>JAAUYH010033033.1_pt1 | contig 11234 bp, 13 predicted proteins | sample 7278061 | NCBI WGS metagenome assembly JAAUYH01 (sample SAMN14350203, study PRJNA611818) | marine sediment metagenome | isolation source: surface marine sediment (0.6m) | place: French Polynesia: Moorea | collected 2018-08 | reverse complement strand
TTTCACGAGATTCTCAGACATCGTGAATTCCAACATCAACGCGATTCTCGACAAGGCGGAGGATCCCGAGAAGATCGTTCGCCTGATGATCCAGGAGATGGAGGACACGCTGGTCGAGGTTCGCTCCGCGGCGGCTCGCTCGATTGCCGACAAGAAAGACCTGAATCGCAAGCTCGAATCGCTGGAGCGCGAGGTCAGGGACTGGGACGACAAGGCCGAGCTGGCCATGCGCAAGGATCGCGAGGACCTGGCCAAGGCGGCGCTGGTCGAGAAGTCGCGCGTAACGGCTGCCGTCGACGCACTGAAAGCGGATTACGAGGCCGTCGACGAGGGACTGACCAAGCTCAACGAGGATATCGCGAGGCTCGAAGCCAAGCTCGAGGACGCCAAGGCGCGTCAGAAAGCCTTGCTCGCGAGGCACAAGACAGCCAACAGTCGCCTGGCCGCACGCAAGAAGATTCACGACTACAAGATCGACGATGCGATGATCCGCTTCGAGCAGTACACGCGGCGAATCGACGATGTCGAGGGCAGGGTCGAGGCCTACGATCTCGGTCTGCCGAAAGACCTCAACCACGAATTCGCGAGTCTTGAAGCCGAAGAGGCGGTAAAAAAGGAACTCGACGAACTCAAGAAGCGTGTCGCGGGCGACAATGACCGCACAGGAACGGAGTAAGCAGCATTGAGCCAGATAGGAGCCATAGCACTAATCCTGTTCGTCGTCGTAGCGTTGCCGCTATACATCGTCCTGCACTTCATCACCAAGTGGAAAGAAACCAGGGAGATATCGCGGGACGACGAACAGCTGCTCGAGGACCTCTGGCAGCTGTCGCAGCGCTTCGAAGACCGACTTGAAACACTGGAGAAGATACTCGATGACGATTTGCCCGGTTGGAGGAAACAACGATGAGTAGACCTCGCTGGAATATGGAAGACCTGTCACTGCGCGGTTTCTACCGGGATCGCGAGAACGGCTGGATATTCGGCGTCTGTGCCGGAATCGCCGACCGCTTCAACTTCAACGTTGTCATGGTCAGGGTGATCGCCGTCATCTGCCTGCTGACGTTTTTCTGGTTCACGGCCGCGGCCTACGTCTTTGCGACCTTGCTGATTCGCGAGAAGCCGCTGGTCTACTCGGGCAGGCGCAGCGAGTACGATTTCTGGCGTCGTGACCACTGGAGTCGCCGATGAACGATCAGGCAACAGTATCCGACAGACGTTTCTACCGTGACGCCGATCGCGCGGTGCTCGGAGGCGTATGCGCGGGATTGGCCGATTACTTCGGCTTCAATCTCAAGGTGACGCGCTTCCTCGCATTCATCGCGTTCCTCATGGCGATGCCGATGGCCGTGGTAACGTACCTGGGGATTGTGCTGCTCGTCCCGGCGAAATCGCTGAGGGCGCGTGGCCGCGGCGTGGACCCGGAGTTCACGCGCGCGTTGCGGTCGTCACCGCAGCAGACCATGAGCGACGTGCGGCGTCGCTTCCAGATGCTGGACCGGCGCCTCGCCCGGCTCGAAAAGTACATTACTTCGTCGCGTTATCAACTTGACCAGGAATTCAGGAAACTCTGATGAACAACTTCTTCATCGTCATGATCGTGGCCATCGTCATGACCGCCGTCACGATCCAGCAATACTTCAAGCTGCAGCGGGAGAAACGGGACAACGAGGGCAACGTCGATGAATTCGAGCAACGGATCGCCGAACTCGAGGAGCGCATCCGCGTTCTCGAACGAATCGTCACCGAGAACAAATACGACCTGAAGCAGGAAATCGACCGCCTGTAACTACGACCCCATACCAAAAGAAAACGCCCGTCGTGGACGGGCGTTTGTCGTTTCAATTCTTGGGTAAGTCAGGGACTATTGCGCTTTCGCCTTGTAGTCACGTACAGCTTCATTGAAGCGGGCGACGACGAGCTCTTCTTCCTCGACCGAGGCATTGTATTTCTTGTTGAGCGCGACCCGCAGGTTGTTGACCTCATCCTCACTGGGATCCTGCAGCTCCGATATCTTCGCATTGCTCTCGGTATCGATGCACTCGCGATAGCTGATCATTTCGCCTTGGTAAGCCTTGACGGCCCTGCTGGCCGCGACCATCTCTTCCTTGCTTGCAGTTCCTCCTGCCGGAATCTCGGGCTTCTGAGGATAGTCGCAGGCAAAAGCCAGGGGCGCTGCAACCAGCAGCACTGACGCGGCAATCAGGTTTCTGGTTCTCTTCATCGAATCGTCTCGGTTACCTAAATGTCGGGGTATTTAATCACTTCAGTCGGTGCGAGTGAAGCTGAGGAATTAAGGCCTAAAAAGTCAAAGGCTTGCAGGGGCGAGCTTATTCTGTAGGTGCAACCTGAACCGAAGCTGAACGTCGAGATTATGCAAACAACGCGCGATACTGGTCGGTACCCTCGGCCTGCGCCAGCAACAGTTCCAGGTAGTTGTCGGAGCTCATTGGATCGCCGAACAACAAGCCCTGAGCATAGGTGCAGCCGAGCTTCTGCAGGAAGTTCAGCTGTGCCTCGTTCTCGACGCCTTCGGCGACGACGTCCATGTTGAGATTGCGTCCCATCTGCACGATCGTGTCGACGATCGTCGCATCGTCCGGATTCGTCACGATTTCGCGAACGAAGGAGCGATCGATCTTCAGGGTGCTGATCGGGAACTGCTGCAGGGCGCTCAGCGACGAATATCCGGTGCCGAAATCATCGATCGCGAGGTGCAGGCCGAGCGCATACAGCTGGTCGAGAAGCTTGATCGTCCGGTCCGGATTCTCCATCAGCGTCGTCTCGGTGATCTCCAGTTCCAGGCTCGTCGGAGACACTTCGTAACTTCGCAGGATCGAACGAATGCGGTGGATGAAGTTGCGCTGCCTCAGTTGCTTGAGCGAAAGATTGACGGACACGCGTCCCGGCGACGACACCGAGCGCTGCCAGTACCGGAAGTCTTCACAGACCTTGTCGAGTACCCACTCACCAATCTCGATGATCAGGTTGGTTTCCTCGGCGATCGGGATGAAATCCGAAGGCAGTATCAGACCACGCTCCGGCAGCTCCCAGCGCACCAATGCCTCGGCGCCGAAAACCTCACCGGTCTCGAGATTGTACTTCGGCTGGTAATGGACCAGCAGCTCGTCGCGTTCGAAGGCGCGCTTGAGACGCGACTTCGTCATCAGTCGCTCGACGCTGGCCTCATTCATAACCGGGTCGTAGAAAGAGTACACGTTGCCACCGGACTTCTTGGCATGGTACAGCGCCGCATCGGCATTGCGAATCAGGTCGATCACATTGGGCGCATCGTGGGGATAGTATGCGATTCCCATACTCGCGGTCATGAACACTTCGTGGCCCTGCACGAAGAACGGGTCAGCGAGCTTGTCGAGCAGGCTCTGCGCGAGCTGCTTCGTCTGTTTGCGGCCCTTCCTGTCCGCGCCCAGACCATCGAGGATCACGGCAAATTCGTCACCGGCCAGACGGCCGACGACGGTGCGCCCGGGCAGGGCCGTCTTGAGCCTCTCGGCAACCGTCTCCAGCGTGGTATCGCCGGCCAGATGACCGAATGTGTCGTTGATCTCCTTGAAGTGATCGATGTCGACGTAGAACAGGCACAGCGGTTTCCTCGCACGCCGCGCGCGAGCGATGGCGCGCTGTAACAGGTGCTGGAACTGCATGCGATTGGGGATCTTCGTCAGAGCGTCGATCCGCGCCAGGTAGCGGATGCGTTTCTCGGCGCGCCGCCGCTCGGTGATGTTTTGAGCAGCGTAAATGCGTTCCTCGTCATTTTCGCCCTCCGCGCCGATGACCGAACAGGTGTATGACACGGGTATCGATTCACCGAACTTCGTCTCGAAGAACGCTTCGCGCGGCAATCCGGACGGTGGTTCGCGCGTCAGCGACCCACTTTTCTTGGTATTGACGATGAAGTCCAGTGACGTGCCCGCAAGTTCGTCTTCCTCGTAGCCGAGCAGGTGGGTAGTCGCCTTGTTGATTCTCCGGATCGAGCCATCCGCCGTGGTGACGATAATCGCCTCGTTCATTCCCGAGAGAATGTTATCGACGTAATTACGCGAAATCGTCGTCGCCTGCAGCTCGTCGCGCATGTCGTTGAATACCGCCGCAAGCTCGGAAAGCTCATCGCCGTTGGTGACGGCCAGGGGCTCACCGAAGTCGGAATCGCGCAACTTTTCGGCCTGCTCGCGCAGTTGCCGGATGCGCAGCACCTGGTTGCGCGCGATCAGCCAGACGACTGCCGCGCAAATCAGCAGCGTCAGCAGAGTGCCGGCACCGATCCAGCCGAAGCTCGCGCGGCGGCTTTCTGCTTCCTTGAGCCGCAGCTGTTCTTCGAATGCCGCCGATTCCGCGCGCAGCTGATCCAGCCCAAACGCCGCGTACAGCATCCCGAGCCGCTCTTCGCCGCGCTTCAGCGGATAGGAAATGACCAGCGCATTGTCGAACCAGCTGGCGTCGGTCAGGCGGTTCTCGATGTCAGGAACACTTCCGCTGACGACCGCTTCGCCGTCGTTGTCTACGAATCGGAGTCCCGACATCATCGAGTTCGTCAGTAACACCCGGTTCAGCAACTGGATCGTGATGAACGAGTCTTCGGCATCGTAGCGAAGAGCGATATCGGCGGCGGCCGAATGCGTCTGTGCGCGTGCGCGGCGCTCGAAACTCTCCGCCACGAAGCTGTTGTGCTCGGCGGACCCTTTGGCCACGATTTGCTGCGCAAGCCACCGGTACTGCAGGTAGAACATCGACAGCATGACCACGGCGACCGCTACGCCCAGCAGCGTCGCGAATAGCAAGTTCCTCGATATCTTGTGCGCGATCATGTCATCGGGTGAGCGCTTCTATGCGCTTCTGTTCTTTTTTGCTGACCCACAGGAACCCCCACGGCGCCGGGACCAAAAGTGTAGCACCCAGTCCCCTTCGACAGGGCTTTATTTCCGAGTCGGAAACTTTTACAGATTTCCGCCGGCGGGGGGACTAATTGCCGTGCTGGCGCTTCTCGACAAACTCGACCGGAGCTTGCTGCGTGGTCGTCTTCATCACGCCCTCGACGATCGCACCCTCGGCGACGGCGATGGCCTCGCCGCTTACGGTACCGGTGATTTTCGCGCTGTCGGTAATCTCGACGCGACCGGCCGCGACGATATCGCCCTCGACGTGTCCCGCGACGATGACGTTGCCGGCCTTGATCGTTCCCCGCCAGAAGCCGTTCTTCGCCAGCGTTACAGTGCCCTCGAGATCGCAATCCCCGTCGATTTCACCGTTGATCATGAAATCGCCGTTTCCTGTCAGCAAGCCGGTGATCTTGCAGCCTTCGTTGATCAGCGTTGCAGGACCGCTGGAGCGGTCGCGCATGCGGCGCAAGCGGGATTCGTTCATCGAGGTGGGGCTCCTTACGGCGGGAATAGAGCCGGCATAGTACCTGCGTCAGCCGGGCGTGCCTAGCAGCTTGTTCGACAGGCTGCTCGCAGCGGTTTCGCTATTCGATATAGCCGTAGCCGATGGTCTCGATCTTGACGAGTACGCCGCCTTCGAACAACAGGCGTCGCATGAGTTTGCGTGGGCCAAAGTTGTACGTGAACTCGGTAATGATCACCTCGGTCATGAAGTGGCCGAAACCGGGACTGCGGTATACCGAATGGCCGGGCGAGCCATGATGGACGAAAGGTACCTGGACGCCCCGAACCGCGCGACCGATGAAACGTCTCGTCGTCGGCTCGCCACAGGCGCGGATGACCTGGGTCTCGTGCATGCCGTCGCGAACGATCTTGTTGCCGCAGCGGAACGCGTGCGCGCTGCCACTTGCCAGCACCAGCACGATGACGCTCGCGATCAGTAACGCAAATTTGGGGCTCGGCATTCGCATGACACTAATACTTATCCTTTTCGACATAAAAGGCCAACAATCGTTCGTCCGGGCGCTGAGTCGCGCGGCCTCAACGCGCTTATGGTAAAAGGGGCCCGATGAGTAAGGGTTTCGACGAACGCCTGGCTGCGCTGTCGGCATTGCCGGGTGCGCCGCTCGCGGGCGGCCTGCGCGGCGTGGAGAAGGAATGCCTGCGCGTCAATCCGGATGGCAACTTGTCGATGCGGCCGCACCCGCCGGGACTGGGGTCGGCACTGACGAACCAATACATCACCACCGACTATTCGGAAGCGTTGCTCGAGTTCGTCACACCGACGTTCGAAACGACCTGGGAAGCGCTGGCCTGCCTTTGCGATATCCATCAGTACACCTACGAGCAACTCGGCGACGAGTTGCTTTGGGCTTCGAGTATGCCGTGCCTGATTCCGGATGATGCCGCCATCCCGCTGGCGCGTTATGGCGATTCCAATGTCGGCCGGATGAAAACGATCTATCGTCGCGGCCTGGGTTATCGCTACGGACGATCCATGCAGACCATCGCAGGAGTGCATTTCAACTACTCGTTGCCCGCGGCGTTCTGGGCGCGCTACAGGGACATCGTTTGTGTCGATTGTGACGAGGACAGCGTGCGCTCGTCGCAATACCTCGCCCTGATACGCAATTTTCGCCGCATGGGATGGCTCGTGCTGTACCTTTTCGGGTCGTCGCCGGCCGTTTGCAAGTCGTTCGCGGGCGGCGCCGATCTCGGCATGCCGAGCCTCAACGAGAGCACCTGGTACGAGCCCTGGGGCACGTCATTACGCATGAGCGACCTGGGTTACAGCAATCAGAACCAGGCACGCATTGACATCTCGCTCAACAGTCTCGATCAATACGTAGACGATCTGACGGCAGCGATCAAAACACCCGAGCCGTCTTACGAGGCGATCGGCGTAAAGGTCGACGGCGAATGGCGGCAGCTGAACGCCAACCTGCTGCAAATCGAAAACGAGTACTACAGCCCGATCCGGCCAAAGCGAGTGGCCCGGTCAGGCGAGCGGCCGACCATGGCGCTCAGGCGCGGCGGCGTCGAATACGTCGAGATCCGTTCGCTCGACATCAATATGTTCGATCCGGCCGGCGTCAACCAGAACACGATGCGGTTCATGGAAGCGTTCCTCGTTTACTGCCTTGTCGAGGACAGCCCGCTTTTCGACGACCGTGGCTTCGAAGAAGCGAAGCGCAACCATACGGCGGCCGCCAAGTATGGACGCGATCCGGAATTCCGGCTCTATCGCGACGGCGGCGAGGTCCGCCTCAGCGATTGGGCCTCGGAGATTCTCGACAAGGTCGGGGCCGTCGCCGCGTTGATCGACCGCGAGACGGAGTCGGACAGTTACGCGCAGGCCGTGCGCAGGATGCAGGCCCGAGTCGAGGACCCGGAACGCACGCCATCGGCGCGCGTGCTTGCCGAGCTTCGCGACGCCGACTGCGGTTTCTTCGAGCTCGCACTCGAGGTGGCCAGGCGGCATCGCGACTACTTTGCAAAGATAACGCCGATGAGCGAGGTACGCTGGCGACAGCTCGAGCGCGAAGCCGCCGATTCATTGCGAAAGCAGGCCGACATAGAGGCGGCCGACGCAATCAGCCTCGACGAATACCTGCAGCGCTACTTCGAGGGCGACTGACCACGAAGGTCACTCCGGCAGCGGCGTTCCATTTCGCCATGCGTAGTCCCGATGCAGCGTCTGCAGGCGACGCGTCATTTCGCCGACTGTTCCGTCGCCGATGATGCGGCCGTCGGCCTCGAGGACCGGGGTCAGCTCCCCCATCGTGCCGGACGTAAAGACCTCGTTCGCCGTATATAGCTCGGTCAGGGAGAGGTTTCGCTCTTCGGCAGGTATGCCCTCGTGCAGGCAGATGTCGAGGATCATCCTGCGCGTCAGCCCGGGCAGGCAGGCATCGGCGTGAGGTGTCAGCACGGTGCCGGCCCGAACGAGAAACAGGTTCGTGTCGTTGGTTTCCGAGACGAAGCCGTTGAGGTCCAGCATGATCGCGCTGTCGACGCCGGCAACGTTGGCTTCGATCGACGCGAGGATGTTATTCAGCAGGTTGTTGTGGTGAATCTTCGAGTCGAGGCAGGACGGCGTATTCCTGCGCGTGGAGGCAGTAACGACGCGTATACCGTCGTCTGAATAAACCGGCGGTTTCCACTCGGCAAGTACGATCAGCGTGCAGCCTGACTGGTTGAACCGCGGGTTCATTCCGGATGTGGTCTTTTCGCCACGCGTCAGCGTCAGGCGTATATGCGCTTCGTCGCGCATTCCGTTCGCGGCCAGCGTTTCGAAAACCGCCTCGCGAATACTCGCAGCGGTCGGCACGTTCTCGAACGCCAGCGCTTTGGCCGAGTCCTGCAACCGGGCGAGATGCGCCTCCAGTTCGGCGATGCGTCCGTCGTAGACGCGCAGGCCCTCCCAGACCGCGTCACCGCCCTGCACCACGCTGTCGAAAACCGATACGCGAGCGTCCGCCCGATGTTTGAGCTCGCCGCCGACGTGGACGACGATATCTGCATTACGTGGATCAAGCTCGTTCAACGCTACCTCCCATGCGACTCCCGCGAATAGCTCTCGCGTACAGACTCTCGTACCAGGGCCGGCACTCCTCGAGCAGTCCTTCAAGCGCCTGCGGAAACCCGGTCTTGGCGACGTAAGGCGCAAAACCGGTGCTCTCGTGGACCGCGTGGTACCAGTGCGGTGCCCAGATGCCATCCTCGGCACGCGCGCCCGCCGGCCAGCTGAGCATTGCCTCGTCGAATGGCATCTCCAGGCGCGCGCACAGTGCCGAGAGCACTCCCCGCGGATCCAGCAACAATTCTCTCGAGTCGAGCACCGCGGGGCGCTGTCCGAGTGACTCGAGTTGCGAGATGAGCTCACACTGCCGCTTGAGGCCGGTATCGGCGAGCGTCGCTTGCGGCACCTGGATCGTCAGGGACGGCAGCATTTCGCGCGGGTCCCTGACCAGTATGACGTTCGTCGTAGAGCCCAGAAAGGCCGTGTCGAGATCGACGAGGTGGTGCGCCATGTGCTTTATGAACAGGCGCCGCGAAGGGTCTTCGACCTGGGCTTCCAGCAGGCCGCGCATCACCGCATTGCCGTCGCAGTTCATCGAGCGCACGACCTCGTCGCGGCCCGGGTGTGGAGCGCCGGAAACGCGCAGATAATGTCCGTACAGCGGCTCGTCGACGACCCGGATATCGCGCCGTTGCGCGAAGCTGTACATGAGCGCCGTGGAGACGTTCCGCGGTCCGGACCACAGGCAAATCGGCGTAGTCATTGTCGCAAGTGCTGGTGTGCCCGCTGCTAGTGTGCACTCCGTCACAAATTGGCGCAACGCGCTGTGACAGGGCGGGTAACTTAACTAAACTCGGGTTCCAAATAGTTGTATCGACAGCACTTTGTGACGGAATCAGTACCTTGTTCAAGACATTCATAGGCGGTGTGCTACTGGGGATCGCGGGAGCGGCTGCGGCATTGTATTTCCTGCCGGTCGTCGACCAGCATCGCGAGTCCTCGATCATTTCCGTGACGCCGAACGGCGGCAACAGCGAGACCTTTCACATCAATGTGCCGATGGACCGCATCATGATTGGCGCGCCGGCCATGAAGAATCCGCTACCGGCCGGGCTCGAGTGGCCGGAAGACGAGTTGCTCGGCAATCTGCGTACCGAGCTCTTCAAGGTACGCGATGCGCGTGAGGCCGTCATCGGTGTCGCGAGCCGCGTCGCGGCAACGGATGCGGGACAGGGCGATATCGTCGAATGGGTGCTGCATTTTCCTGCTCGCGGATCTATGTACGTGACGATGCAGAGCGAGCCCGTCGATGGCGGCTACCGTGTGGGCACGCTGCGCACAGGTTCGGACGAATTCGAGGAGCTCTCCGGTCGCGTCGTCGAGCGCTGGGTCGCGGACAGCTCGGGGGCCGACAATCCGGCGACCGGGCGCATAGAACTCGTGTCGAGTTTCGTCGGACCCGAGGAAGAGTTGCCTGACGAGGAGCAGCTGTTGTGAAGTACGTCATTACGCTGTTACTCGGGATCGTCACCGGCGTCGCCCTGTTCGCCGTCGGCCTGTATGCAAACCCGCTGCACTCGGGAACCCGACTGTCGCCGATCGCGGTCGGTACCGGCGAGATCATCAGCCTCTCGTATTCGAGTGCAATCGAAGACGCCATCATGTACACCAATAACGGGGAAACGCGCTTGCACCCGCATCCCGCAAAGGTATTGCAGTTGTGGGAAGCGCCGGTACGGCGAACGACGACGACCGCCACCGTGTTGCGCAACAGCCGCGGGGAGCTTGCCGGCATTGGCATCAAGTTCGCTTCAGATTCGGAATCCACGAATCTCCTGAACGGCGAGGCGATCGTCGACAGTGCGTGGCACATTTACCTGCCCGGGCGCGGCACGATCTTCGTGGAGCAGAGTGAGAATTACTGGAACTACTTGCGCGAGATCGTGATGCCTGCTTTCTGGAGTTCTGCCGACAACTGGAAAGGCAACTGGCATGGCACGATGACCAGCGGTCCCGGCGCGCTGGGTACGGCCCGTGTCACCGGCGGCAGCGGTGAGTTTGCGACGCTCGAGACCGAGGGCATCGAATCGCTGACGGCGCAGGCCTATTCCGTGAAGCAAGGCCCGGTCGCTGCGGAATCCCGACTTACGATCGAGCTGCCGAAACCGCTTGAAACGACCGCGAACGAGCGCTAGCAGTCAGACTGCTAGACCATGTCCTTCAGCATGATGCTCGTGTCAGCGAGCGTCGCGGTGTCGATCTTCGCGCGATTCTCGATCAGAGCCTTCGATTGCATGAAGTCTCTCGGCGCGTTGATTGCGTCGACGGCGATCAGGCAGCCGTCCTTCAAATACAGACACGCGAACGAGCGCGATTCCGGCGAGCCGCGGACCACGGTCTGGTCGTAGCCCTGCGATAGCCCGGCGATCTGCAGCTTGAGGTCGTACTGGTCGGACCAGAACCATGGAACCTGTGCATAGCGCGTGTCCTTGCCACAGATGTTCGCTGCAGCCGTCTTGGCCTGCTCGAGCGCGTTGTGCACCGATTCCAGTCGCAGCATCGAGTCGTAAATCGGGTTCGGGTGCGAAGTGCAGTCGCCGATCGCGTAGATGGCCGGGTCGCTGGTGCGACAGTGATCGTCGACGACGATGCCATTGTCGACGTCGAGGCCCGCGTCCGCGGCGAGCTCGCAATTCGGCAGGATACCCACACCCACGACGACGAGATCGGCGGGCAACGACCGGCCGTCATCGGTCTCGACGGTGCTCACCCGGCGATCGCCGCGAAAGGCAGCAAGCCCCGTCGACAGCAGC
>JAAUYH010049639.1_pt1 | contig 11237 bp, 8 predicted proteins | sample 7278061 | NCBI WGS metagenome assembly JAAUYH01 (sample SAMN14350203, study PRJNA611818) | marine sediment metagenome | isolation source: surface marine sediment (0.6m) | place: French Polynesia: Moorea | collected 2018-08 | reverse complement strand
TGTATTTCCAGATAATCGAACAGCTTGAGGAGCAAGAATAGTAAATAAATTGTTGATTTTGTTGATGCTCCATGAGTACGCCTCACCAGCTATTCTTCAGCTCCTCTTTACGAACCAAAAGTTTTCATTGCAGGAGTGATGCGCGATATAGACTTACTAATCGCGATTTTGATTACAGAAAAATTACTCCGGATTTTGCTTGCATGCAAATGAGAAATCTCCTGGTTGAAAGCGGGGCTGACGAGTAATGCAAAGTTCAATTGTCTGCGGCTTTGGCGAGTAAATGTTGTCTAGTCAATTTCTTTGTTGAAAGACAATCAGCACAAGTCCAGATTTCCGCAGTGATAAAAGTACTGCAGGCATGTGAAGTATTGTATTTCAATCACTATTGTTTTAGTGCGACTGAGTTCGAAACTAACAATGGCGAGAACACCTTCCGCACTTTTGAACTATGGACACTTTGGACTTCTATTTCATAGGCCATTCAAATATTCACAAAACATGTTTTCCGAAACGAAAACAAGAATTGTGCTGAGAAAATTCGAGCCAAACCAACAGCACAAGGATCGTGTCAAAGAGGCGGATATAATTTACCTGTTAGATCATTCATGGCAAATCCCGAGTGGATAGGGTTCCGACGAGTTGTGCATTTCGCTTGCACAGTCCGCACACCAAGTCCAATTTCTCACAGAAAATCACTAACACGCAATAATTCATGTTGGGTCTTTGTTTCAACCTGCTCATCTCATCAAGGGTGAAAGTCTACAAAGCTCCGACGGCGATGAACGGACAAAAAGTGACTGTATAGACCTTTAGTTTTTTCGCTCCGCACGGAAGCCAGTCCTCGACAAGAACCGATATACAGGTCAGCGGGCGGGCACCGGCAAATAGCGCAGCCGCCACACCCAGCGACGTAGGATCTCGCAGCCGGTCAGTTAAATACTAGATAAGTACAAGCCCCAGTCATAGTTGGAGTAACTGACGGGGTCAATAAACGGCGCGTCGTATGGGGGCGCTATCTCGGCAGGCGCGTATCGCTGTAGCGCCATCCAACGGCGGCCATGAATGGCGAGGTGGCAGCGCCGCCACCATATCGTGCCGCACAACGCGCGGATAGGCGGTACAACTGTAACGGCGCACGGGCGAGTCGGATAAAAGCGCGCGATGCCGCGTGAGCGAGCGCACGCTCATTCCACCGCGCCCACGCTCTGCACGTCCACGATGCGCACCGTGTGGCGTCGATGCTTGGCCTTGAGCGCATGATATGGCTCGCGCGCGGGCCGCTGCATCGCCTTCACGCGCAGGTTGTCCTGTGGCGAGTTGGGGCACGCGGTGCGCACGAAGTCGGCGGGCGGCGGGGACGGCGACAGACTCATCAGCGCCGGGCTGAACGCATCCAGCACGTTGTCGTACTCGAGCGGCGTGGCGTCTGCAGCAGTGGGCGAGAACGGGGAATACGGCGGTGCGCTCGGCGCTTCCGATCGGCTCCCCACGATTTCCATGGGCGCCTCGTCGACGGGCTTCGTCTTCTTCAGCTCCGGCAAGTTCTCGGTGCCGTGCAATAACTTCGCATTCGGTGGCGGCCGCAGCGGTGGGATGTCAAGTTTCGGCAATTGCGGTTGCGCCAAATATGGCACATGCGGCCCACCGTAGTTGGGTCGCGCATGTTGTGCTTGTTGCTGTGCGTAATTTTGACGTGGGGGGCGTGCGGTGGCTGGTTTCTGTTGCGGATAGTTCGAATTTGGTTTGTGCTGGGCTTGTGGCGGTTTTGCGGCGGGGGCAGCGGCAGCGGCAGCGGGGGCACCAGCGTAACCGGCGGGTTGCATGGGTGCGAACCCGGCGGGGTATGCGGGATTCTGCGGCGGGCCGTACGGTTGTTGTTGGTTCGGAAACGCGGGTCGTGCCGGCGCATTTAGGGGCGGGACGTAGGGCCGCGCGGGGGCGGGCTGATTATTTGCGTTTCCGGCGGGATAGTTGGGTCTGGGCGCCGCCGCGTTCGCGCCATACGGTTGTTGGTTATTCGGGGCGTTGTTCCCCTGTGAATATGCGTTGGGTTGTTGATTGTTCGGTCGCGCCGGGTTGTAAGCCTGTTGATAATTGGGGGCTTGATTGTTAGGTCGCACATAAGCGGGCTGCGATGTGGCCGGTTGTGAAGTCGGTGGTTGCGCGTAACCGGGTTGATTCGGTCGCGCAGGTGGCGCGGCGGCCGGATTGTAACCCGCGGGAGGCGCGCCATAAGCGTATGGATACGGTTGGTATGGGGGAGGCGGTGGTGCATTATGTGCGGAAGGATTGCTCACATACACGGGCCGTTGTTGTTGATTATACGCATAATATGGAGGATTGGCTTGAGGCGGGCTCACGTTTTGCTGCGGTGCGCCCGCCGCAGCGGGCGGTAAATACGGCTGCTGCGGTGGTGGGCCCGGCGGTGGCGGGGGTGGGTGCGCAGCATAGGCAGGAGGTCTCCCTTGCGGTTGTTGTGGTGGGGGCGATGGTGGCGCCCCATAATTGTAGTTGGGCCGATAGGGTGGCATGTCGGCAGGCCGCGGCGGCGGATAAATGGCGACGAACGCGCGTGGTCTGTCGGTAGAAGTGTCCGAGGACGCGGACGAGGTAGAAACGGGGTATGGCGCGGCCTGAAGTAGAGTTCTAGGAGCCCGTTCCATGGCCGGTTGTCGAGAGCCTGCTTGTTGCTGCATATTCAATGTTTCAGTTTTTGACTGTAGCTGCTGTATAGTCATACAGCAATGCATGCCTCTAGTAACTGAAACAATGTCAATTTCGATGACATAGACCTACATTCAGCGCGGCAACAAGGTTCGACTCGACACGCTCCCCAAACCTTTGTGGTCCTTCACTCAATGCCAAGCAGTAACCGCTATGCAGCTGCAGCTACCGCATAACTCTCCAACCAGCTTTCTGAATTGTTTACATCTTGTCACTTTCGTAATGTCTTTGCAGGTCCAGAGGTGTAGCCTGGCATGGTAGTGCACTGTGAAATGAAAATAGAGCCAGACGTGGATTAAATACCGAAGCGGCACTGGAGGTGGGTTGAAACAAATGTCAAGGATTTACCGGTACACCACTCCTTATTCTTAGGAGCATTTAAATACTGATTGCCATGTTGCTTGAAAAGTGTGTGCAAGACTGCACTGACGAGAGAAATCGCTGTACTTTGTTGCAGTGTTAGCACAATACAAAACCAATACAAATCCGCGGGATGTGTAGGATACGCGCAATGCCATAGAGCGTATCCAAGCATTCCATACCCAAAGGACCTTGAGCTCCAGACGAAGAAAACAAAAAATGAACGCTGTAATACGTGTCATTTGACCGCTTGAGATCAGCCCAATCTGCCTTCACCCACTCGTGCCTGTCCCCCGCCGCTGGAAGTAACTTGGAACCAACCTGGACCAACCTCGCACGACCACGATGACGATGAAGAACCGCCGGACCGCCTTCGCCGCACCACTGAGTGCCCCGACCTGCCTGCACACCGCGACGCGTGCGACGACATGCGGCACACGTGCGCAATCGACATTTTTGGGAACACAGAGACCACTTTCGTATTTCCAGCATTCGTCCACAACTCTAGCACAGCCCCAACGGTACGCTATCACGCCATCCAACCACCTACTGAAACGTATCTAACTCCCCCATCTAGTCCCCGCGCACGCTGGACCATGATGCCCATCGGCGTTCCAAAAGTGCTGTTCCGAGTACCCGGCGCGCCACAAGCAGACTGGGTCGACATCTACAACCGGCTGTACCGCGAGCGAATCATCTTCCTGGGCCAGGAGATTGACGACGAGATTGCGAACCAAATCATCGCGGTGATGCTGTACCTGGAAAGCGAGGACAACTCGAAGCCGATTTCGATCTACATCAACTCGCCGGGCGGCTCGGTCATCGCCGGGATGGCGATATACGACACCATGAAGCACATTCAGTCGGAGGTGATTACGTTCAACGTGGGCCTGGCCGCTTCCATGGCGTCGTTCCTCCTGGGTGGCGGCGAGAAGGGCAAGCGACTCGCGCTGCCCCACTCGCGCGTCATGATTCATCAGCCAATGGGCGGCGCCCAGGGCCAGGCGTCCGATATCCAGGTCGAGGCGCAGCAAATTCTGCGCATCCGCGAGAACCTCACCCACGAGTACGCACGCATGACCGGCCAGAAGTACGAGCAGCTCATCAAGGACATGGACCGCGATAACTTCATGAGTGCGGCGGAGGCTGTGGATTATGGGTTGGTGGATAGAGTTATCACGACTTCGACATCAGTTTAAGTTAAACGTGGTCGGCTTTCCTTTCGTGCTGCTGAGTGTCGGTACATGGTAAACTTGTTCGTGCGCCACTCGCTGTTACGTATGTGTCGCCTGATTTCATTGTAAATTTCGATAATGGCTGTCTATTTCTATCATGTCATTATTGGCTTCGATGCTATCGAAAAAAACGCTACGGTAGCGAAATGCCAAGTTATTTTATACAGGTTTTCCCTTGATCTTCTATCCGTTCGTACTGGTGAACTCGAACTACGCAAGTAGCCTAGACATTCTCTGAAAAGTCCGACAAAACGAGGTGTGTTTACGACCTTACTGGTAGTACGGGTTGGCGGGCGCTTGGGTACCCTGCGCAGAGTAGGGTGCGGGCGGTTGATAGGCTGTCGCAGCCGACGCGTGTCCCGGCACGGGAGCGGGTGTGGCATAGCTGGAGATGTCGGACGGTGCCGCGGCGGCGGAAACGGCAGCAAAGTCATCGTTCTCGAATCCCTCCAATTCAGCCATGAGCTCGGACTCATCCACGGGCTCCGCTTCGTAGGTCCTGCCGAGGGCTTCCGAGACGTCGTTGACGTCTTGCATGGTGTCGGCGATGTCGTCTTGCAGCTCCTCCAGCTCGTCGAGGTCGATTTTGGCTTGCGCCGCCTGCAGGCCCTGGTGACTGGCCTTAATCGCGGCGGCCTGCTCCATCTGGAAGTCGATTTGATCGCGCACGTCCTTCACCTGCTCCAGGTTGAACACGGCGTTGCTGGCGGCGGCGGCCTGCGCGTCCAGCACCTTCTTCTGCTTCAGCGCTTGCAGGGCGCGCCGCTTCGCCACGTTGTAAGACGACGTCCCCGGCCGGCTGCGGGCCATCTCGCGCTTGTAGTTGGCGATGTCCGCGTCCAGCTTGTTCAGGCGCGCTTGCAAGTGGCCCTCCCGCTTGGCGCCCGTGTTTATTGCCTGGTCCACCGAAACCGACGCATTCGGCTGCGGCGGGCGCTGGTACACGGGCTGCCGCGTCATGACTGGCTTCTTTCCGAACGGCATCTTGCTTTTGTATACGTGTGCGTAGGCGTCGGAGGTGTTGTGCGTGGCGCTGGTGTCACTCGTCAAGTGTGCTGGCGTCCTTAAGAATTCCGGTTTGGGCGACCCTTAAACCACGTGACAAAAAGTATTAGAAACAAAGCACAGTATAATCCACTCCATTTGACTGGGTATGATGGACAATCAGGGTTGCTCGGATTTTATTGGATCAGGTTTGTAAGCTAAACAGCAATGCACGCCGCAATTACAGTCACAGGTCGTTGGAAATGGTAAGTTCTCGTTACCAGTATTTTGTTCCAATATTTATTAGAACTTTCTGATCTAATCCTTCCGAATGACGAGAACGCTACCCTACCAACATTTTCTAAATATTAATCTGCACGAATCTCGCGGAATGACTCGGTGTCATTTACTGGAGGAACAAATTTTTGTACGCAGGACCAGCTACCGTCAGCAATGAAGGTCATGTGTTTACGTGGGCGAAGATGGAAGATACAGTACAGTAGCGGCGAGTGATTAACGAAAGACTGACCTAACAACATCACGAAAAGGCGATAAGGTTCATTTAAAATTGCAATACGACCCCGTCATTACGCGACTACGGGCAGACTAAGCCGTGATTTATGCGATTTCACCGGTATAACCAGGCACGTCGTTAGTAATGGGCAGGATTTCTTCCTCACTCTGCGGGGCACCGCCAGAACAGATGTGCTGGACCTCGTTCCAGCGTGCATGCCAGATTGCTAGTGCAAAAGCGGCACCCAGCACCGAGCCGGCTACGATGTCGTCGTAGTTGTGATGATAATCCAACACGCGCGAGACCGCCACGAACGAAGCTATAGATACGGGGATACACAGCACCAGGAACTTGGCGCTTTTGAAGCCGGTAGAGGGGTTTGTGATGCGCATTCTCATCCCCATGTAGAGCCCGAGGTACACGAAGCAGGCGAAGGCGAGCGATGAGTGACCGCTGGGGAACGACTTGCGCGCATCGTTGATGTCACTGCCACTGCTACCAATACAAGTAGCGGAAGTCTGGTCAGGATATCCTTGGCACAACTCCTTGAAGTATGGTCGTGGTCGACCGACGACCAGTTTCAGTGCATTCGTGGCGATAAGCGTGAACCCACAGGCTTCGCCCAAGCCTAAGAAGAAGGTGCCGAATGCGGAGAAGAATCGATGAGGCCGGCGCAACAGGGCGAACTCGAACACGCAGAATGTGGCGGCGGGCAGCAGTAGCGCGAGTAGGCCCAGAGCGTACGTTGGCACGATCTCCTTAACGATTGGCAGCTGAACACGGGGATCGTCGAGGTTGATGCGGTAAATTCGCGGGGGGAGGAACCGGTCGAGCGCAATTGTGCCACCACCCAGCACGATTAGCACGAACAGCCAGTCGAACACACGGCGCGAGCGCCTCTGCAGCGCGTGTTTGCTCTCGACGCTCTTGTCGACGGTGTCCATGGCGCAGTGGTACAGGGGGAGGATTGGCTCTTCGCTACCGCCAGAACGGGTGCGACGCTGTCGGGTTAAATCCTTACTGTTCAAGTAAGGCCATGAGAAGGAAGTACGTTGTCGCTCGCCGCCGTTTTGCACACCGAGGCGCATTGTCGTCTGACCATGCATTTGAAAGCGCACACGGCCGTCCAACTGCGGCTCGATTCGTATTTCTGCTTCCACCCGTCGTTTGCTGCCAAGTACTACACTCGCCCCTCTCGCTTGTTGCTGGACCGCCATGTTTTGTGCACTGCACTGATGTTTCCAGATCTCGCTCCCTTGGAAATAACAAGGTACCCGCCCGTTCCAATCGCGAGAGCGCGCCATTACAGATGGGAAACAAGTGCGGTGGTTTGGCAACAATACTGGAGAAAGTTTACAATGGGCAGTGTGGTCTCGAATAATGAACGTATTATGGTCATCCTCGCTTATTATCAACATGGTTGTCAATGGGTTCCATCTCCACGTTAACGTCAACTCTGGTGGGCAAATCGCTGTCCTCCTTGCGTTTCATCTTCCCACTTGAAATACTCTTCGACACTGCAAAGCAGCCGCCCGCCGTCAAACCCAGAGCAACACCAGCCCATCCTCTCACTGATACCTTGGAATCGAAAAGCAACGCACCCAGAATGACCACCACCACTTTATTCGTAGCACCCACGAAAGAAAGTGTGCTACCGGTAGAAGCCTTCAACACCCAAAACACACTTGCCCCGATACCTGCCGCGAGTAGACATGAGGCAAGGAATAGAACTCGAAATCGGAAGTCAGTTAATGCAAACTCTATGTGGAACTCTTCCAACTCCAATAAGGCAGCGACCGGGGTAATGAACACGACAGCGAGGATGTTCGAGTGCAGTGTTTTCAACGCTGGGGTATATGTATCGTCGAGGCAATATCGCAACGATACGACGTAGGCAACATTCGCCAAGATGTTGAACAACGCCCATGCATAGCCCGACCCATGGAACCCCATATCGCCTGATGCTGCAACAAAGTTTCCCAACACTATCAGAAACATGGCAATGTAGGTACCTCCTGACACTGGGTCACGAAAAACCGCTCGTTCGGCAATTTGCACTGCCAGGGGTGCCAACGACTTGACAACTGTGAGTACGGGTAGAGACACCGTCCTCAACGCGCGAGCATTGGAAAAGATGAAGAGAATGAAGAAACTCGTAGGAATGGACAACTGTTTGAGCAATCGTCTTCGTATCGGATTCGCTGCAAGTTGAGGCCCGGCGAGTCCGGACGTGAAGTAGACCGCAAGCAGCAGCGCGACGACGAGACTTTGCACGAGTAGTACAGACCACGGGTAGTTCAGTTGGCGACTCGAGAAAATGGCCTTGTTTGCGAGCGTCAGTGAGATGGAGCAGAACGCGTACGACGCGCACGCCGCCAACGCCTCACCGTGCGCCCATCGGGTCATTGATCTGATACCGCCTCCGTCGCCTTCAACATCAAACGACCTGCGTCGTCGGTGTGGGGTGACGGCGACGCCGATGATGGCGCAGTCATCTTGTACCGAGCGTTACTCGTCCCTATGCGCATGCGGCCCGGGTCGTAACGAGGGCCCGAAATGTACATGTTTGGTACAGATACACTCCCGTTTTGACCTCAGCCTGCGGACTGATGCTTTTCTTCTCTCGGCCCGTATCTGAACTACCACTCCATTAACATTTTGCTTTTTCATTCTACACTTTCTTGGCACTTCCCCTCGTTCACCCACCTGCCGGAGCCTCTTTCGTTGTATCTTGGTTTAATCCTGCTCCTTCCGTCTTTGTCGTTCTCGATTGAATTCGTTGGTGTATCGCGGGCAGCCGGTAGTGCACAGGATGCTTCACTTAATAGAAACTGGAACGACATCGAACTAGCCATATGACAGAAAGCGCTACCGCGATCGGAAAGCTTTAGAGGAAAGAAACATGAACGATCTTACTCAACCAAACTAAGAACAGTACATTAACACCCCATCAAAATGATTTGTTTCGTCTTCTTCGAATCCCTTTTGTTCACAGGCGCTATGCCATGAAGGATTACTAAAGCACATCAAGATGTTATTCCACAGGCCTATATCCAACATGGTCAGGCCACGCTATTGAATAGTCACAAATTGGCTCTATCCATGAGGTTCCTCTATTTCAAACAAACTCACCTACGCTGAACTTGTCCGGCTTTTGATGTTTTGAGCAATCTGGTCGAAGAAATCAAGTCAACAGACTAGAATTTACATTGTTTTTACTCTTGCTCCTTGCTCTCCTGGTCGACCTTCCGAGGCAAGGTATAACCAATTGGTTTGCGTTGCGACTGCGAGCATCTACCACCCTCGAGTGCATGGGCAATACCATAACCAAAAGAATAACCGGGAGAATGAATTCCTCTTCCTGATACCTCTAGTCGCGAAACGAAATTCAGGATATTATTCATTGCTGGTCGATAGTTCGGCAGCTCCTTCGTGAAACACGAAAGACTTCTTATTGGCAAAATGAGGAGGAACGGTCACAAATTAGAGTAGACTTTATTAATACTTTATATGAGAAGTGGACGGCAACAAAGAGGGTGCAGGAGGCTCGTGTTTACCTGAATTCATATGATCCCACCTTCTCACTAGCTGTAAATGTAAACAGAAGAAATTCAAATTAACAATGAAACTATTGTTAACGGCGACTCTTGTTGTCAGATGCGAAAGATTCAAGTCTAAGTTCAGTGATAGGACATGGGGTGCAGGGTGTTTTGGAAGCACCCATGCAACATTTCGCGCACTCGGACGCTTTGACCTCTGCTTCCAAAACACTCTTTAGCACATGTCATATCCAGCTTATAAAGCAGGAATAGATTAGACTCGCCGCCGTCGATCCAGGTAATTGCAACCACATGTCGTCGTGTTCGATAGGGGCGAAGATGAGTTTGAGCCAGGAACCCCACTTCCACCGTACTTGTTTCCTCAATATCCACTGTTTTCTAAATAGCGTAGGAAAAAATACAGTGAAGTAAGTGGAATTAACTTGCGAATAAATGACACAAATTGCGGCAGCAAAACAATTGCACAATGATCGATCTGAATCTTCAGATTCTCATGTACAGTAATTCAAGTAGAGTGAGAGTAAGAGAAGTATGAAAATCTACTGCATAGACCCGGGACACGCTAGTTCTATGACTTAGTGAAGTGTGAGTATATGTGGTTCAGCTAGTTGCTTATTCGGAAAATAATAATAGAAACTATTTGGTTCATAACACAACTTATTTAAGTTTCACATTCGTTCAGATCTATTTGCTAAGAGAAAATTCTTCTACTAATGAAATCGAATTAGTAACTTCCTTTCTCCTTGAAATCAGTGGTACTGATTTGCATACTCCAGTATGACTCGAAAGGGCAGCAGCATCTCGCGGGCAGTGGCTCAGTTTTGTTGTTTACCTTTCCATGAAATTTGAACCTGGAATCTACTGTTCTACTATTTTTTGGAATGTGCTCCAGTTTCAGCTCGAACCCTGATTGATTGCTGTTTCTCTTTTGCTGTAAAAGAAAATTAAAAGAATAACAATTACGAAATTAGAACCGAATCTGTACAACTAAATTTTTAAATTTAATAACAGTGATTACAAAAAACCTTCAGTAAATTGTGGAAATAAAAAATAGGGCTGCTTGAATATTGAGAGCTTATGCTGTTTCAAATTTTCCATGCCTTGCTAGAAGCTTGCGAGAAAAATATTCACTTTTAAGTATAGTCAGCTAAGATTGTGAAATTCTTTTTGATAGACAAGGCATCATTAGAGCATCTAAATCCGGCAGAGTTCCACTAGAGACGAAAATTTTCTGGACTTGATACTGCTGTTCAACTTCTTTATTGATAGTCCCATGAAATGCTTTACATTTAGAAAAGTATAGGTAGATTAAAGTCCAATTTTTCGACTGTGAAGTTTTCAATGTCCAGCGACAAACATCGAACCGTACTTTTTAGATCATATATTCCAATTGATTTTTCTTTTCATATTCGAAAAGACTAGCATATTATAGAGAAAAATATAGTTTTATAGATTTCATTAGATACTTGAGCCTTCACATACAACATATCCGGTAACTAAGTGAGACCTATTCACTGGAGATCAAGTATGCTTCTGTGAGCCATTGTTGAAACCAATTTCGAAGAATCTCGATTCCTAGTGCTCTTCTAGTATGACTGAATAGAGGCGGAATTATTTTAACTGTACACTTTCTAGTACAAACCAAAACTTAATGCTCTGACAGGACTTCATATTTCCATTATTATTTCATACAAAGCATTATAAAGAGAAATGATTCAATAGTCATGTGTATTTAATTGAAAGAGGCAGATGGTGATTATGCTAATGAACACCTGAAAAAGCGAGTATGACTACAGTATAATTTATAATATCAGTCTTGTTTTTGGGAAAGCAAGACATTCGATGGAATCATTCTCA
>JAAUYH010004936.1_pt1 | contig 11237 bp, 12 predicted proteins | sample 7278061 | NCBI WGS metagenome assembly JAAUYH01 (sample SAMN14350203, study PRJNA611818) | marine sediment metagenome | isolation source: surface marine sediment (0.6m) | place: French Polynesia: Moorea | collected 2018-08 | reverse complement strand
GCAAGCGCAATCAATTCACTGCTAACATACTCTACGTTCAAAGGCTTAAAATGGCAATGAAAGATTATAGAACCTTAATAGTGATTTCATTGGTCGGTATGTTCAAGTGACAAGCTTTTTACATTTGTATGTGAAATGGCAGAAAATTTAGTAGTTTTGATTGTTCGTTTTGATCTATGTGGCTGCCTCCAAACATGCGGCATTCTTGAAATTCTATAATTCGAATTCCATATTAGTTGTGCTTATTAAAACTTCGGAATATCACTGTTTGCTGCTCAATAACTCACAATAGTAGAAGAAGCATTTAAATAGTAATGTAAAGGGGCACCGATCCAAAAATTTGAGAAGGAAACGACTAGGTGACGTTCTAAATCCGGGGTTATGAACACGGATTTCACCGACACAACCCCTCCAACGAATCAACTACAAACAGGAGTCCAGCATTGACACGTGTACACTTCATTTTTGGTGAACGTGAAATCATCCGTTATAAGTAAAATCATGCTTTGTGATTCACCTTCGACGCTGGAACCAAATTGGTAGTCTCGGATATACCTGAAACCACTTCAGCTACAACGATCACCACACGAAAGAAACCGTAGCGACACCCAAGACAAACACTGCAACTGAAATGTAAACCTGATGGCTACGGGGTCAGGTAATCAATGAGCCAAGGAGGCTACCTTCTAACCGTTTAGGTAGAAGAGATGTTTTTCTTGTCGAATATGTAATAGCTTGTCAAATAATGTCTATGAAACAAAGGTAACGGCTTATCTTACTTGAAAAGCATTTTCTCTGATTTCAAACTCCACACTATGACGGCCTTTAGCACGTTCTCCATACAGGTATGCATTTTGGGTTTCTAGTGAAGAAGCAAATATTGAGCGTTATTATCGAACCGTGTAGTCCACGAGAAGATGCGATTCTCAGAATCAAATTTTATTACACAATATGCACAGCTAACATTCTGCTAAGAAATTTTAATCGTTGTGCAATTTTCTGTTCAAATACGAACGAACAAATGCGAAATCTTTCAGAAATAATCACGTTGTATTACGTTTTAAGCAGGCAAATCTAAGAGGCTCAGCGCATCTGAATAGAATATTCCACTAGTACTGCACGACGCGGTCCAAAAAATCTTACGAAATTGAAGCTAAGTAATTCAGTCTCCAGAAATTGGAGGGAAGGGAAGTAGCTAGAAGGTTCTGATCATTCCTGATGTTTCTCAAATATGATGCGCCACTTGACGATGTTCCGATTATACGATGATGCGTACTAATGGTCGTCGATACTGCCGTACTATTTACAACTTTACCGCGAGCTATTTCGGGTACGCACTGTATTCGCAATAGATTTCGATCTGGGGCACCGGCTCCGAGCACCAAAGAATGACATGCTGCAATTCCTTGAACTTTTTGAACATGTGACGTTCGACTGATTATGCGTGGACTTCGGCTACCGTGGACTGGTCACTGGTTTTAACTGCCACATTATCGGTATAAAAAAATTAATAAATCTAGGCGCTGCTCGTTGGCATATCGATATTTACCATATTCGATATCTACTGCGTGGTTAGGTAAATCCTTGCTACTAGCCACATGGTTCAAACTTTTGACGTAGTTTAACAAATCCACCGCGTAGAATGCTCGAAACTTCTGAATCAACACACTATTTGCGTGCTCTATTGTACTGCACATCATCTCTTCCTTTATCGCCCAAGAAATATCTGCATTTGGCGCTTAACAGCCTATCTTTCAAGTAGCTCAATGCCTAAAATTGAAAGTAACGCAGTTCTGTCATCCAAAACACCATATGCGCTCTTGAAGTGTATGTTATGTTGTAGACGGCTGCATACTCTTCCTTTCACCATCACAATAACCAAATACTGATACTAACGTTCTTTTTCGCATTTTCGTTCGAATTAATTTCCCCAAAGATTTCAAGCTTGGCAATTGAATAATCTTGAACACCATCTGACGTCACTCTTTATTGTTCTCATGAGACTTACTTGACTCGACATACTAACTCCGCACGCCAAGCTTCTGTTCAAACGCTTCAAGTTCTTTTGAGTGCGATATCGTTAAACAGAAGGACGCTTCTTCGGTTGCATAGTTTTCCTGTTCTCGAGCACACTCAAAAAATGCTGAAATTTACAGCTGCGAATGAAGCGGCCCTTGATCCTGAAATTTATGCTTTTCATTTTAAAGGAGCGTTCACATACTGCCGCTAGCATGATACATCTATGCAATCCAGACTGCAATGTTCTCAAGCCTGTCCTCTTATCTCGCGTCCAATGTCCTTCTGGGTTACTTTTGCAAATTTTATTCTCTCTTTCTTTCGTTTTCCAAACTCCTCAAATATGTGCTCAATTGTTTTCTGTATCCTTGAAATTCTTAAACACATTTTTTTGCAATCATCGTGCTCACTAAATCCAGTAAATTTTCAATACAGCAAAACGTGCCATATCGTCTGCCTTTCCTATTCTTACCAAATCAGCAGGTCATATCTTGTTTTTTCGGAGAAATCAGAAAAGAGACAGGCATATACATCCACTCTTTCTTCCGCATTTTTAATTCCTTCGATTTCAACATTTTCAGCACCTGTGTCAAGAAGCCTAAAGTGCTGCATTTGATTTTTTTGCTTTCTTATTTTTGTTCATGGAATAATTCATAGCATCAATACGCTTTCATGCCCAATCTGCAATCTACTCGGGTCGATGGCTGCGATAATCACCATTTTTAAATTCCAAATCAAATCATTTATCTTTTTGCGACGTGTGCCGTTACGATGTCATGAATGTCATCCTTCATTACAGCAGAGATGAATAGCGTGCCAGATAATGTTCTAACGACATGAATCAAAACCGTTTCTACGTAGATTCATATCAACGTCGCGACCTCATCACTATCGTCTTCGACAATCTCTTCAAACCAGGCTTCCTAATGAAAACAGCTAGGATGACTTTCATGAAACATGATACATGTAACAAGCTTTACATATCTCTCTATTTCTGCACTTCTTCTCAAGATGTTGTATATTGCCGCAAATTCAGTATAGGTTGACCGAATTCATCTACAACTTCGGAAGCAACTAGAGTTCTGAAAAACGTCATACTGTCCAACAGAGGTGACCATGGTATAATTCTAAGCGACGCGAATCATATCCGGCCTTTCCGGCAGACAGGTGCAACAAAAATTACATGTCGAATTTGTGGAAATTCTCAAAACAGTTTTTTGGACTGATTGCGGTATTGTCTGCAGCAGTGTGTAGAACAAATGTTTGAACTTAGGCTAATGTTCACAGCATGGTTCCGGAATTGTACTACACAAATCTACTGCCCATGATACAGCAGCGTCAGAAAAAGGAAGTAGCACTCTCACGTTCAGTGATAGGGCTGGCTTGTGTCATGAATATGTGGTGCGCGTAACTAATTCATCGAAGTATACGAGAGGTACTAGCACTGCCTCCAGTAAAGTGAGACTTACGGCTCGGATAATGTCAATGGCGCAAAAGACAGCCATTGTCAACCTGTATTTCTGATTGTACTTGATGAATCTCTGTGGCTTTTCTCGATATATGCTGGGAGAAATAATCAAAGCGTAGATTCTTTCGCTGAGCACGGAAGGAAGATTTGTCGGATTTACGAGAAAAGTTCAGACATTAATTAGCCCAGATGGTGTTGGCAACACATTACCCTATTATTTCACATTTCCTGAAACATCGTTTTTCTCCTTCGCGTGGTAGAATACAGCCGTGAATTCTTTCTTTAGTGCACCAGCGCATATTTTGCAGTGCTACCATTTTAGTTTCCGTTGAGTTTAGGTTTTCTTACCTATAGTTTATTTGAGTTAGATTTCATATTTTCGGGGACAAAGGTTTATATTTCATCCGTCGTCCGAGATTAAAGACACAACGTACCAGGACTGGAGTCTCTCGCTCAGTAGAGGAAGTTGAACGTTGTCCAGGCGTATTTAGGAATCGGCCTGACCACTGCGTTCGCCACACAACATTGCGCCTTGGTGAATCATTTGATCTAGTAGGTATCAGCCAAATTGAAGAGAGAACTGACGGTTGTCCGCATCTTTTTCGGTTTGGCCCTACAACCCCCAGGAATAGGCGTACGCCTCGGAACGATACGCTTTTGCCGACTACAGCTACTAGTGAGCTGTTTAACCTGTGATTTTTTCGGTTTCGTACCATACTCGTCTGTTGTCTGCTTATTGTTTATCGTTTAGCATGCGCTGGTCTCAAATCTGTTGGTATTCGCTGGATCAACATTTCAAACGCCACTAGGCCGCACTGCCACCTACGGTATTGCACTTTTCCTTGCTCTTATATACATCTACTGAAGTTACTATGAGTAAGGCTAAGCTCTTTTCCGCAACCAGTCACCGCCCAGTTCAAGGTTCAATTCGGCATGTCATAGCATTAGGAAGCCGAATGCGTTCCATCTCTTATGAATCCTGTACTCATTATTGAATTAGCCTAAATGCACGAATATAGGATAGAAATAGAGCTAACAAATTCGAGGAAGGATACAATATCATACGACGTGCTCATACTTAGAACTGTAGTGCACGTTCCGAAGGTTCAGAAGCAAACTCGAGAAAGTGACTCTAGCACTAAAGCGTTGCAGGTAGGTAATTTCGGGAACATCGACAAATTTTTCCTCGTTCCTTGCGGAATAGCAGAAGAAAGGGAAGTAAACCGCAAATATTCTCGCTCAACGGTCTACCGTTTCTATGTTTAATGAGGTTTCGGTTCCGGAAAATAATAAAACGGAAATTTCGGAGACGAGAGTATGGAGAAGCATTAATATATTTGGGAACTAATCAATGGAACATCATTCTGTGGCCAAGAAGCTTGAACTCCTGCAAATGCGACTTAGAAATGTTTTGAGATCAGTACTAATAAGTAGAAGCCCTTGAGAAAATAAGAGGCAGATCACTCACCCTGAGAAAAGCTTGAATCCTTTGTTTGGTGTAGTTCGTTCCCCGCTTTGGATTAAAAAGGGAGACAAGATTGGTGATCCCGACGGCAATTGTGATGAATACTCTCAGGGAGCTGACTAGGTTCAAAGATGATGAAGACGCTTGCAATTTCGTCTATTTAGATGATAATGTCGTGACCAAGAGTCTGATAGACAGTGAGAGGACTGAAATAATGGTTGCTTACCTAAGTGGAGCGGTGTTTTGTTTCTATTTTGACCGCTTCACACTTTAAAATGCTAACATTCAAGAAGCAAATGACTACGGTATAGTCATGAAAGTGATGCTGGAGACGTTTTTCACACAGAAAACTGAATCAGAGAAACTCTCACACATCGATACGATGGAGGAGATATTCCGACCTTCTTGTAAGGGGCTGAAGAGGTCTACAATCAGGTTAAGGGCGGAGAGAATATCAGATTCGAGCTTGCACGGGATTCTATGAAATCCAACGAGATTTTTTTCCTGTTCGTGTTGTTACTAGAATCGAAGAACTATGAAAAAATAAAGAAGTCATGTGTCGAATACGCTGGAAACATCAAAATGATAGAGATCTCGGCGGCCCTGCTGTTTAAGCATTCGAAGAAGTTCTACAAGAACACAAAGGAAGACGAGATCGACGAGCTATGCAACCATGCCAAAAATATTCTCTTGCACCTATGTGCTACGGGAGTGGTAAAAATTTCATATTGCCTCCGAGTCTTATTCAAATTCAACATACTTTCTACGTGCATGTAATGCACCGGATTGGTCGTACTGCTGAAAGCTAGTTCATCATGAGGAGCAACGGAGAAGTCAAAAAGCAAGATGTGAGGTTAGCAAAGAAAAGCGAGCCCACGGACGATAAAGAATCTGGGCCGTCTGGGCAGAATCAAATCGTGTAAGTGAAAGAAGATGATCATGTTGAAGAAGGAAATACTCTGGGAACGTTTAGAGGATCCGCAGATGGAGAAACATTCATTGAGCTGCAAAGAATGCAAAAAGACTCCGATGCTTACATTAAAGCGCATGAGAAGCTCAAGATTGCTGTGAAGACGAACCTCGACTTCCCAATAACTCGTAAGGCTCCGAAAAAGAACAAAACGAGTGGAAGAAGTTGAGAGTTGAGGAGTATGACCTTATCAACAACTTAGCTCAAGCTCAAGCCGATATTACCTTCGGTCATATTGCCCGTGAGCGTAATGATTTTGCCAACACTGAATTGCTGAGGATCCTATCCGGCACGATGGGCAGAGCTGTGGTAAATTTTGCGGGAAAGGATGGGTTCGTGCAGCATCAATGTCACGACATCTTCTGGTCCGGATACAGGTATATTCTGACTCTACGACGGAAGTGTTCGACTCAGGTGCTATACCAAACTTTATGTAACATGAGATGGTGGAGAAACTTGACCTCTGTATGCATCCCACCAAGGATTTATCAAAGTTGCGAATTGTGCTTCGGAAAAATGTGTGGGCACATTGAACGAGGCTCCGATAAGCAAGAGAGAATTGATAGTACCAATTGATTTCTTGGTACTGGAAGAGACCCCTAACGATGTTCTCGAAGGCTTACCGACTATGATTCAGCTTCGAGCTCGATCCGATTATTATCATATGGTACTAAAGTTTGATAACGGAGGAGATTCCGAAATACTGAATTATGAGTACGAACGGGATTGTGATAATAGTTCTGGCGATGAATTCACATCAGATAGCACAGAGGAAGATGAACAAGGGATAGAGGACTCAATAGAATAGCTAGTCTTGATGTTGAATTAACCCGAAAAGAAGAGGGAAAGCCGTGTCGAAGATCAAGTGTTGGAGGAGAAATACTCGCACCTTTATACGAGGGATGCTGAGGCAGTCAATAATATTATCAGAGGCCATCCCACTAAACGGGACGGATCTTCTCAGTTATGTGCCGACTATCGAAATTTAAATTAGGTGATGCATGCAGACCGTTGTCCTTTGCCCGGATTCGACGAGATTCATCACGATATGAGCGGCAGATCCGCTTTTCTAACAATAAATTCTTCCAAGCATATAGGCAAATCAAGATGGATGAAGCCTGCAAGGAGAAAGCAGCTTTCATTTGCAAGTGTGGGAAATTTCAATGCGAAGTGATCCCATTCGGTCTGATGAACTCACAAGCCACGTTCCAGAGGATGATGAATATATTTCTTTAGAATTTAGCAAACGTGCGATGCTACGTCTAGGACGGTTTTATATTCTTGAAAAACAATGGAAACATGCGAGTCATTTGGAGAATGTATTCGCCATGATGAAGAACAATAAGTTGAGGTTGAGTATCAAGAAACGTTCTTTCATACAACCAAGTGTGGAAGTCTTAGGACGTATCGTGGATAAAAATGGCGTTCACTTTGACGAACAGAAGGTGAAAACATCGAGAGATGCGACTTCGACTACAACCGGAAAGGAACTTAGATCGTTCTCATGGCTCGCCTCATATTATCATCGTTTCATGCCCGGATTTGGAAGGATAGCAAGTCCGTTGAATGCGAAAGCGTCAGATAAAATTAAAGTCGTCTGATTTGAAAAAATTCAAGCTGCATTCGAAGAATTGAAAGTGGAGTTAACCACAGCTCCGGTTCTCGCATATCCCGACAATGAGAAACCATTCGTGGTATGTGCAGATGCCTCAAGAACTGCAGTTGGTTCTGTCCTATCCCAAGCTGATAATAGCAGTCGAGATAATCCTATGAATTATGCGAGCCGAGCCCTACCTTCTGCGGAATCGAATTATCAACCGCTCGTGAGCATTTGGAAGAGTGCAAAGCGCGTAACGGAAATTGCTACAAGCGCTCGTGCGCAGTACAGCGAAATAGGGAAATCCCTGGTGACGCAGGTGCGTAATGAGCATGGAGGGGAGCATACAAAATCAGAAAATAACGATTATCAGGGGTAGAAGTGTGAGGAAGAAAAGTACATTCAAGCATAGTAACAACAACCAAGTAGAGGAAAGCTGAAGCAATGTTCGAATGAGACACTCAGAACCGCCGCCTGTTGCCTCACACGCAAGTTGAAATTTGCGGAGGATGGTAAGTAGTGGAATATAGCACTGGTGCACTGAACGGTTGTTCTGGAAACGCGATGCTTATTATATATAGCAAGAGTGACCTACCGAAACTTCGGATGTAAGTAGCTGGTGCCTATGCACCGCTCGATGGAAAAGAAAAAGGATACGCGTAATTGAAGATGGTGCCCGAGCACCAGCTGGAATGGACAAAATCACTTCAGTTTTACCAGTTAAAAATACTACGAAGGGTCGTTGTCGGAAGGCGGATCGGCGACACGCTAGCGCTCAAGTTGCATGACGTAATCCCGAGATTTTTCCTTGCGCTTCCTGACTCTAGATTTGTGCTACGTCATCGTAGAACTTGGCGGAGTAGACCGCAAGTGCGGTGTTACCTTTCGCGATAATACACGCAGAATAACTTGCCGCACGTGCGGAAATTGTGGTTCGGGTGTTGTGATGTGCTCATGCACTTGTTCCTTCTGACATTCCAACATTTCTCATATGGCGTCATCACTTGCCTCCCACATTGGTTTCTTATTACTCGTTGTTTTGTTCGCCTTGCTCTAACGTTGTAGTGCAGCGAGATCGCGTTCGATTAAAGCGGTCGTAGAATCCAACCTGCGCTTGTGCGCTAAGTTGGTTTGTCGCAATGCAGTGACCTGATCTGCGATCAGGAATTGAAGTTGTGAACCTCCTAATTTTCGTGACACCTGCGCATTCACTCGTACTTGGCACATAGTGTGCGTGCCCGTGCATGCAACAAAGAAACAGTGCCCACAGTGTATATTTCCTCCAGAGTCAATGTTTTCCGTTCCACCCGCATGCGCCCATTCGCAGTGTCTGTCCTCCAACCTCATCGCTCCTTCACTCCATTGGCAGTGGAACCCGAACGTTCAGATTCTGTTGGTATCACGGGGAACCATCATTGTAAGCGTCGCTCGGGCACACATTACGCTGAATACACATCATGGGCCTCATGGAGTCCTCTGGTGCACTCCAGTTGGTACGAGGTGTGAAGTGAGCTGGTCAGTCAACGATGATGTCACCCTAAATAAGCGTCGGCCTTTATGAGACATGGCACATTATAACGTTCATTCAATCGAAAACTTTGAACCCAGCTATTTGTGCAAGTCATAATGATTAATCTATCAAGAATTGGAAAATCAAATTATAGTAAAAGTTTTGCCTAAAAATGGCACTTGGACATTTCTAGAAATGGAAATTGAATCTTTCTAAGAACAAAGCAAAAACTAAATCGGATCCGATTGAGCATACAAGCAGTGTTATATGACAAAATGTCCTACAGATGACCAGAATCATATTTTAGTCACAATGAAAAGAAAGAAAACCTACACAGCACGTAATACGAGAGACATAATTAAGAACGAAGAGACCATTTTTCAAAGGAAGTCAAGAACAAGATGACTTTATCCTCCAAAATCGTATGACAATTAGTTGCAGAGCGCGTAATCCCCGCTAAATTCCGTCACCCTCACGAAAGAAAGAATTATCTATTTTTCACCTCCCAAAAAGCTTGACTTAAGAGTTGTTCCTGCTTAGCGACGCATCTCTTATCGCTTAAATTGACGAGAAGTAGATTTAACTCCCATTCAAAGATTCCAACAATTCAAATCGAAGCGAAAATCATAGATTTAATATACATCTAAATTTTTCTGCTACTATGCGTCATCATGTTACGGGTCTAGTTCATCTCAATGCAGCTCGACTAAGAATGCAGTCGAAGCGAGATCGACTTGCGGCACAAACTATTTGGGATCAACCGTATGTTAATTCCCTGTGGTGTTGTATATCTTGAAGTTGTTCATGACCGCTTCTTTTGTTTGTACTGCAGGTTCGATGGGGGGAAGTGCATTTTGTGACTTTCAATATTGGTCAAGAACAAACACTTCTGATATCCAAGTAAATTAACGTAAGATTTGCTGACTTTATCGCTACTTCATGGAAAAAGAAATGTCATTCGATCATTTTTCTTCTTTTTGAAATATCGCAAATGTATATAATCTAGCTTAGCATCTTGCTGACAGAGTACGGATGCTAAGTTAAAATATCGATTTCGGCGTACGCCATTTTTTGCGACAAGAAAGCCTACAACAAGTAGAAGAATCGAATGGTACTGCTCTACCGTAAATAGCGATAATACCGACCAAGATGACAACAATGTGGCTGAAGTATCATTGTTTGATAAGACACAAACGTGTACATGCAATCGAGGAGAACAGGAGGCAGATATTCGAGAAGAACTGGAAAGATTTGACACACCATATTTGAACCACCAACACTACCACCCTATGGCTGACAGATATTTCACTCTAGATCTAATGTTGAATAAGCAAATCCTGTGCCATGATCAGGAAGTGTCAATGATGTAGAATTTGAAACAAACGCATTGGCGTAAATGAATGAGCATTGAGAAAATCTAACTCTATTGCTACTCACTGAGTAATATTGTAAGATCCTGATAGTCCATCGATATCTCATTGAAAGTTGCAAAACCCCACCCCGTTGCTGTTCATATCTTGCACTCTGGGGTGCCTTACATGAGGCCATACCTTCGATCCCACTTCATTTAGGGAATTCCGCTCAAGCAGTGGTCAGAAAACCGCTGTACCATCTGAATTAGGAAATGGTACTTCATATCTATTCTATTGGAACTTTCGGTTACAAGGATCCGCGAGCCAACATCATATTCGCAAATTGTATTTTGAGTTCTCGCGTCCCATTAACGGTTATGGAAATCATGCCTATGTTTGTAGGCAGCAGGTGCAATTTCGTGTATTCTGGCCGATGAGCCTAGCCAAGCAGCAGGGATTACAAATACCAAGCAGTGACAGCAACAGCGGCGACACCAGAACAATGAACAGTGCGCACGGCGTGGGGTAAAACAAAACAATTGCGACGGGGCGGCGGCAATTGAGTAGAAATAATTTTCGGCGGCGCGGCACGCAGGCTGCGGCAGACCGATTAGAATATCGATGACGGCGGCGCGGCACACAGGCGGCGGCGGCAGACCATTAACAATAATACGCGGTAGCGCGGCACGGCTGCGGCGAACCTTTTTCCTTTTACCCGGCCTTGCGGGAGAGCTTTACCCGGACAGAACAAACGCCAACAAGCACCGATGCTACTTGGACGCAGTCCCGAACGGGTTCCGCTACAGCACTACGAAGACCGGAATGATAGGCAAGGTTGTTGGGAGTGTGTACCAGCGCG
>JAAUYH010004236.1_pt1 | contig 11237 bp, 6 predicted proteins | sample 7278061 | NCBI WGS metagenome assembly JAAUYH01 (sample SAMN14350203, study PRJNA611818) | marine sediment metagenome | isolation source: surface marine sediment (0.6m) | place: French Polynesia: Moorea | collected 2018-08 | reverse complement strand
GCCCTGATTTCAATGCATCTTATAATGTAGATTTTGGAAACGAAGTCAATGTTGCAGTTCTATGTAGAGTTTATCTTTGATGTTGCCTTATTGATTTGACGATAGAACGTATATTCGACGGATCTTGGCTACTTCTTCCACAATTATTCCTTTTTTATGAAAAGTAAACGAAATAACTTCAGAGAATACTTCTTGCAGTCTTAGCTTCCATATTCGCTGCACCGTGGAATAGAACACATGATGAAGTACTGCAATTTCAGATATTGCACCTCTTGGAAGCTTGCCGTCTTGAGATCGCTACTGTAGCTCATGATACAAGGCCGAATTGCTATCTTAGTTCAATTCTGTACGGCCTTTACGGCCGTTCGTGACTGTTGAAAGTTCCGATTTCGCACTGATACAGAAAAAGTGAAAAACAACGACGACGAAATAATACAGCTGTGTTTAAATCCGAACATGACACCAGAACTGAAGACATCGTCTGCTTTTTTAGACAGAGGTGAAAATATGTATTCTGCCTACTTTTCTTGTTGGGATATGCTCAAGAATTATGAAATCGACCTTAATCTAATACGAAAACTATTTTCGATCATTTATTCCCTGAAAGATTGGCAACACTTTATTCTCAATGTTACCTTGACCTGCATTACGTCATTCCTACCTTCTCATGATATCAAATACGCATATCACGCTCACTATCAAGCTGCTTGTACGAACGGGTCACAGGACTTATGAACTCCGTCGATGTTGACAGCTTTCAATACATCGCATTCGAACGTACCTATCTCTTTCCAACATAACACTCGTACTACTTTGAAGAGGAACGCCACTTCCTAATTAAGAACAACTATCTCTAGACAATAGCGACACGCATTGATTAAACTACTGAACTTTACTTCGACCTACTTGTACCCCAACTACGCGCGCGCCATCGGTAACATGCAGCAGAACGAACACTGTTCGGGGGCCCGTAGGAACTCTATAGAGCTGTTTGACTTTCGTTCTGTCCAGTATACATACTGTTCAAACTACCGCCGATTCTATAAGGTACATTTTATTTCTGATTCTGTGCTCAGATTTTATGTAATTCAACTGTATGAAGATGAAGTAATCTATTAACCATATTATCAGCCTATTATATGTAGCAATGTTCCTCCCTGTTCTCGCACAGTGAAGCCTATACGAATTTCATAAAAATCTGGATTAAGTATTGCAGCTGCTCCACTTATCTTACTATTTATCGCACGTATGTTCTGAAGATCTTCATACACTTTTTCTTTTGTGCAGCTCAATGAAAGTAATCATACGGCGTTAGATCAAGAGTGCGTATGGGCTGTGAAATGGGTCCATCCCTGCCCATACATCGACTCTGCAGATTTGATTCAAATATTCACGTAATTCAAGAGAATGATATGATACAGCACCACTATGTTGGAATATCATATTTCAAGGTTACACTTGGTTAATTATTAGTATAGAGAATACGCATACCTAATTTTTCCAAAATGAGATTTTAATACTCACTGAATGACAAAAAAGAGGCCTGCACAGTCATCCAAGTACCATGTGGAAAGATTGAATACTTCTCACGCCACGAGATCTTTTCTTTGTTTCCAAAGTTGACTACCCGAAACCAATTCGCTTCAAATTGTTGTGAAACAAACAGAATTGCGTGTCATTTCTTTTTCCAAACTTTTCTAAATTCAGAAACCAACTCATTTCACAAGTTCCAAAATATGTGAAGTGAATTCTTTAAACTAATAATGATCCACTTGGAGTCTGGGAAACAAAAAAGTATTAACCATTCTTCAATAGTTTCTGCCAGTCAAGTTTTCGTTTTCAGAGACGCAAGACTCAATCATATAATTTTTCAATATGTCGCACCATATCGCAACCGAGAGTGATTTGTGAAGCCTTTCATACAGTTGAAGCGCGCAGAGATATTCTAGGATCATTAATGGAAAGCTCATGAGTTTTATTTAGTATAGCAGTACTAATTAATTGGCATCCATTCCCAACTCTATGGATACCCGATCCTCTTGTTTCGCTGTCCTCGTGCTACTACCTCATTGTAGATCGAGCTGGAGGTCTCTTTTAATATGCATGGTGAAACCACCTATGAAGTCCTGAAACTAACACACTTGAGCTCGCTCTGCATCAGTATATTTTTTCGTTGCATTTTTTTCATTTTTAACTGGCACAGTATCGTTTACAACTTCCTGCATGAATTGGAATGTTTTACTATATTTTTGAGGGAGCAATATAGCTAGGTGCCAATTTTCACGAACTCTGGATAATAAATAAAGTAGGTACCAATGATTTTGTTCTTAAGAAATGCAACGAAAAATTTTTAAAAATAAAATTTTCGGTATGTCGTCATAAAAATAAAGAGCAAGGTCAAGAACTAACATACTCCGGTCAGTGACACATATCATCATGTTCTCTTTTTCGCAAAACAAAACAGATCGCCATTGTACCTGCAGATAAAAATAATAGGCCATTGAAAATCGGCGGTTTATTAACGCCCAGTAAATTTGCTCTAGTGTCGCCAAATCTGATTTTAATCAACGCGAATGAATGCTAAGTTTAAATGTGATTCAATCCAACCTTTTATGTGCTGAGAGCTCGCACTTGTTGCAACGCGAGAGGGTGTAGCTCATTCCAAAATATGGCTCATGAATTTATGTTTAAATCTCGAACTGCACATGTGTAACAGTGTGCAGGAAGGAAAGGGCTAAACCAATTTCATGTTAAGCGGTACAGAGCTTGGTAAACACGATAGCATGAGCGGTTTCTCATTTTTGCGACTATGGCTGTGTCTTTCTTACTTGCCGAATTGCAAAGAGTTGCGCAGCGCAGAAGGTAATGAACGCGGTGTTCGCTTAATGGTGATTTCGGTTGTTGAATACAAATCCAATACAGCACGTTGACCAATTGGCGCAGTACACGAGTGCAGTAGCGGTACAGTGCGGTGAGAGCAAGTGGAATACTGGGCAGGTATGGTCGGATCAAGCAAGGGTTATATTTAGTTGTTCAGCATCCAATGAAAAGCAAGAACAACCGATTTTGACGATCAAAACAGTGCGAGGAATGGTTGGCGATTGCAGGATCGTCTCACCTATCGATCAAACGTTAGATACAGCATTGAGAGTGGGACAAGAACGAATGGTTTCTACCTTTGTAGTTCATACACCATCGAATCACAACAATACAGCATTTTCTATCACTACAACCCAACTGGACTGCACCGTACAGTGGTGCTACTGCACCGGTACAGTAGGAACTGTACTGTACAGGCAAGCTGATGACGGAGAGCTGTGTCACCCGTTCGTGCGTTAAACTATGTAGAAAATTGGATCTCACATGTGCTGTCTGTCTCACTCATCACCGATAAGGCACTGCACGGTACAATACCTACTGACCACAACCACAACAACCGTACTGTACTGGTACAGTGCAGCGTAGTACGCTTTATGCTGCCATTCCTCAGCTTCTCCTTCCCTTCTCGCCAGTTAACCAAGTACATATGTGGTACTGTACTTTAGGGTATCGTGCGCGAACGAACGGCGACCACAATCCCTGCACAATCCCTCGCCTACACTGCTGCAGGAAGACGGGCGACACGGAGCGATTCACACAAGTTGGATATGTTTTACAAGCGATAGAATACAAAGCGTGTGTGCGACAACGGCCATCAAGGCCAACTACGTACAGTTCCATTCGCAGTCGGGCGCGCACGTTCCCAACCGCGAGCACAACCCTTCCCTCGCAGGATCAGTCCCTCGAACCCACACACTCCACTAGCAAGTACAGCAGCAGCCACCTTATCATTTTGCGGCACCCCAAGCAACCCAACCAAAATCTATCCACACCTATCGCTTCCCTTCCGCCTCCCCACCGTCCTGCTGCGCTTGCTCCCCATTCATCACCGGCGTGCCGCCTATGGCGCCTCGCGCCACCCTATCTACATATTCCGCATTTGCCTTCGTGTATGCCGGCAGAAACAGCAGCCGTCCATTGTCCGTTAGAAATTGCGCTAGTTCATTCGTTTTCTCCGCAATTCGCCGCAGCATATCTTGATCCACCACGCCCGTACTCTCCAACATGAACGGCATCTTCAGCAGTAATCGCACCAAGTGCTCCGCCCCATAAAACTTGCTTGGTCTCGGGTCATCTTCGTCTTGTTCACGCGCCTTCGCCTCCGCGCCATGAAACCACATATTGTATTGTAACCGCTCAAATTTGTACAGCAACATATTCGGCAGTGCCGCATCAAAATATGCCTTCAGTCCATCCGCCACTTCTTGACACGCAAGGTCTTCCGACCGCTCACGATGGCGCACCCACTTGTCAATGATCATCGCCACCGACTCTTTCCTCGGTAACGGCACCAGTCTGTTTTCCTTTGTCACAAACTCCCAATCATCCACAAGTTGTTGTTTCAGTGTGCCTGGCAAATAGAAGAGACTGGCACTTGTGCTTTCCTCTTCGACTTCTGATTCGATTCCATTTGCACATTCGCTCCTCGGCGTATTCGTAGCATCATCGGAAACACCAGGGGTAGTGTCCGGTGTTGGGCGATCACGTTGCAACATTTCTTCATGTTGTATACTTCTAGGTCGGTCCCACATCCCCGGAAATCGTCTCGTCATGTCATCTTCCTCTTCCGCTGGAGACGCTCCAGCATATCCATCAAACTTCATCACCGGATGTGTGGGTTCAGGTTGTGTAGGCCGATTCAATCTATCAAACTGCGCATTTCGCAGTTCACATCTCTCCTCATACTCCATGGGTTGCGTAAAATTGCCATGCGTCACCGGGGCGACTGCCTGTTGCCTCGCCTTGGCACTTCTCAGAAGCTGATGAGCGATAATCAGATTGTTGTCATTGTGTTCAAACACGTACTGTGCCAACACCCTCGAGTTCCAGCTTTTCATCCAGCCCTGGTAGCGCAAATCGTACACGGTGCCCGACTTGGCATCCTCGATGACATCCTCCACAACGGCCTCATACAACAAATTGCCATGATACGCCAGCACCACATCCTCCTTCGCGAACGTGCGCTTGGCCATCTCCGGCTTGAACACGACGGGCACGGTCTCCGCAGCTGTGGCCAACACGGCGGGGGACCTGGCCGCGGCCATGTTCATGGTTGCAGTGGAGTTCATTCTCGTGGAGTGCAAAGGTCACGACTAGTAAACATCGCTGCTGCTAGGTTGAAAGGTGTTATCTGAAAATAACCCGCGATCAGTGCCACTGCTGCCTTGGAATGGTTCGCTGAACGCTAACACCGCGAAATTTTACGATTTTTCTAGATGCTTACAGCCGCGCCAGAAATAGTGTGCCTCTTATTTTTCCGTTATTTTCTGCGCCCCAGGGCGCCGGCCGGCCTGTGAAGCACATCTACAGTTTTGCAACCCGCGCTGTAGACGGATCTCTCTCGGTCCGCGCCCAGTTCATAACCTCGTTCCGCTCACCCACAGTTCCACACGTCGTTGTCAACATGCCCGCAGTCGAAACCGAGCCCGCCGTGGCGACGGAGCTGCCCGACACCCCTGTAGAAACGGAAACACCGGGTACGTCAACACCCGATCTCGTCCGCCCGTCCTGATCGAACTAACCGGCCCGCAGCCACGGATTCCACTTCGGCTCCGGCCAGCGCGGCGATCCCTAATATCATGAACGCGGTCGAGGAGGAGGAGGGCGAGGTTAAGCATTCGCGTGCGGAGAAGAAGAGCCGCAAAGCCCTCCAAAAGCTCGGCCTCAAAACCGTGTCGGGCGTGACGCGCGTCACCGTGAAGAAGAACAAGAACTACTTGTTCGTTATTAGCAAGCCCGAGGTGTACAAGTCGCCGCAGTCCGACACCTACATCATCTTCGGCGAGGCGAAGATCGAAGACCTCTCTGCTGCCGCGCAGAACCGCGCCGCCGAGCAATTCAAGATGCCCGAGCTCGGCCAGATGGCTGCCGCCGCCGCCGCTGAGACCTCGGCCCCTGAAGAAGAGGATGAGGAAGACCTGGACGAGGCCGATTTGGAAGCGAAGGATATCGAACTGGTCATGAGCCAGGCCGACGTCAGCCGTGCCAAGGCGGTTAAGGCCCTCTTGAAGAGCAACAAGGATGTGGTAGATGCAATCATGGGTCTTACAATGAACTAAACACACACACATACAGACAGACACCTCTTTAGACTGACATCTCTTGTGCGTATAGTTCGGCTCGGTCTAGTTTATTGTTTAGACGTACAAGGACTAGGATTCCCCCAATTACAAGTATGCGAAAAGAATCTAGCCCGGCAAATGTGAGATTTTTTTCGAAATCAATAGATACGCTACACATTTATGGTTGCCATGAGCGATGGCTAGTCGAAGATTGGCGACACTGAGCTATTTACAATCGGGAGCAGAGTTCTGTTAGTTGGTGCATACGGTACGCAATACAGGACGGAACACACAGGAAATTGCGCACAACGCAAGAGTGAAGAAGGTTCACTAAACAAGATGTGCAGTTTCGCTAAAAAGTTCGGCATCGAACGGAGTGGGCGGCAAGAAATGAGAGCCGATAACAATGGAAGTTGGCCATAAACACATACAAACACAAAGGAAGCGCAAGCTAGTAGATGACGCCCGATGCCTTGAGGGCGGCGCGTACCTTGATGGCGTGCTGGACGATGCGGAGGGGGTCGCGGGCGACGATGTTGGGCTTGTAGAGGTAGTGCTCGAGGCCCTCGCCGTCGTCGCAGTCCTGGAGCTCGCTGCTGATGCTGCCCACAAGGACGAGGCATACGTAGGGGTGGAGGAGGGCGGACACGTCGCGCTCGGCGACGTACTGGTCCCAGAGGCGGAGCACGGACGCGCGCGGCATCTGGCGCGCGAGCAGCGTGCGCAGCCAGGACAGCGCCCATTTGTTCATGTCGACGCACTCGGCGTCGAGGTAGTCGAACAGCTCGGGGTAGAGGTGCATGAGCGCGGTGGTGAACTCGGCCACGCGCATCTGCGCGGTCGCCGCGTCGAACAGCGGCGCGTGCTCGGCCATGAGCGCGGCGAATGCGCGCTCCGCCTCCCACTCCACGCCGTGGAACACCTCGAGGAACGGCGCTGCCACGTACACCATGTCCTTGTGGAACTGCACCCCCGACCGACCCACGTACACGCACAGCACGCGCGTGAGCGCGTCGCCGATTGGCGGGGGCGGTGGGACAAGCGGCGGGGCGCGCCGCGAACGGCCGTCATCCCCGGGTGCCCGCCAGATACACGCACGGCCCACGATGGGGCGAACGGTTGTGAACAGCTTGGGGTCTATCGCCGCGGCGGCCGTCTCGTACTCGCATCGATCGGGTTCCGAGCATGAGGGTGGGACGGACAACGCGGCACGCCATTGCTCCCTACGCTCGGTGTTGGCCGTCGACGTGGCGACGTCGCCCGCCATTGTCGGCGACGACGGGCCCACGACGTGGACGAGCGCAACCTCGCGTCCCACTTCTCGGTGCGGCGTGGCAGAAATACCAACACCTCGCAAGGCTGCGGCGAGAATAAATGCGGACGATTAACCTCGCACTCGAACCACTTCGTTCCACCAGCGGCGACACGGTGCGGACGATGGCGATGCGAGTGTGATGGCGTCGGTGTTTGGGAGACGACTGTGACGTCTGTAGAAGCGGTGGTGGTGGTGGTGGTGATAATGATGTTGGTTGAGGTTTAGCATTGGGTGTGGTGTACATATGAAAAAAGGACAGCTGTTGGAAAAGGGCAGGCTCGTGTGTGAATGGCGGTAATTTTTGGGTATCCGTCAGCGCTCACCATGGCAACCTCCAGATTTATCGAAATGCGCAGGGTAGCAGCGGCTTTCACCGCTTGTGTGTGTGTGTTTGACCTGCTGGATTGCACCGTACAGCGTGCTACGACGCGTTATGCACCAATGAATCCGATATTGGCTGCTCCGTAGCGCCGCGCTCGCGAGCGGACCGCACTCTCCTCCCATCTCAGGTGCGAGATTATTTCACACCGCCTTCTATTTCCCATCTCACACCACCTGCTCGTTTCGAGCAGAAATGTTTCCACTTGCGTCGTTCCTCACTCTCCCCCCGCCCCCGCCACGCTCCCCTCCAATCATCCCCTACACTTGTATCCGCCCCGTCCCGTCGCCCTCCTCTCTTTCGTTCCCTGGCACCATGTCTTCTCCCCACTTACTGTAGCACTCCACGTGCCACATCCACCTGCCCTCCACATCACTCCCCGTGCATGTCATGTTGCGGGTGTGCTGTGATAAACCGTAGCGCCGTTACCTTCCACGTGTTGGTTCTTCCTCGACCTCCCACTCATGCTCCAGCTGATTGCGCGCGAGTCCACCCCTTCCCGTCTGGCACGATTGTGTAGGTGCGCTCCTTCCGCGGTTTCCGACCTCATAAAATCGCTTGCCCTGTGTGTTTCTTTGGTTTCGTCAAACCAAGATAATTGTGTACAGTACTTCATTCGTCTCCACTCTCTTTCCGCTTTATCTTTGCTCCACATCGAAGGGAAGGCACCAACTGTCGGTGCCTGTGCAAATGCGAGATAACACCTCAATCGCCGCTATCGTACCGCACTGTACGCCCTTGTGCGATAACGAACACGTGAGATTATGTTTTTCTGCGCGCGACTCTGAGACGACAATTACTGTATAACGACGTACAATGCCATACAGTACGGGCATGCGGAGACATGCTGTATACACCTGTACCCATATCGCCTTGGCACGTGACCTCAGCACCTACCCAGCAAGCGCCGACCTAACCAATTCCGCCTACGCCTAGTGTCCATGATTTTTGGTACCGCGAAAAGCAACACCTGCACGCGGCGCACCCCCATGTGCGAGTAACCGTTGTCGACGGCAAGGAGAGAGATGACGCCGAGGACGGGGCGTTTGCCACTTCTACCGCGCCTGCGCAACGACAGCCGGCTGTGCGATGGGACGATCGAATGCCGGGACGCGTCGATCCCGGTGCACGTGTGCGTGGTGTCTGACATATCGGCGTTCTTCGGCAGCGCGTTCATGGGGCCGTTCAAGGAGGGCCGTGAGAAGCGCTTGCACCTCGGCAACTCCACAGTTCGCGCGGTGCACGTGCTGCTCGACTATGCGTACGAAGTGCCGTATCGCGCGAAGCTGGAAGGAAATCTGGAGCTCACGCTGGAGGTGTGGGAACTAGCGAACATGTACGGCGTGGACGCGTTATCGCGGGACGTGGGTCGAATCGCCGCGGGGATGAAGCGCAAGGCGAACATCCTGGCGCTGCTGAACAACGCGCACGCGTACCTGTGCGACGCCGACACGGTGGAGGAGCTGGTGCGTTTCGCGGCGCGCTGCTTCCCTGACTTCCAGTGGGCGCAGCTGCACGTTGAGCTGCTACGGCGGGTGCTGGCGTCGAGCGAGCTGGTGGCGACGGAGTGGACGCGGGTGTGCACGATGCAGCAGTGGGTCGACGTGAACCAGGCGGAGGAGGACGAGATTGTGCGGCTCTTGGAAGACCTGCGCTTCGAGCTGCTGGATGAGTCGCAGCTGGACGAGATTTTGGAGGACGGCGCGGCGTGGTGCCCGCGACAGGTGCTCGTGAAGATGATGCGGGAGAGGGGCGCGTTGCCATTCTGCCACAAGTCGGGTCTGCTGCGCGACGAGCACCTTTGGCGCTGCGACGCGTGCGAGACCGTGAACGAGTTCGCGCACAAGTGCTGCTCGGGGTGCGCGCGGGAGCGGACGCGCAACGCGCGGGACTTTCGGCTCGCAAGGACGACCGTGGTCGCGCGCGTGCCGCACGTGGTGGATGGCGACTTCGTGACGCGTCCGCGCAAGGCGTATTGCCGGGTGGGCGAGCTCGTTGTGTCCGTGTGCGCGCACATTAGCGCGGAGAAGTGGCTCGGGTTTCGTGTGCAAATCGAGAGGCGCTGCGTCGCGCACGACAAGGACATGACGCTGAACGACCGTGTGCGACGCTTCGTGTTTTCCACGTGGGTGAAGGTGGTGCGGGAGGACTTCGTCGAGGACTTCGCGGTCAGCGCGGAGAGCGGCGTCGATGCGAACAGTGGCTTTCGTGTGGATATGAACCAGGTGGACTTGAAGGCGTTGTGCAGGGGAGATGGTGACGACGTGGGCGCGGCAACGGCCATCGTCACGATTCAACTCAACCACAAATGTGTCAGACGATATTGCCGCGCCAAACGCCTTGTTCAGCCGCTGACTTGCGCCTTTCCTCCTCGTCGGTCGTAATGTGCGCTTCTTAACAGTTTAATATCGATGGCTGCGCGGGCTGAGGTAAGTGCACATGAGAAAGTTTTGGGCGGTATTACTACCACGCGCCTATGTAGAATGAACCTTGTATATAGTGAAACTGAGCGATATGTGCGAAGTAAAGGCGCTGTACGATGACACAGAAACGTAATTGTGAGTATCGAAAAGTTCCAGAACTTGAGGTACGATAGCGTTACTCTGAAGATGTTCAACTCGAGAGCTTCGAAATGCAAAGAGGTGGTAGCATCTACAGTACTGTACCATACGCGACTGATATTCACTCATCGCAGCATTATGAACACTCTCCAGTCGGACTATTGCATCGCACATCTCGAGTACATGTCTTTTTTTCAGCAACAAAATATTCTAGACGGAGATAAACCGATACAGTTGCTGGTACCTTTGTCACTGTGCGGGACCGGAAAAGAGTAAGAATTGAATCCTCATAGGATGACTGGTGTGGGTTGGACTTCGATTGAGGTAGCCGCACGCACCAATGGTAGAGAGCCATTCGTGTCCCAGAACCAAAAATCTCCTGCTTTCAGATCGATTCAAATTGGTCTCACGCTCATTTGATTGGGCACTAAACAACTTGCATGGATTTTATTCGAGCTCTAACATTGAGAAAAGATAGGAGATGCATTTCTGGACACATCTTACCTTTTATGTTGATGTGGTTCTGAGCTCATGTTTCAACTAGGCGGTCATTTCTCCTGAATGGAGCAAGCATCGAGTAGAAGCGCTTCACCATCTGTAGCGTTGTTATGGTACATCGTCGATACATCACGGCGGCACCGTCGAAGTTGTCCATATTCAATCCACGAACAGAAATGCGCCTTGTTCTCGTCTGGCGCTCGACCAGCTAAGCATGAGCAAACAAGCTCAAATCCGACGGCTCCACGCCCAATCGCGTTTAAGCAGAACGCGTAAGTAATGTTGAACATTACTTGAGCGTTCTGCTTCAACTCGATTCGTGC
>JAAUYH010117736.1_pt1 | contig 11238 bp, 9 predicted proteins | sample 7278061 | NCBI WGS metagenome assembly JAAUYH01 (sample SAMN14350203, study PRJNA611818) | marine sediment metagenome | isolation source: surface marine sediment (0.6m) | place: French Polynesia: Moorea | collected 2018-08 | reverse complement strand
CTAATAATGCCCTGGTAGGTAATGGAGTATCAATGGTTACGCTCTACTACTTGCGACGGTTTCTCAAATTCTTTAATGAAGTTTTTGCAAATACGAGTACTGAGATTGTTGAAATTTCAAATGAATTGTTAGATTTCTTTTCTCAAGTTGTGGCTACTTTTAAATCTTATGAGCACGTATTGGCAGGTGCTATTAATGATAGCGACCGAAAAAAGATTTTAGATGGTTTAGGCCAGGCGGGTAGCGACTATAGAGATCAAATATATAAGAACGCTTTTTCGGGTAGAAAATCACAAGTTTCTCTAAATGACTTAAAACAATTTACTGAAATTAGTTTGAGCTTCTTAGAGCATTCTATAGGCGCTAATAAGCGAGACGATCATCTGTACCATGCCTATAATTTAATGACGGTGAACCCAGATAATGGCATTTCCATCTCCTATTTAGATGAAATGTTAGAAGGCCAAGTCTCGGCTTTAAGCTCCAAATATCTCACATCCAAAGAAGTGTTAGCAGTACTGGATGCTATGAAACAAAGTAAACTTTTTAGATCAGATCAGTATAGTTATCTGCTATATCCGAATAAAGAGTTAAAGGGGTTCATTGATCGAAACAATGTTCCTGAAGAAGGTGTTACAAAGTCTAATTTATTACAGCAATTGGTAGAAGATGGCAATACGAGCATCATAAAAAGAGATAGTAATGGCAGGTACCACTTTAATGGAAATTTCAAGAATGCCAATGATCTCAAATCTGCCTTAAACATACTTTCAGAAACGCAGTATAAAGATCTTGCAGAGAAAGACGAAAATCTCATTCTTGAGATTTTCGAAGAAGTTTTTAATCATAAAGCTTTTACAGGAAGATCAGGGACCTTCTATGGGTACGAAGGTCTAGGTTCTATCTACTGGCACATGGTGTCAAAATTATTGCTGGCAGTTGAAGAATGCTGCCTGCAGGCTATTGAAACAGGAGAAAGTGATGAAACGGTTGGACGCCTACTCGAACATTTTTACGAAATTAATGAAGGCATTGGCGTGCATAAATCACCAGAACTATATGGGGCATTTCCAACCGATCCATATTCACATACCCCGACCGGAAAAGGAGCACAGCAACCAGGCATGACCGGACAGGTGAAAGAAGATATTTTAAGTCGATTTGGTGAGCTAGGAGTTTTTGTGAAGCAGGGACGATTACAATTTAATCCATGCCTGTTAAGAGTGAATGAATTCTTAAAAGAACCGATGACGTTTAACTACATCAGCATCGATCAGCAATTGAAAAGTATTGAACTCAAAAAAGGCTCGATGGCATTTACCTATTGCCAGGTGCCTATTATTTATCATCTTGCCGACAGCGATTATATAGAATTATTTCACGGCAATGGAACATCTGAGAGAATTGAAAATTTAACACTTGATGCGAAGATAAGTGAGAGAATTTTTAAAAGAACCGGAGATATAGATCATATTAAGGTGCACATAAGAGAAGCATATTTAAAAAAATAACAACCCTAATAGCTGTAATAACTTTTTTGTTATTCTGAACTAAGTAAAATAAAGAAATTAAAGATTAATGATTGTAGATAGGAACAAGACTGCTAAAGACATCTTAGGTAACCCAGAATATTTAGCAATTTCTTACGGAGGATATAGAGAGAAATCAAGAGATATTCAACCCACAATTTCTCAGCTTAAAGAAGATATGAAAATTTTAAGTGCGATGGGAATCAAAATCTTGCGAACCTATAATGTGCAGTTACAACAAGTGCCTAATTTATTGAAAGCGATCAGCGAGCTAAATGCTGAAAATCAATCTTTCGAAATGTATGTGATGTTAGGTGCATGGATTGATTGTAAAAATGCGTGGACTGATATACCACCAGACCATGAAGCCGAAAGCGAACAGAATGTCGGTGAAATAGAGCGGGCCGTTGCACTCGCTAAGCAATATCCAGATATTGTAAAAATTTTAGCGGTTGGTAATGAAGCGATGGTCCACTGGGCAACAAGTTACTTTGTAAGGCCAAATGTAATTCTGAAATGGGTAAATTATTTGCAAGAATTAAAGGTTAAAAATGAACTTCCAAAGGATTTATGGATAACCAGTTCAGATGATTTTTCATCGTGGGGTGGTGGCGATCCCGCTTATCATACAGAAGATTTGAATAACCTTATTAAGGCAGTGGATTATATATCTATGCATACCTATCCAATGCATAACTCGCACTACAACCCGGAGTTTTGGATAGTGCCTGAAGACGAATATGAGTTACCTGATTTAGAAAAAATTGAATCTGGAATGCACCGAGCACTAGAGTTTGCAACCAATCACTATGATAGTGTTTCAAACTATATGAAAAGCTTAGGGGTAAATAAACCAATACATCTTGGAGAAACTGGTTGGGCAACGATTTCAAATGAGCATTATGGTGCCGATGGATCTAAAGCGGCAGATGAATATAAATCAGGAAGATATTATCAACTTATAAGAGAATGGAGTAAAAAAGAGAAGGTTTCCTGTTTTTATTTTGAAGCTTTTGATGAGCAGTGGAAAGATGCTGCTAATGAATTAGGTTCTGAAAATCATTTTGGATTGATTAACCTAAAAGGACAAGCTAAATACGCGATTTGGGACTTAGTAGATAAAGGCATTTTCGAAGGATTAACAAGAGACAATAGGCCCATTACAAAAACATATGAAGGGAAAAAAGAAGATTTATTAGTTGATGTTCATGTTCCTCCAAAAAAAGAAGAAATAACTTTTAATTACTAATGATGAAGAATTATTTTTCAGTCATAAGAATTTATACACTGATTTTTTTAGTCGGTTTCATATGGTCTTGTGATAAAGTTAAAAAGAACAATTTGAAGGAAGAAGTTTCTACGAAAGCAGTTTCAGCTAAGGATATTTTAGGTAATCCTGAATATTTGGCGATGTCATATGGTGGATACAGGCATACAGACCATAACATTGAACCTACATTAGACGAACTTAAAGAGGATATGAGAATTTTGTCAGCAATGGGTGTAAAACTAATCAGAACCTATAAACTGCTTAAACCACAAGCGGCTAACCTGGCAAAGGTCATTAGTGATATGAAAAAAGAAAATCCTAATTTTGAAATGTATATGATGTTAGGAGCTTGGGTCGATTGTAAGAATTCATTTAATTCGGGAAATGGTGAGCCAGACCATGACCAAGAGAATGAAGAAAATCCAGCGGAGATCGCGAGAGCAGTAGAACTCGCAAACAAATACCCAGATATCATAAAAGTTATTGCCGTTGGTAATGAAGCCATGGTGAAATGGGCGACTAGTTATTATGTGCAGCCAGGTGTAATCCTGAAATGGGTAAACCACCTACAACGATTGAAAAAAGAAGACAAGCTATCTAAAGATTTATGGATTACCAGTTCAGATAATTTTGCATCCTGGGGAGGCGGTGGTGAAGAATACCATGTTGATGACTTAAACGAATTAATTAAAGCGGTAGATTTCATTTCAATGCATACCTATCCCATGCATGACACCCATTACAATCCAGATTTTTGGGGAGTTCCTGAAGATGAAGAAAACCTTTCGGATATCCAGAAAATAGATAGTGCTATGATGAGGTCGAAAAAGTATGCGATGCATCAGTACACTAAGGTTTATGAGTATATGAAAAGCCTTGGCGTAGATAAACCTATTCATATCGGGGAAACAGGATGGTCCTCGTTTTCTGATGGTCATTTTGGATCGAACGGATCCCGGTCTAATGATGAATATAAGGAAGCACTCTATTACAAGCATATGAGAGATTGGACAAATGAAGCGGGAATGACATGTTTCTACTTCGAAGCATTTGATGAGCCCTGGAAAGGAGGCGATAACCCAGGAGATTCAGAAAAACACTTTGGATTATTTACTGTAGAAGGTAAAGCTAAATATGCTATTTGGGATTTAGTCGATAATGGGATATTTGACGAATTGACAAGAAATGGCAACCGCATTACAAAGACATATGATGGAGATGAAAAGGAATTAATGAAAAGTGTATTAGTACCACCATTGGCTTCTGAAATCAGAGCTCCTCATGAATAATTTTATAATATGCAAGCATTTAAAAGAGTAGCATTATTCATAGCAACGTTAATTGTTATAAGTTGTAATATGGAGGATAAGACATTAGTAGTTGAAGTTTTTGAAACTTCTGCTGGCGGAAATAAGCTGACAGCGCTGACTGAATTTACGGAAATCAAGGACGCAACATTAATTAAGTTAGTTCCCGAGAAACAACTTCAGAAGATTACTGGTTTTGGCGGAGCCTTTACAGAATCATCAGCCTATTTATTAAACAAGTTGAGTAAAGAAAATCGCAAAAAAATAATTAATGCCTACTTTAGTAAAGATGGTGCAAACTATTCCTTAACAAGAACACACATGAATTCTTGTGATTTTTCGCTAGGTAATTATTCGTATACACCTGTTGAAGGAGATAAAGATCTTGAACATTTTACAATTGAAGAAGATAAAGATGATCTCATACCATTTATAAAAGACGCAATGGCAGCCTCTACAGATGGATTTAAAATTTTTGGTTCACCATGGACAGCCGCTCCATGGATGAAAGATAATAACAAGTGGGTTGGTGGTAAACTATTGCCCGAATATTATGACACATGGGCTTTGTTTTTCTCAAAGTATGTCGATGCTTACAAAGCTGAAGGAATTGATATCTGGGGGTTTACAGTAGAAAATGAACCCTTAGGCAATGGTAATAACTGGGAGAGCATGCATTATACCCCTGATGAAATGACCAATTTCGTTCAGAACTATTTAGGTCCAAAACTGGAAGCAGATGGAAAAGGATACCTTAAAATTTTAGGTTATGACCAAAATAGAGAGCATTTAAAAGAATGGATAGATGCTCAATATAAAGATGAATGCACCTCTAAATATTTTGACGGTACTGCGATTCATTGGTACGCGAGTACCTTTGAAATATTTCCTGAAGAACTGCAATATGCACATGAAAAAGCACCAGATAAACTTTTAATTCAGTCTGAAGCTTGTGTTGATGCCGAAGTTCCCGTATGGCAAGACGATACCTGGTACTGGAAAAAAGAAGCCACAGACTGGGGCTTTGAATGGGCTCCTGAAAAAGATAAACCGATGCATCCCAAATATGTACCCGTATACAGGTATGCCCGTGATATAATTGGCTGCTTGAATAACTGGGTAGATGGCTGGGTTGATTGGAATATGGTTTTAGATCGTCAAGGTGGCCCTAATTGGTTTAAAAATTGGTGTGTAGCACCCGTAATTGTCGATCCCGAAAAAGATGAAGTGTACTTTACTCCTTTATATTATACCTTGGCGCATTTTAGCAAGTACATACGCCCAGAAGCAAAGGTAATAGGTGTTGAAAATTCAGACAAAGAATTATTAGTTACGGCTGCTAAGAATCCGGATGAGTCCATTGCAGTGGTACTATTAAATCAAACAGATAAAACAAAACATTTCTCGCTTTCTTTGGGAGAAAAGAATACGAGCATTTCCATAAGTCCACAAGCTATACAAACCCTTATAATTACTAACTAAAACCTTCCGTCATGTCACAGGTAAAAACAGCCGCAAAAGATAAAGTGCCCATTGGGCAAAAAGCAGCCTTTGGAGCAGGTCATTTGGTATTGAACCTATACCCGGGCGCCCTAGGCTTCTTTATGTTCTTCTTACTAACAGCCTTTGGTATGGATCCATTTTTAGCCGGGCTGTTAGGAGGATTACCTCGATTCTTTGATGCAGTCACCGATCCGATTATGGGTTTTATTTCAGACAATACAAGCTCTAAATGGGGTAGAAGGAGGCCCTACATTTTCGTTGGTGGTATTATTAGCGCCATTACATTTGTGCTGCTTTGGCAATTGGATGAAACGAATTCTTCAAACTATAATTTTTGGTACTTCTTAATTATGTCTATGGTTTTTCTTATCGGAAATACCATGTTCGCTACACCTTTAGTTGGATTAGGTTACGAAATGACCTCTGATTATAACGAGCGTACGCGTTTAATGGCATTTTCTCAAACCGTGGGTTTATTAGCCTGGGTCATCGTACCTTGGTTCTGGGTAATTATTGCTGACCCCAACATTTTTAGCAACCAAGCCGTAGGGGTACGAACCATGGCAATATACGTTGGAGTTGCTTGTCTGGTACTCGGATTTTTACCGGCTATTTTTTGTAGAGGGATGGACTCAGCGAATATGGGCGATAGAAAAAAATTAACTTTTAAAACCATTTTCAGTAATTTGAAAGACTTGTTCAACAGCATAGGAGAGGCTGTAAAGAATAAGCCCTTTATGAAATTATGTGGCGCTACTTTTTTAGTATTCAATGGGTATCAAATAGTAGCCTCATTTAGCTTCTTTATTTTTGTTTTTTATATTTTTAATGGAAGCTATGAAGCCACGGCTACATGGCCGGCCTGGTTTAGCTCAATTGGGGCATTGGTTTCTGCGTTTTTAGTGATTCCAATTGTATCTGCAATGGCTACAAAATGGGGCAAAAAGAAAGCTTTTATAATTTCAACAGCACTATCAATCATTGGATACCTCATGAAGTGGTGGGCATTTACCCCGGAGAACGTTTGGCTTTCTTTTATTCCTATACCGTTAATGTCATTTGGTTTAGGAAGTTTATTCACCTTGATGATGAGTATGACAGCAGATGTGTGTGACCTAGATGAGCTCGTTAATGGAATGCCCAGAAAAGAAGGTACTTTTGGGGCCTTATATTGGTGGGTGGTTAAACTTGGACAAGGATTGGCACTCGTTCTGGGTGGCTTGGTATTAAAGTTAATAGGATTTGACGGAAACGCCGCTACACAGACCGCTGAGACTTTGACAAAATTGAGAATCGCAGATATAATTATTCCGGTAGTAACAGCAGGGCTTGCTATTTGGGTGATGTGGAAATACAGTCTGTCTGAAGAGAGAGCAAAAGAGATTAAAGCGCAGTTGGAAGAACGAAGAGGAGTTTTATAGTTAACCCGCTTACAGCAGTAAAAAAATAATAAGATGTCAACAAAAATAATAATCATCGCAATAGGAGTTCTACTTATACTAATTGCACTTCTGGGAAATAGAAAAGGGAGCTCGGGTAATAGACTACTGAACACTAAACTGGTAATAACATTTTTTATTATCGGTATTTTAATGATGATTTACGGTAGTTATTCATCTGAATTCGTCAATTACAATACCCAAATGGAACAGGTTTCTATTGGAAAAAAGCTAAAGATTGAGGGTCCGGTGAACGCTGTAAAAGTAGTTTCTCCAATAGATAAGGATTCTGTAGATTGTCGCATTTTGACCATGGGCGTGTATCCAGAATCGCATGAAAAAGATGTTTGGGTACTGATCAGGCCCACAGACGATAGATATTACCCGCAATCTGATCATACCAATACTTCGTATAAAAGAGATGGTGAATGGCAGGTGGTTACCCGTTTTGGTGGAGATAAAGGCGAGGCCTATGACCTGATCGTTTATGAAGCAGATTCTATAGCTTCATCTTTTTTTAGTTCGACAATAGCAAAATGGAAAGAAGCAGATGATTACCCAGGTTTACAACTGGAAGAAATGCCATCAGGAGCGAAAGAAGTGGAACGGATTGTGATTTATACAAGCAAAAATTGTAGAGGCGTCTTTTGACTGAGATCCACAGGAACAATGAACCCATTTAGAATGAAAATAATAGATTAGAATGCCCACCATGTACATAGATAGGGTTCCATTTGGCCAAAAGGTTGCTTTTGGTATAGGTATGTTGGCGAATCAAATGTTCCCTGCTATTCTTGGCATATTTATGATTGTTTTGGTACAAAACCTGGGATTTCCGGGTTGGATGTGGTCACTCGTTTATTTTTTTCCAAGAATATTTGATGCTATTACAGACCCTATTATGGGGTATATATCCGATAATACAAAATCAAAATGGGGGCGGAGAAGGCTATACGTTTTGATTGGCGGACTACTTATGGGGGTGGCTTACATTTTTATGTGGCAACTCTACAAGGAGAATTCTCTACAGTATAATTTCTGGTACTTCTTCCTATGGTCCATAGTTTTTTATTTAGGCTTGACCATTTTTAGTGTACCTTATGTGGCCATGGGGTATGAAATGAGTGATAATTTTCATGAACGTACAAATATTATGGCTGTCGCCCAATGGATCGGGCAGTGGGCCTGGGTCATAGCACCATGGTTTTGGGTGATTATGTATGATCCAGACTGGTTTCCATCAGCTGAAGCGGCCGCCAGAGAACTAGCGATCTGGGTGGCAATTCCATGTACGATTTGTGCCATTGTACCGGCCCTGTTTATTAAAAGTGAACCAACACTTGATAAAGATTACGAGCCCTTAAATGCAACAGCTATTGGCAGTAGTTTAAAAAATATTTATAAGAGCTTTATTGAAGCGTTTAAAATTAGAGAGTTCAGAAAATTATGCGGAGCCACGTTTTTAGTTTATAATGCTTTTAATACCGTTGCAGCACTCACTTTTTTTGTAATCGTTTATAAGCTCTTTAATGGTGATCCAGATGCTAGTGGAATGTGGGTCGCCTTATTCGGATGTTTGGGTGCCCTAGGAACGACATTTATTGTTATTCCTACTGTAACCTGGATGTCAAAAGTCATGGGAAAGAAAAAAGCATTTTTAGTAACACAAGGAATTTCTGTTATCGGGTATATCCTATTATATTTTTTATTCATTCCGGGTAAACCTTGGATGTACATTATTGCACTACCCTTATTTTCTTTTGGAATAGGAAGCTTGTTTACAATCATGATGTCAATGACTGCCGATGTTATTGATATTGATGAACTAAACTCCGGAAAACGACGCGAAGGAATTTTTGGTGCTATTTATTGGTGGATGGTGAAGGTTGGTTTCGCAATAGCCGGGGCATTGAGCGGTGTTATTATTGCTATTGTAGGATTTAACCCGGACCTCGTAACCACGGATCAACAATCAGCGGTAGACGGATTACATGCGTTCTTCTGTTTCTTTCCGATGACAGGTACGCTGATTGCCATGTATATCATGAAGGATTATGGCGTTGACGAGAATCGCGCGAATGAGGTGAGGCGTGTTTTAGAAAGCAGAAAAGAACAATAAAAATTAAAAGATTTAATTATGTCAATACGGTCAGAAAAATATTTAGCATTAGCCTCCATAGACTATGCAGGTAAAAGCATTGATGATTTACATGCCCTGTTCAAAGAAGTTTTAGAAGATGGAATGCACGGTTTATGTTTTAGTGCTTACGAAGAAGGGCAGCAACCGGGAGACCGCTTGTCTGAACAACAAATACGGAAGCGTATGGAAATTATCAAACCCTATACAAAGTGGATTCGTTCTTTCTCGTGTATAGAAGGTAACGAGCTCATCCCGAAAATAGCAAAAGAATATGGCATTAAAACACTGGTTGGGGCTTGGTTAGGGAATGAGGTAGAAAAAAACGAACAGGAGCTTGACAGCCTCATACAATTGTGTAACGAGGGTTATGTTGATATTGCCGCTGTTGGCAATGAAGTACTTTACAGAGGTGATTTGAATGAAGAAGAATTATTAGGATTTATTTGCCGTGCTAAAGAAGCTATTACCAATGTACCTGTAGGTTATGTTGATGCCTATTATGAATTTACTGACCATCCAAAGATTACAGAGGCATGTGATGTTATTTTGGCGAATTGTTATCCGTTCTGGGAAGGTTGCGACCAAGATTATGCTTTACTCTACATGAAAGATATGTACCAAAGGGCATTGCGAGCCGGAAATGGCAAGAAAGTAATCATTTCCGAAACCGGTTGGCCCAATAAAGGGACGAATTTAGAAGGTGCCTTCCCATCAGAAGAAAATGCCATTAAGTATTTTATCAATACGCAGAGATGGTCCAAAGAAGACGATATAGAGATCTTTTATTTTTCCTCATTTGATGAGTCCTGGAAGGTAGGGTCTGAGGGCGATGTAGGTGCCTATTGGGGGCTTTGGGATAAAGACGAACAGCTAAAATATTCATAAAAAATAGTCTTTGGAAGAAAATATAATAACTAACTTTTTGAAGTAAATTATTATCGGCATTTCCAGTTTTTCTCTTTTCACACTTTTTTTTTGCAGTAGGTAAAGGCGCAAACTTAAATGTTAAAATATGTAACAGAGTTTGACTACCTGCGTCTTTACTAATAGAAGGCGTCATTTTAACTCAAAAATCTGGTGTATGCTACGATACCTTTCAACCGATGACTCAAAAGTCTCCAGTGCCGGCTTGCGTAGAATTAACTACATGATCGGTGAATTTAATGTACTCGTCTATTTATATCAAGCTGATTTCTGGACAAAAGTAGGATCAGGGATAGCTTCAGTTTCAGGATCAGATAAGTTGGTGACTGAAAAGATTGAAATCATTAAAGGTGATGAGTTAGTCGCAATGAACAATAGCTTTGGCCATGATGACTATTCTGAAGGCTATAAAATGCTCACATTAGACCTTACCTCTGGCGCTATGGATGTTTACAAAGGAAAAATGTACGATGAAAAACTCATCTTTTGTAATTCAGATTCGGTTACAACACCTGCAGATGAACAGGGAGATACCTATTGTTTTAAATTAATCTATAATCAATTGTCTGAAGAAGAAAACCAGGTAGTCATTGGCCGATCAAAAGACAAAGGCAAAACCTGGATTCCTTATTTGAAATCTGTTTACAAGCGAAAGTAAGTATAGTCTACTCGATAAAATTTACGATTTTTGGCGTTGGAAGTTCCCTGTAATTTGTATATTCGAAAAAATTTTAACAGGAGTTTATGGGGATATAGTAAAATCCCCTTCCGCAGTTAGCGATTACTTACTACTGGAAGGATATGACCACCTCGAAAGAGGTGGTTTTTTGTTGGATGGGTTATAAACAAAAAAACCAGCACTATTTGCTGGTTTTTCTTATCTGTACTCGGGGCGGTGTTGCCATATGGCGAGTCCCGTTACGTCATTTTGAAAGAAAAAACCCAAACGCATAGCGTTTTTATTTTCTGTTCTTCACCCTCCTTCAAAAATAAATTTTCTCGGATGCCTCAAAACAAAAAAACCAGCACTATTTGCTGGTTTTTCCTTATCTGTACTCGGGGCGGGACTTGAACCCGCACGGACATTACTGTCCATTGGATTTTAAGTCCAACGTGTCTACCAATT
>JAAUYH010233067.1_pt1 | contig 11239 bp, 9 predicted proteins | sample 7278061 | NCBI WGS metagenome assembly JAAUYH01 (sample SAMN14350203, study PRJNA611818) | marine sediment metagenome | isolation source: surface marine sediment (0.6m) | place: French Polynesia: Moorea | collected 2018-08 | reverse complement strand
TGTGCCATCCGCGATATTGTCCTCCTACTGACCTGAGTGCGCATCTCTAGGTTGCTTTTGTTGCAGTTTGTGTCCTCTTGAAGGGCTCGTAGTACCGCGATGCGTTTTTTTTCGTTCTGTTTCGTTTCTAACCCGTTTTTCTTCGTCTGCTGCGATTTTCTTCATAGAGCGAGGCATTGGTGTAGTACAGTCGCCCGGACAGTAGGGTACGGTTTCACAAAGAATGTAATACTCTGAAATATATCTAACGTTCCTTAATTTATCTGTTCAACGTGTACAGCATCGGGCACAATAAGTCCCTGGGCACAATTAGCCCTCCAGGAAGGTAAGAATCGAACAGAACGATTATCTGTGCTTATTTAAGGCGAATATTTATTCATGAACAAATTGGTTCACCGTATTGCAGTTCAGAATGCGTTGATAAAGAAATGAAAAGGCTCTTCTCCATTTCATGCGTGATGTCTCTCTATCTGACGACTTTTACGACCCATGAATAATCATTTACAGTGAATTGTTACAAGAAATTTAATTAATTCGCAGTAATAAGGTAGAACCGTATTGTTATTTATTTCTCGTAGTCGAGTGCAGTATTGATACAATTGAATGGTTCAAGCATATTCAGAGTAATCTCATAGCAAACCGGTAAAACGCATTCGTCATATGATCTCAGACTTAACTTGAAACACAGATTTTATTAGTAGGTTGCATTTTAAAATTCTAAATCCGCCCTCAATTTATTCCAAGAATTTTTAATTGTTGAGAAATAGAGAAATTTATGCGATGGAATCGTTCAATTCAGTTTCTCAATCAAGTAATGAGTTTTGAACACCTATTTCACAAAATGGGTCTATTTTGTTTTAGTCAGAGTAAAAAGGAATGGTGCCAGGAGTGGGCTGCAAAGTCGGCGATACATTGCAGACGCAATATGCTTTGGATAGTATTGGCATATGTTTTTTCTATAAGCCGTTCGCAATATTTGATGTTGCTCAAAATTTTTCCACTTGTCCATTCGAGACTGCTGCATGTATCTGCAATAGAGCTTCTGATTGGCTGTTACTGAACGAATATAATATCTTAAACTAATATATAATATAGCGCACTTCGTTGCATCAACATCAAAATCCTTTTCTTGAATTTGTTTGAAAACAATCTATACACCTCGATGCTTCACTTTATTCGAATAAGTAGCTCAAATAACTCTATTGTTTGAAAAATCAGTAGATTTGATGCTAAAAACGGCAGAAGAAAGAATGGTTCAGAATAAATTTTGATCATAAAATTATATGTCACAGTGTTGTCCGTTTTCAAAACACTATTCTGATTGCATAGTCTTTGTTTGATAGGGAAGATAGAAAGCAACTGATGACATTGTTCTGCTCACGAAGTTAAAGTCTTGAAAGGAGTCGCCATAACTACGTCAAGTACACTAGTTAACTTGGGCGAGAGGTTAAAATGTACCAGAATTGTTCGGGTCAAATAGAGCATGAATTCCATGCTCTGTACGTATGCCACATTTCTCGAAACAGCTCTTGGTTTGGAAACCAACGATGATTAGCTGCTGTCACTTAGAAATGATACAGGCAAGTAAATGATCAGACAAAAAATAAGAGAATTTCAAGTATTTGAGCATTTTAACTCTTATTTCTAATCGGAAAGAGTTCGACGGAGAGAAAAACTGAAAATTTTCAATCCTATTGACCAAGCAACATGCAGCATAGACGTATTACGAAACAAACATAGAAAGAGCGTTGAGATAAATTCCAACGGACTCAATTATGGATAGGAATTCGGTATCCATGAAACCCCTCTCAGGCACTAGAAGAAGCCTCTGGTTTCACTAAAAATCACGTAAAGACATCTTTTATAAACTAACGCGTGTGAATTATGCACTTTATTCAGAAATGCATGTATATTTTACATCATTTATTCCATTTCATCATCTTCTTCTCATTAGTTCTATCCTCAGGGATCAGCATTAAGACTCGTTTTTTAATTCATCCCGTATAGTTTTGGTTATTCAATCCAACAAATTGAGCTATAAATGTAAACGCCCACATGGCATACTAGTTCGTTCGCGATTTTATTCACATAGGAGGCGAGTCAGAAAACTAGAAATACAATTGTGGTAAATACGAAGTCAGTAGAGTAACAGCATCGCTAACTTGACATCTTATTTGATGAACAAGCACTGTCAGGACCTTATGCATCTAAGATCTGAAGTAACAAACTCATAAACAGTTGTGTGAACTGCTGTTCTCTGTCATTGATTCGAAATACGCAAACAGTAAAGTTTTTGGACAACCAGACAGTGAAAAATCATGGATTTAACAGAAGTGTTCGATACGTGTTCATATCTCGGAAGGCTCTATAAAGGTTTCTTGAATAATTGATGGTGAAAGTTGCCAAAGCTATTTCAGAAGTCCTACGAGGCATAGTGACAATAATTTTAGAGGAATGAAACTCGTCCTATACACATTATTTTGTACGCTACGCTTTTTATTTTGACATTAGTGAAATAATCTCTCGAATATCCTACCAGGATATACTCCATTTGATGAAGCGACAAGTTAGAATGCACAACATCCCGATCAATTTGTTGAATTCACGCAGAGGGTTTACCGGAAAGATTGCTACAAAGTCATTTCCTCGATTAGCGATAGCTGCGGCTGCGACGTATAATTTCCAAAGCTTGTAGAATTTTCATCACTAGGCTGTGCAAGCCACAGATACAAATTTTTTATAAAGATTTAATCAAAGCATCACAAATGTTTTTGAATATGTTACGATGATCTATGGCTGTAGATAAGCTGCTTAAGCATATTAAACTTCGTGAAATATGTCATAATGCCACGCGTTCGTCTTCAGCGGTAGACATTTTCGAGCGTTACGTAAAAATCAAAGGATACATTTGACTTGAAAATTCTGTTCTTAAAAAATGTAAGAGAGCCTAGCTTTTCAGAAGAAGAAAGTCTAGTCAATAATAAGCCAACCCGGAAGCAGTCTATTAAGCTTCGTCGTAGAATAAATATTTCGGTTCAAAAGTTTAACACAGTGAATAATACCGTGGTTTTGGCATCCATTCTCCTCAAAGTTTATGAATAACTGAATAACTTTGAGAGGGAACTACAAAAATCAAAATTAACCGGACCAAGATCTGTCAATTTCGTACCGTTTAAATTAACTGAAGTTTCTAAAAGTTGAAATTCTGATGCGAATAAGCACAGTGCTTTGTACAAACATTCAAAAGATATGCAGCAATAGAACTTCATTAGTTGGCGCTTATGGCCAGAAAGAGAATCTACAAACTTGCTTATGAATATAAAAATATTATAACGAGACAAATCAGAGCATTTTGCGAAAATAGCAACTACCATAGAGACAAGGGAATCAGTAATGCTGTATGGATGAATACTAAATCAATTTGATGAGAATGAAAGATGGCTTACCCTTGCGCTAACTGTAAAAATTAGCGTTGTATAGTTAAACGGAGACCATTACAAGTATAAATCACCCCTTCTCCAAATATTTTGTTCGAACAAGATATTGCAGAAATGGTGCGTCCTAGGAGAACGAGGCATACGGTACGGCTATCTAGCACAGAATATATGCCTACAGGAGTTCTCGCACGATTTCACTTGTGAGCAAGCACAGTTGAGGAACGGAACTGAATTCCATTCAAAATCGGCGGTTTACTACGAACACACTGTATATAACAAATCAGTATTTTATCTAAAAATAAATTATATCCATGTTGTTTTACGAATACTTATATTTTTGGGAACAGCAAAAAACTAGCTGGATTAACTGTCCGAATTAGTTTTTTGAAATTGCACCTCTGGGACAGTAAATCGAGTAGAATATTTAATTGGACAAGATAAATCTATTAGCAATTAGTACTAGAGTACGGCGAATGAGAGGAGGAGAGAGGATCAGAAAGAATACAGTGTCTAAATACGGTTCGCTCTATTCACAAAAAACCGTTAACAAACTAAGCCAACACTAGCTTGTCCATCAGGACTTTTTTCATTGATAATTTGTCCTCTGAAACCTTTAAATTTCATATTCTGTTCTTTCGTTCGGCCGAAAATATGCAAATTTTAACCCAAGATCAAGCGAATTACAATTTAAGGGTCGTAAGTTTATTTGGAAACCTATCAAATTTATTTGACCCCTCCCCCTGACAGACTTCATCACATTCTTCTATGTCACCTGATAGTTTTTTGTATCAGAAAGTTTATGGAGACTTACCTAGTCTCCACGTACATCAGATGACTCAGTGGGCAAAAAAGAGCTTACTAGATACCTTAAGAGTGAAATGGTTAGTGATTTGCCATAGACACAGTTTCTACGTGTCTACTTGCGGGGAGAGAACCAATTTGATTCCGATTTAAATCAACTGAAATTTATTACAATCCAAGCTTATTTCCATAATGAGAAAGAATTGCGGTCTGAGAGAAAATTCTATTTATCTTACAGTTACAACATTTACCTTGCTGTACGTCAATTGATAGAACATGATTTAGATCTATTCTCTCTTAATATGGAACATGGTATGATATTAGGCATTCTATGAGAGCCGATGACGGTCGGAATAAACCGTAAGATTGATCCCCATATCAACGCCACACATACCCTAAACGAACAGGTTATGAGTCCTGGAGCGAATTCCTGAATTGCTCGTATCGTTGATTTTCTGTTGCGTTTATAAGCGCAAGCGTATTGACGTCAAGTGTGGAGGTCGGAATCAGTGGGCGTACGCAAGAAAGCATCGTCACTATGGATACCGGAAGAGTAACAATAATGAAGTTCGATGGATCCAACTACTTGATATGGGCAACGCCACTTGAAGCTTTGTTGCAATCCCGAGGGCTATGGAAGCATGTCGATGGCAATGTCCGCGAACCTGCAGAGGCGGACACATCACATGTCAAATTTATAAAGGTCAAGAATATGGTTCGCACTGCCATAATATGCAGCCTTGAGTCCGATTACATGGCAATAGAGGCTGCACATGGTGACCCGGAAGTCATGTCGGAGAAGTTGGCTGGCATGCACAAGTCGAAATGTACGGCATCGGTTCATACCATAAGTAATCGACTTCTCAACATCAAGATGGAGCGAAGTGCAAGCATTCGTTTGTTTCTGAACGAGATATGCAATATCGAACTGCAATTAGCGTTTTCCGGCAAGGTCATTGAGGAACAGGACAAGAAGCATGAGTTCTTGAATGGTTTAAGACAAGAATACCATGTCAAGAAAACCATACTTCAAGAAAGCTACGACACGTCGTTCGAGAAGATGGTGTCAATGTTAGAAACGACGGAAGATGAGTTAGCGTCCAAGTGGAAGACGTAACCATAGATTTATTTAAAGTGGATCAGCATTCAAGACCTAGGGTAAAGGGGGTTCAAGAACGATGAAGTGCTGGATATGTGAACATGAAGGTCAGAAGATGAATGATTGCTTCTACAAGCCAAAGTCGAAGAAGTATAGGTCGACTATGAGACCATCCAAGAAAATTCAGGAAAACCGAAGCAAGAGGAACCTGATGAGCGACAATGATGATAGCAAGAAGAATGAATTTGAGTTTGCATTCATGGCCCAAGAAAAATCGTATATCACAAACAAATGGTTCTTGGACAGTTGTTGTTCACGTCATTTGGCAAATTCTAAGGATGCAATGTTGAACTATCGTACCATGGAAGACAACGATAACGTAAGTTTGTGCTTCAGAAGGCGGGTCGATACAAATTTTTGGGTTTGCAGCTGTAAGAGTGAAGCAAGTCATTGATGGCAAGGACAAGGTGACATTACTCAAAGATGTAGCATATGCGCCCAACTGCCGAACTAATTTGGTGTCATTGAGGAAGGCACGAAGCATTGGCATTGAAGTCGTATTCAATTGTGGCGGATCCAAAATGGTCGCCACGTACAAAGGAAAGACTGTCATGCATGGTGACAGCAAAGAAACCAGCATCTCGGAGTTGAACGGAATAGTAAGGATGTCAAGTGGGCATTCTAATATTGCGTTCTTGAATGCAGGTAAAGATGACGCGATGAAGTTGGCTCATAGGCGGACGTGGCACACGCCGGTGAGCACTTTTCGCAAGACGCAAGAAACCAACGCAACCTATGGGTTGGACAAGGTAATGTCGTCAAGGAATGTCAACAATATTTGTGAGGATAGCAATGCAGTAGGCAAACCACATCTATAACAACAGAAGAGCACATCACGAGTTCTTGTATTAATGCACACGGATTTGCGATGCAAAATTGATCCACCAGGCATGAATGGGAAAAGCCATGCCCAACTATTGGTGAATGATTATAGTGGTGCAATACTCGTATCGATCATGATGACCAAAAAAAGTGCAAGTGATGCAACAAAAAAGATGTTTCTCCACGCGCAGAAGTTGACGGGATTGAAAGTTGGAACAACTCGTCCATATGACGCCAAGGAATTGAAGCATGGTGCTGCCAAGAAGTTCTTGCATGAAAATGGTACGCTAATTGATGAAATCCCACCGTACTCGCTACGTAGTAATGGTCGTGCGAAAAGACCGAACCGTATGAGTTTAAGAAAGCGCATACAATCTTGAGTGAACTCAACACGAGGTGTATATTTGATGGTTACAAAAGTTGTGGCCAAAGGCTTTGCGTTGGGTAGCTTTCGTTTACAACAGGACGTTGACAAAAAGTACCCAGTCTGATGTACGAGGCATGATACCATATGAGCTCAGCACAGAAATGAAACCTGACCTACTAAGCTTACGTATTTTTAGGGAACCCGTCAAGGTATTGAAACCCAGATTATATCAAAAGGGCAAGGTTAATGCATATGTCTGGGATGGTAGCCATGTTGGATATGCTCCTGGAGACGCGTACAGTGCATATATGTCTGAACTTGATCGTGTGTCCGGGAGCAAAGATGTCAAGTTTATTGAAAAATTGTACCGCCGTATGAGCACGGCATCGTTAGACATGGACGATCATGCAGACGATGAAAGCATTACTGCTGATGATCGACGCGAAGATCAGGGCGTCACTGACAATGATGAAGATACTAAGGAGGAAGCCGTCGAAAAGGATAACAATGGCAACGACGTCTGTGGTACGCCACATGAAGATTCGAAACGATTACCATGGATATCGGTGAACATGATGATGACAATGGTGATGTCCGTGAGCGAAATAATCCGATGCGTGTTGATACGCAAAATGAAAGGCAAGGACGACGAAAGCAAAGCTCGAATCCTCCTTCTCGATACAGTGAATGTGCGAGCTTGGGCTTCCTCACAATGGAAGCCATGACCGGAACTGTGAGTGGCACGGAACCTACATGTATGGAAGATGCCATGGAAAGAAAGGACAACATAATTGCTCAGATGCTATGGCTGGTGAAATCAAGTCAATTGTCGACAACAATGTATTCAACTCTGTGAAGAAATCGGAAGGTCGCACAGTAGTAGCGTCACGATGGCTTTTTACGTTGAATAGAAAATCGCAAGGAAATGTCCAACGCTACAAGGCAGGATTGGTGGCAAAAGGATACTCTCAAATTCATATCGTTGACTACAATGAAGTTTACACGCCAGTAGTGAAGTTCGCTACGCTGCGATTTCTGCTTGCACACGTCGCCATCCATGACTTGGAAATGGAACAAGTAGACGTGAAGACCGCATTTTTACATGGGAAACTGGACGTAGAAATCTACATGGATGTTCCGAGATTGCCGGATGAAGTCTTGAATGCGTTAAAGACCAGAATGTCAACACCAGATGTTACGCTAGTTGGCAAGTACAACGGTTCGGGCATTGTTTGGAATTTGCGCAAGTCAATTTACGTACTTAAGCAGGCCGCAAGGCAGTGGTGCCTCAAATTGAAGGGGATGCTGCAAAATTGCAAGTACGAGCCGTCAAGATCGGACCCATGCCTTTTCGTAATGGATGGCAAGAGTAGTGAGTGGTTGTACGTACTTGTGCACGTTGACGACATTATTATCTCGTCTAAATCATCGGCATCATGCAGGAAGGTCGTGAAGATGTTAGTAAAAGCGTTAAAGTTAAGTGTGATGTATGATGCATACTTCTTTCTTGGGAGGGCGATTAAACGAGACCGTCAACGAAGAAGGTTATGGCTATCGCAAGGTACCTACATGAACAACCTGTTATCAAGATTCAACCTTGGTGCGAGACACGTGAACATTCCTGTACGCACAGATTTAGAATTGCAACGAGCAACGGATAATGAAATGGACAATGCCAAGAACTTTTCATATCGTGAATTGGTTGGTTCTTTAATGTATTTAGCATTTACATCTCTTTCGTACATTATGTATGCGGGATCTTATCTCGCGCGCTACTTCACATTCTATGGGCACGAATATTGGCAAGAAGCCAAACGCATCGTGAAATATGTGTCCAAAACGCGAACGATGTCGTTATGCTATGGACAGGAAGAGTGACAAGTTGTTGGATATGCTGATGCTGATTGGGCTGGCAACAAGACAACAAGAGCGTCTACGTCTCGAATTGTATCCATCTATGGTGGAGCAACGTTTGCATGGAAGAGCAAGCTGCAAAGAATTGTCGCTGCATCAAGTGTCGAAGCCGAGTATATTGTGTTATTGAAATGCGAGCGCGAATGTTTATGGGTTAAAAAACTCATGCGTGATTTCAATTTAGGTGTTCCTGTGATGGACATCAGATGTGACAATCAATGAGCAATCGCGTTAAGTGACGACACCAAGATGAATGAGGCTACCAAACACATTGCTACATGTTATCATCTCTTCCGCGACTACGCTGAGAAGAATTTGGTACCAATATCGTATGTACCATCGCAGAACATGATTGCGGAAGGAATGACCAAGCCGTCGGGACGATTGAAATGGAAAGCAAATTTGCGCATATACGGATATCAGACCAGATAAATTTGACGGCGACGGCCAATGTTGAGAAGGCGTGTCAAGACTCTAGTTATCTTACAGTTACAACATTTACCTTGCTGTACGTCAATTGGTAGACCATGATCTAGATCTATTCTATCTTAATATAGAACATGTTATGATATTAGGCATTCTATGAAAACTGATGACGGTCGGAATAAACCGTATGATTGATCCCCATATGGACGCTACACATACCCTGCATGAACACGGTCATAATTGTTACTCGTAAAATCAAAAAATCTGTATTGTTATTTTGAAATTTACAGTCTACTGAGTAGAAGAATTAGTTATGCTGATTAGCGAAACTACAGAATGTTAGTTTTACTGGAGCACGGAGTTGTCGGAAATAGAATTGGAATTTTTTTCTCGCTACTACTCTGTGAAGAATTGTTGAATATTTCTCGTACAGTACTGGAATAAATAATTCACAATAGAGGTTTCAAATGAATAAATAGAATTATTCATTTGATTCGTTACCCAGAACGTAAACTAGTTAACACTCCAAAAGTCTGAATTTGCATTGGCAAACATTCGCACGTTTTCCACTATCTGACCGGAAGAGTTTTAACTCATCAGGACGGTCTCTACGAACATGATCAACCAAGTTAGTCTAGCTATGGCCTCAAGTTTTCTCCTGTTACCACATTTGCATACCCAAATGTTCGAATTTTCATCATGCAGCATAAAAAAATTTGTCTTGAATTCGCCTCCTGGTGCCGTTTTGTATGGGGCTGCAATAAAACTACCGGCCAATATTGTAGAGGTTGGATTTATGAATGATAAACTATTCAAAATGATTCAATTTGAATACAAATTAATAGGTTCGAATTTTTTTCTGAATGCTCATTAAATAAATCTGACTCGACGATTCCTGTGAATAAATGACGCATATGAATAATATGAATTTATTCGAATTGAATCAATTTTCCAACAGCACTGCTGCGGCATGCACACTGTTGAGAAATAGTAGACATTGAAATGTGTACTGCACGAGCCAGGGACTGATTCCATAGAAAAGCTACAAGCCCAGAGAGTAGCCAAAGAATGTAAGGGCTACAAGACAAGAAAAGGTAGGCACTATTGAAACAGTATTTCAGTAACCAACGAGGATAGTTTCGCAGCATGAAGGGTGTGGGTGCGGTGGCAGATGAGGGTTTATAGGTTAGAGCAGCGGAACACAGCAAGTGAACAGGTCAATGATACGATTCATGTATTTATGTGCATCAACCAATACACACAGACATACGAGCTATTGTAGAAAAAGGACCATAGTATTGAACAGTTCCGTATCGTACAATACAGCGAAGTGGATGCTTGTAACAGTTTGAAATCACTGGATGGTATTTAGCAAGCTACGGGGCATAGACCCAAATAACAAAAAGAAATGATTTCCTTAGTGTTACAAAAATCTTCATCATTCGAGCAAGCACAAGCTTGACATGGTGGAGAACACAACAAAAAATGAAACAAGAATTTTCAATCTGAAGAAGGGAACTATACATTTCTTAACAGTACGACGATATCAACCCAGTTACGTTCAAGGATAGAGCAAGAATAAAGCGCGATTATTCGCCGTCTTATTGAATATCGAAGCACACCATGACTAGTGCCTCTCCGCCGACTCTATTCGGTTCTCAGTGCGAATGGGCAATCTGGAGGCAATGACACGGGGGTAGTCGGACAGAGCAAGCGGCAGTCGTAGCACTGGGGCAAAGCCGATTGAAGACAATGGTGGTGGCGGGTGAGGAATTGAAGGCTTAGTTTTACGCGGGCGTGTCATTGGCGTCGCAGGAAATGGCATGATAACGAGAGTGTTGCGATCGAGTTGTAGAGATTATTCAGTGTTGTCTTCGCAGAATTTATAGGAAGAAGAGCGCAGATGAAAGGCAATTTGCAGACCGATTCGGCCCTACAGTACGGTACAATCCGGCTAACATACATGAAACGGACGGAATTGGGTACATATGTGGTGTGCAAATCCACATGTGCAAAATTGAAGATGTTCTTTCATCGTAGCAGATAAGTCGATTGAGCCAATCAGAAGAGAAACACCTTGCTAGTAAAGACTCTTTCTAAACGACAACTTCCACACGAATAACAAGGACTTCAATGACGCCAAGGTCTGACTTATTTAACATGCTACATTTCCGAACACTCCGCGAAGAAGATCACTTGGTGTGCTCTGGTTTTCAAGCTCAACTCTTTCCTCATCATGTTGACTTTCACAACCCCGGCTACGCAACTATGTTGCACTACGCCTTTATCTCCTCAGCAACTACCACTACCGCT
>JAAUYH010026299.1_pt1 | contig 11239 bp, 6 predicted proteins | sample 7278061 | NCBI WGS metagenome assembly JAAUYH01 (sample SAMN14350203, study PRJNA611818) | marine sediment metagenome | isolation source: surface marine sediment (0.6m) | place: French Polynesia: Moorea | collected 2018-08 | reverse complement strand
GAAATCATGCAATCGGTGAATGTCTCTAACAACGCAGCGGATACACTAACGGACGATCAGCTGGATGTATTGCTTGGCTCAGTCGACATGGATTCTTTGTTAGATAGTTGACCTTGCAGTAACGAAAAATAAAAGACCATATTGCAGGCGGAGTCAAGAACTGAAGTATGCAAAGTGAAGGGCGAGTTGTGACGAGCGATATTTCAGAACGGATAAGACAAGGTGAGCACATACTTTATTAACGAAGCACATTAACACACTTTCACTCTGATACTGGGTTAAGATGATTTCTATCGACGAGGTCCGTGGTTAGACATATTTCCATTGGTGGTCACTGCTGAGTTAACACCGAGCATACTAGTGGGAATCGCGTTTGAGTTGCCATTTGCATGCATTACGATTCCATTCGCGGTAGTGTTAGCTGATGATGCTGGACCACCATTCGCATGATTATTGCTTAGATTAGGATTTGGTTTGGTTCTGAAGTAAGCATTAAGGTTGGCCTGCTCGGTTTTTCTCTTTTTCGTTGTCTTAGACTGCCCTGCGGCATTTGGATCCCGTGCCATACGCTTTCGTTGTGCCTCTTTTCGCTTGAGCAACACTTTATCTGCTGCCGCAATTTCCTCGTTTTCTCTTTCGATGAGACGGATAAGGCTGTCTACTCGACGCTTCAACTCCGTTGGTGTACGACTTCTCAGAAACCAGTCAAATCGAAATTGCCATGACCGACGTACTTCCACTTTGATATCGTCCCAACGTCCATAGCCCAACCGTTCCGTCATACAAATAAGCCATCGATCTTCATCGTCCACAAACGTTTTCGATTTGCTCCCATTATACACAACATCCAGTTCTTTCCAGGGATCTTTGTATCGACCCACTTTGATACGCAATGCTTTTTCCATCTCCTTTCTTCTCGCAATTCGTTGTTCACCGTCTACTATGTTTTTGAAGACCTTCGGCCAGTTTTCAATACATGAAGGACCTAGTTCCCAAAATTTCACTGCATATGCTTTCACTTCTTCAAGTGTTTTGGTGCCACCAAGTTCCGGTACGATTTTGTCCAAGTTTTGACGACCGTGACGTTCCATCGCTCGAACAAAATTCGAGAAATCGCGGCGATTCCAGTTTCGAAATGCTTGTTTGATAATTGCATTCCTCTCTGCTCTCAACGCAGGATTCAGTAGACTAGATGGGTCTGGCAATTTCGTGGTGACGTCTACACCATCCTTCAATGATTTCTCTGCATCCTCATTGAATTTGTCTACTGCAGCTCGCCCTAGGGCATTAATTTCTTTGTACCGTGCCACATTGACGAGCATGTAATCATTGAGTGTCGGGTCTCTGGAATATTTCAACAATTGGAACTTGTTATCTTTCACATTTGAAGCTTGACCGGACCGAGTTTGGTCCCTGAAAAACTGTGATTCATCGTAGCTTTTGACTCGAGTTCTTTTGCCAATGTCGAGTGTGAACACAGAAGATGCTACTTGCTCCTTGTCTTTGTAATTCACACCGCCAAAGTCGTACAGCCCTTTGTACTCCGCATCGTGACTAAAGTTCAGGGCATCCAATCCAGAAGCGCCATCGCCAACCTTCTTCTCGATTTCTTCATTCATTTCTTTGGTCTTCGCTTCACCACGAGTCAAAATAACGTCGAGATCTTCATCAGTTAGATCTAAGTTGGATTTGAAAAACTTATCCGCTCCGTATCGGATTGCATCAAGCAAGTCATTTTTGTTCAGATTCTTCTTCTGCTCTGTCAATCGACCTTGCTGTATAACTACAGTATCAAGCCGGAGCTTTGCCATGGCGACACGTAGAATTTTATCTTCAACAGAATCTTCAGTGATGAGGCGATAAACATTGACCGGCTTTTTCTGCCCAATACGATGGGCACGGTCCATGGCTTGGAGATCAACTTGCGCATTCCAATCGCTGTCGAATAAAATGACTGTATCAGCTGTGGCCAGATTAATTCCAAGTCCACCCGCACGTGTGGAAAGGAGGAAAATAAATTTGCTCGAACCTTCTTTGTTGAAATCTGCAATTTGTGTGTCGCGCAGGTCACCTTCAGTTTGCCCATCAATCCTGCAAAACTCATAGCGTCGCATCGTGCAGTAATCCTCAAGAATGTCGAGAACGCGAGTCATTTGCGAGAAGATGAGAACGCGATGACCATTTTCTTGAAGCCGACGCAGCAGCCTGTCTAGAAAAGAGAGCTTACCGCAATTCTTGATTAGATGTTCGCCAAAAGGATCCAAAGTCCTGTCTTCTACACCAGAAAACAGATAAGGGTGATTGACACACTTTCGAAGTTGCATCAGAATGTTGAGCAACTGAACACGGTCACCGCCTTTGCCACTGATGGCGGCAACGTCTTTCTTCAAAATGTTTTTGTACAGCTCGAGTTGTTTTTCTGACATTTTCAAATACAAAACAGTTTCTTTCTTCGGCGGCAGTGACTTCTCTACTTCTGTCTTCAATCTACGAATCAAGAAAGGCCGAAGAACGGCATGTAGCTGTTGGACAAGTTCTTTCTTCCGGTCTTCGTTATCTTTCTCCACACCAACAGTCTCGACCGATGCGAACCATTCATCGAAATCCTCGGACCGAGAAAAGACGTCAGGAAGAAGAAAGTTGAGCAATGCCCAAAGTTCATGCAGGTTGTTTTGCAGTGGGGTACCAGTAATGAGTAGACGAGCTTGCGTTTTGAACTGACGAACCGCTTGTGACAACATAGAGTTCTCGTTCTTGATTCGGTGGGCCTCATCAATAACGAGATATCTCCATGAAATTTTCGTGAACATCGAGCGCTCTTTCATCACCATTTCGTACGTTGTGGCGACAACATCAAAATCGAGAATTTTCACTCGATTTTCAGAAAGCTCCTTTCTCTGTTCCGCGTTGCCATGGAAGCGAACCACATTAGCATCGGGAAACCATTTTCCAAATTCGTTCATCCAATTTCCCAATGTACTCTTCGGAACGATTACAATATGCGGTCCGCTAATGTTCTTGTACTGTTTGAGAAACGCGAGAATAGAAATCGTTTGTAGGGTCTTTCCAAGCCCCATTTCGTCGGCAAGAATTCCATTCAATGAGCGCTCGAACAGACCGATAAGAAAGTTCAGTCCTTCAATTTGATAGGGGCGCATCGTTCCGTTCTTAATATTCGCAGGTTGCTTAGTTAACCGCGTGGTCTGGAACTCGAGCAATGATGACCCAGAATTGGCCGCATCGAGCATAAGTTTATCCTCAGCTTCCTCGGTCATCCGCGTACGACCGGTTTTGTTCTTTGATGTCGACTTCTTCTCCTCAGGTAAGGTGACACCTGCATCCGCGAGTTGTTCAGGGTGAATAAAATGACGGAACATAGGTGCGAGTGCAAGGAGGTAACGTAAACGATCCCCGCGAGCCGCCGACCTAGCCTCCTCAATGGCCTGATTGGACTGTGCCACTATCTTAGCTGATGAGGTAGAGGCGCCATTGCGGCTACGACCACCCATCGCGCGGGATTATTGGAATCTCGGTACGCTTCCTTGCAACTTCCTCACCGCGAAAAGTGTAAAGGGTCCGGGTGGCTGGGGCACGTGATGTAGATGCTGCTCAACATTTGCACGAAACTCTTCGACAGCCAAAAACGCGGGAACGAATTAGCTGTTTACGGAAATTATTTATTTTTTAAACATTTTTACAACAGTGTATCTAATTTTTTATTTCTCGGTATTAATGGCCAGAGTGCCGCCCTAATTGCATTCTGTGACATGGATGTGGGGTCACCAACCTCACGTCGCCGCAAGCGACCAGAGCCTCCTAGCGAGACAGCTAATGACCAAGAAAATGCGGTTGAAGACCGTGCTCAAAAGCGACTAAAACGTGAGGAGAAACGTAAACGTAAGGAGTTAAGGCGGTTGAGAAGAGCAGCGCGAGCTTCTCTTCCACAACAGGATTCCGTTTCTGAACACAAACAAAAGCAGGCCACTAATGAAGATGCATTGAGCGCACCGAAAGTTGTAGACCAGAATGTCTTTGTATGGAAAAAGAAAAACGAACAGCTTCGCAAACAGGGCATTCTGGTGAGCACTGAAGATGAACTCCGACGTAAAAGAGAAATTGAGGAAGATCTTGAGCGGACTAAACGAAGGAGAGCCGAGCGAGAAGCAGAACGTGTACAATGGGAGAGGGAACAGATTATTCAAGCACGCGAGCGAGAGCAAACCGAAAACGCTGATTGGCATCGGGCCGAAGAATCATTCATTGGTAAGCAGCATCTTCTTCGACAAGCTATCCGGTTGCGCGAAGGTCGAGGCACAGATGTTGATTTTTTGGCTCGGAATATGCGACTAGACCTGCCTGATGTCAATGCTGATTCTCGGTCTCCAGTTGAACTCATCGATGAACGTATACGGAAAGGAATGACTGTTATTGAAGTCGAACAGCTGTTGGAGTCTGTGGAACGAGAAATCGATTGTCTTGCAGAATTCTCTGTCGACGAAGATACGGCCGTCTTCAATCACCATACGCGACTGCAGTGGTGGAAATGTATCGAAGATGTGCTCAAAGCTCGTTCACGTTCGCTTCGAGAACGGTCAATGTTGGCTGGGCCGTCGAATTCAGGAGTACATTCGTCGGTTCAGGCAGATGTAGAGAAATTGTTGAAAGGGAAAACAAAAGCGGAACTAGAGGTGTTGGAGCGAGATTTGTCGGCTCGCATTGCAGGCGAAAATGGAAGCAAAGATTGCTCGGTGAATGCAATGTATGGGGAAATCGATTTCTGGGCAGCAGCGCTCCGCACGATTCGAAGTCAGCGTGCCTGTGAGGAACTCGAAATACTAACGAGAAAATTTGCAACAGAACGTCAGCGATTGCGAACACTGTTGAGAAAGGAATCGAAAGAACGAAGAAGTTGGCACAAGGAAGAGAACAAGTTAAGCGTCGAAGATAAGATGATGCAAGTAGAGAAGGCGAAAGGTATGAGAGAGAACGAAGAGCTATTCAATGAAGAAGCGACTGTCCCATCAGTCCGGAAAGAATATGTTTCGAGCGAGGCCTGGAATGATAAGTATCGCCCTCGCAAGCCGAGATATTACAATCGAGTTCACACAGGGTATGACTGGACAAAATATAATCGCACGCACTATGACCAAAACAATCCGCCACCCAAGACAGTTCAAGGCTACAAGTTCAACATATTTTATCCGGACTTGATTGACAAATCGATTACTCCAACCTTTTTCATCACAAAGACTGACAATCCTGACGTCTCGATTATTACATTCACTGCTGGACCGCCATATGAAGATATCGCCTTCAAAATTGTTAACAGGCCTTGGGAACGGTCTCATCGAAAAGGCTATCGTTGTGCATTCGACCGTGGCATTCTGCATTTATGGTTTCACTTTCAGCGTTACCGGTATCGTCGATAACTTACTGGTAGCAGTGGGTTGTATAATAAATACAAATATATTCTAAATACAATGGAAATCATACACGTATACAATCTGCCTGCCTCCAGCGCGTTCATTCCTGCTCCTTACGACTGCGATACATCTTGTAAACTTGTTGCTGGCGCTAACTGACCTCAATTCTTTGGCGGTGACCGATCTTCGAAGATGGTAAGTCAAATGCCCCGATTCCATTCAGTATTCGTTCTCTTGAATCTAACTCAACTCTCAGAGTATCCTTGAGTACAATGGAGGTTGCATTGTGGCGATGGCCGGAAAAGAATGCGTAGCTATTGCAAGTGACCGTCGCCTTGGAGTTCAACTTGTACGTTTTCGTAATATTCTTGCATGAATCCTTATCCTAACCCACTCTTCTCTCTAATGATTGATTCAACGTGATGAAGACGACTGTGGCGAAAGATGCGACTCGTGTTTTCAAAATGCATGACAAACTCTTCATCGGTCTCGCTGGCCTACACACTGATGTGACCACCCTTCAGCAACTATTCCGATTCAAACTTGAAATGTTCCGTATGCGCGAAAACCGACTTATCAAGCCTGCCACCTTCTGCTCACTGGTGTCTTCCACCTTGTACGAAAAGCGTTTTGGTCCTTATTTCTGCGAGCCCGTTATTGCCGGACTAGACGACAAAAACCAACCAGTACTGGCTTCGATGGACCTTCTCGGCTGTGTGTCGAAGTGCAGCGATTTCGCGGTTTCTGGTACTTGCGCTGAATCGTTGTTTGGAACTTGCGAAACGTTCTACAAGCCTGACCTTGGACCTGACGATTTGTTCGAGACTCTCTCTCAGTCCCTTCTCGCGGCTCTTGACCGTGACTGTATTTCTGGATGGGGTGCAGTCGTGCACATCATCACAAAAGACGGCGTCACTACGAAACATCTTGCAGCGCGTATGGATTAGTTGAGTCAATTGCTTCTTTATAAACGACCTGTAAACTCGATTAAACTAAACTTCTTTCTGATGACCGCCGCTTCAATCGCTTATGTAATCGTAGAGGGATACTTTGTAACAAGCCCTTTCGGTATCCCAACGCTAGCGCAGTAAGTAGTACCCCAAATACAATGAAGAGTTGCACAGCACGACCTGCACCAGGCGCTGCCGCAACAATAGTCAGTGCCTCCTTACTTGCATCGAGCAGTGTTGGCTGACGAGCTTCGCAAAGTTCTGCCCAACGATTGGCGGCACCTGTAACAACATCGATTTCGCACTTGGCCGAACATGCATCCCACAACTTATGTGCAAGTGTTTCCTTGAGAGCAGACAAACACTTAGCAGTACACTTGCCAGTAATGTGTAAAGCACGACATTCAGGTCCTTCCGCAGCGCTTATAATTGCTTCACTAAGAGAAGCACAATCTCCACCCGCATCGCATGCGTTTGGTCCTAGAGCAGCAGCTATGGAGTCAGTACCCTGTTTTGACGTATCAGTAGTAGCTGTGTTCGTTGTAGGGCCAGAAGCATCAGCACTGGCAACTTGAGCATGTGGAAGTTCTTTCTGCACATGGTCAGAGTTAATGGCCGATTGATTTGGTGCTGAACCAGTTACACCGTGAGTTACGGGTACAGGGCCCTGAGGTGGCACGGGAGCAGTTGGATGCTTTTCTGTACTAGCATGGTGCCCTGAAGAGGATAAACCGGAACCGGGGTGGGATAAGGATGATTGATGATTTTCAGATTTTGGTGCAGGGCCCACTTCAAGTGTACGTGAAGTGAGGGTACGAACGGGGTTGTTGTGAGACGATTGGACTTGTCGTGTAGGCGCAATCCCAGCAATTCCTCGACCAACTAACAGAATAAGCAGAACATGAGCAAATACGAAACGCATTGAATAGCAGCGATAAAGGCAAACACCAGCTCGGTTGAAGGTTGAAGAACCAAAACTTGATTGTTTGACGTTACTTTCTTTATAGCTCATTCAATCCCAGATTTAGGTAACATGGACAAACTGTTCAGCTGTTCTAGAAAATCACAAATCTGTGGTGAAAGGTACCGTTAGTGTGTTGAGCGACTCTTGCTTGGCAATAAGACCAAACAGCAACTGTGGCTGGATGGGTAGGGGGGCTGGTGGGTGGGTTAGTGTGTGGGTACCAATATCTGTGATTGACCCCAAGTTTCTTGACCTGTTGATTAAGTAGCGACAATACAGAATGTGCAATACAGTACAAGCAGTGTATGTTTCGTACCTGAGAACATGAATAAAAATGGTTATTTTCTATTTCAAAAAATTACTCACTGTAAACCACTACTTAATACTGTAGTTTCAAAACGAATTGGAGCAGGAGCAGGAGTATCACATCTCCTAGGAGCATTGAGTGAGAGGTTGACGGTCGTCTCACGTCTTTCTGGTCACAATGCAGGCGTCGCGTATTCTTACGCGTCGATCGCTCTTTTTAGCGACGAGACGAAATGCATCTAGCGATGTGTGGATGCCAGCGCGATGGTCGGAACAGACCCGGCGCGAATCGGGTCTTGTTTTTGTGGACGACCCACCTACCGCGCCATTGTCCGAAAATCATGAGATCGGTGACAGTCAGTGTGATTTCGGAAACTGGTTTGACAAGGGAGAAGATGTTTCTACAGCTCAAGCAGTGACGGGTCTCGGTGTCGCACTCGGTTTCTGTTTCTTGATTTATCGTACGGCTACATACCAAGCTTCTAAAAAGCCAGCCAATTTCACAATGCGTGAATTGCCCATGATGGCCGCAGATATTCCGGCGTATGTGCCAAATAATCCCAATGTCCCGACCTTCAAAATGCGTCAGTAAAATCAGTTTTGTCTTCCTTTTCCCTCGCTTAAGTACGTACTACGAAAAATTGATGTGCGAGTTCGAAACATGTTGAATGCCTATCGATAAAAAAATAGTTGAGAAATTTATATTTTACATGACCGACTTAAACCTCCTCCTCCAAGAACCCAACTCCTCGAAGCACCACACTTCGGTAAATGGTTACACTAGCAGTGAATGCTCATTTTGTAAGGTCAATCCCAAGCGGGTCTACCCAACAATCACACTGTGGTTGTTGGTCCTCATTCACACGACTGCTATACTAGTGCGCAACAACTTGAACATGTTTGTGAAGCCTCAACGGCAATTCTAAACATTCACTACACACAGTTCTGTTCATTGCGCTCCTTTCCAACAGCTCACTAACTTCGCTTACCCTTCGACATCTTATTCTAACGTGCTTACTCTGCACATCCTTCACACTTCAATTTCATTACTCATCTGCTGATGTTCACGCTGGTCTAGAGTCTGATCAGGGATTTGTCACAGTAGACTCGTACGATGGCACCGAGACGACGTAACATTGCGTTACTATCCTCCGGTTTCTCAATGCAATGAGTCTGTTGCGGCAAGGGCCGAGCGAACCAATGTTATTCGACGAGCGCCCATGCGGGTCTGGTCGATGAATGACTGTCGAACATCAAACGTTCGAAATGTCAGTAAATTGCTCACTCCAGAAAGCGGGTAAAGGTCCATGACGGTAGACAATGCGCTTCTCGCGAATTTAATAACTTGAATGTCTGGGCATCTGGCGCACTGGTGGTTGTTCACCACCATCAAACAAACTTCTTCGTCGTTTCCGGCTTCCTGGTGTGGCGTCTTCTTCTCCTTCATCGTCTGCTGCTGCGTTGCCTACCGCATCCAACACTTCTCCATCTGGGTCACCTACGACATTCAGATTGACATCAAGGTCCCCGACACCACTGGTTCCATTTTCGGGTGCTGCCCCAACGACTCCGACAACTGGGATATTATCAAGATCGAGACCGACATCATCATCGTCGTGGTCACCGTCCACAGGACCTTCATCTTCAGCGATTTCAGTGTCCCCGCGTCTACGCTGATCACTGTCGTTTGAAGGACCCTGCGCCATGTCATCATCTTCATCGTCGTCCTCATCATCGTCAACGATCACCGCTTGATCATCTTCAGTATTCACTTGACCGGAATTTTCATCCGCTCCAGGTCTGGAATCAAAACCTTCTTGCTCGTCGCCATCGTCTTCGGCGCCACCATCACCATCGGCGGCACCGTCATCGGGGATTTCGACATCAATGTCATCATCATCGTCGTCGTCTTCGCCAACTCCGTCGATGGGGTCTAAATCACGTTCTACATCAACATCATCATCGTCATCGTCGTCCTCGAAACCTCCTTTCTGGTCATCATGGGTCAGCGCAGGAGTTCCTTCATTGTCACCATCCAATTCCATATCTTCATCGTCCTCTTCGTCGTCATCCTCAACTTCAATTTCTTCATCGTCATCATCACCAGCTACACCGCTATCTTCGTCATGTTGTATATGCAGTTCGTGGTCCTCATCTTCTTCATCTTCATCCTCGTCTTCATCGTCATCCTCGCCATTCATCGCTCGATGTACAAGATTCACAGCGTCAACAGCTAATTCAGGAGACATCTCGAGGGTTTGACTTACATACTCGAGAAGAGGCTTTTTTTTGTTGCTCATTGGAGAAAAGGTCTGCATAGAGCGTTGGATAGCGAAAACAACGAGTCGAATTTGCAGCCCAGTCATCCTTTCAGCTATTTCACGGGCTTGTGCGACATTGTCCGGAGTGTCGTCGTCATCTTGGTCAGCCTCATGATGAATGTCGTCTGTGGGTTCTTCGGCGTCCATGGGATCCGTGCTCGTTCTCTCGCTTGGTCTCCCGCCTGTCTTCTCATTTTGAGAGTGAATTTAATATTTTTGCGTTTGAAGCACGCTATTTTATCTTTATTTTCATGCGAGTAATCAGTTTCGTTTAATCGAACATGTCACACGTGTGTATGTACGTTCGAAAAAAATCTAACCCGCCTGTTTAGGATTTACAGTATTGAAAAAAAACGACAGTCGCGCAACTGGGCATTCCTCTTATAACAATAATTCTATTGGTTGCCATGACTATTACCACTACTACTGCTACTGACGCTACTACTCAACCTTTCCGAATACCTTGGGGCCAAAAAGCCATGGAATTGTTGTTTCTCGCAAATCAACGGAAAACGAATCCTATCAACTGACTTTTATTCTCTTGTGGATTTTTGTCACAATCGAATAAATAATTTAGCTCATTTGGTAGCCCGTAGCTAATGGAGTAGCTACTGGCTAGCTACTAGCTTCTCCATTACTCAACCGCTTTCATAAATAACTCAATAATTAGGCCATTGTAGCCAATGAGATTGATCTGTAATTAGTTGGAAATTTAACATCTCGAACTTGGCATTAGCTATATGGAATCTAAGTTTATTCAAATCCTACAAATTTTGTAGAACATATAGAATTTTTGCGTAATGCATCACGACCCATATTATACATGTAGATTAGCACAAGATCAGAACATAGCCACGAAAGAAATCAAAATTTCGTCAGGTATATATACATTTGCGTTTTCGAATAATCAGTATACTATCAGCACCGGTACCGAACTAGTTAAAAATTGGAATCCGTTGCGATCACTCCAAGAGCAAACTATTGAATTCTACTTTCATACTAGGGATTTTCCCAGAAATGCATCGATGAGATTATGATCGTTCATATTTCTGTGCTTTCGTACTTTTCTTCTGTTATGTACTAAAGGAACATGCATTTGCATCGCGTTTTTTTAAATCAAAGCATGCATCATAATTTACCATATGAAAATCTGCTGTCCCATACCATCTACATGCAATATTGAGTATGTGTTTAAATGAGTCAAGTCAAGTTAAGATTGTCGCTACATTTTACTTACAAGATGATAAATTCTAATGCTTTATTAGAGCACCAACT
>JAAUYH010037498.1_pt1 | contig 11240 bp, 5 predicted proteins | sample 7278061 | NCBI WGS metagenome assembly JAAUYH01 (sample SAMN14350203, study PRJNA611818) | marine sediment metagenome | isolation source: surface marine sediment (0.6m) | place: French Polynesia: Moorea | collected 2018-08 | reverse complement strand
TGTCCGAGTCGCAGCGTCGTTGCCTCGTCGCGATCCGGTCGGCTCCATTCAACCAGCATCGGCGGCTCGCCGGTCAGCCGGATACGGTCATCCGTCACCGCGTAATCCGCCGTGAGCGACACTGTTCCGGTGTCGCCGCTCGCCATGCCGCCGTGGCCAAGCACCAGAACCCGTCCGTCCAGTGATTGCGGCATGCCGCTCTGCGGCCGCGTCCAGCGTCCCGAGAGCCGCGCCGTCAGCCTGCCTTCGTCGACCCCGACGGCCTCCGCCGCGAACAGGGCGGCGATCCGATCGAGCAGGCGCAGATCGCCGGTGAGGTCGATCTCATAGGTCGGCGCAGGCCCGGCGACCTCCTGCACCGCGCCGGTGAGCACGGCGCCTTCGCGGTCGTCGGCCGTCGCCAGCCCCACCTCGAACGCCAGGCTTCCGGCATCCAGTCCGGCAACCGCATCAAGATCCGCGGCCAATCCGTCTGGCAGGACGAGCCTGGCGTCCAGCGCGACATCGACCCGATCAAGCGCCGCTATGGTGCCCGAAGCGGCCAGCGACCCGCTGTTCACCTCCAGAACCGATCCGCGCCAGTCAAGTCGACCCGCCTCGGGTGCGGCCGTCAGCTCGAATGCACCGTCCGACGCCACGTATGCGGAGATGGGTGTGGCGAACTCGCCCGACTCCCCGCGCACCGTCATCGCTCCGGCGACGACGATCCCGCCATCGTCCCGGGTTTCCTCTTCGAGGCCAAAGCCCAGTTCGATCGGACCCAACGGAGTGCCGACCGCAATCTGGCCGTCCCGCAGCACGATCTCGTCGACCGGCAGGTCGATCTGCGGTCGAACGGCGGTCCTGCCCGCCTCCGGAACTTCCCTGTCGGGTGACTGCGCCAGCCTATCCAGGTCGAGGCGCAGACCGGTCATCATCAACCGGTCAATCCGGCGCTGCCGGACAAGCCGGGTCAGCCGATAGTCCACCTCGATGGATTCGATGGTCGTGCCGTTGACGAGTTCGAGATCGACCAGTTCGGCTCGGCTCAAACCCGCTGCGCGGAGTGTCAAGGTCCGCACCGGATAGCCTTGTTCGGCAAGCTCCTGCCTCAGGCGCGACTCGACATAGGCGAGCCCGAAGACCTGCCAACCGACGGCCGCGACGCCGACGATCAGCAGCATGGCGGCCGCCAGGCCGATCACGACGCGTCTCATGCGGACAATCATTTGCATCGCTCCCGCATTTCCCCCGTTGCGGTCGTCCGGCGATTGACCTCGCCACGCACTGCAACACTTACAGGATTGCGGACCTTGCACTAAGGTCTTGGCATAATCAGGGAGTGTGCCATGAGCGAGTCGGACTCGGTCGACCTGCTGATCGTCGGCGGCGGCATCAACGGTGCGGGTATCGCCCGTGACGCCGCCGGTCGCGGATTGAAGGTGCTGTTGTGCGAACAGGGTGATCTCGCCGGCGCGACATCGTCCGCCTCGTCGAAGCTCGTCCATGGCGGCCTGCGCTATCTGGAGATGTACGAGTTCCGGCTGGTGCGCGAGGCGCTGGCCGAACGCGAGGTGCTGCTGAAGGCGGCGCCGCACATCATCTGGCCGATGCGGTTCGTGCTGCCGCACAACAGGCTGTTGCGCCCGGCCTGGATGATCCGCATGGGGTTGTTCCTCTACGACCACATCGGCGGCCGCCGCACGCTGCCCGGCACCGCCGCGCTCGACCTGCGCCATGGGCTGCAGGGCGCACCCCTGAAGCCGGAGCTGGTCAAGGGGTTCGAGTACTCCGATTGCTGGGTCGACGATTCCCGGCTGGTGGTGCTGAACGCCATGGATGCGGTCAACCACGGCGCGGAGGTGCTGGTCGGGACCCGGTGCGCCAATGCCCGTCGGGTCGGCGCCGGAACCGGCAGCCGCTGGCAGGCGACGCTGGTCGATCAGGCGACCGGGGCGGAGCGCCAGGTCAAGGCCCGGATCCTGGTCAACTCCGCCGGCCCCTGGGTCGACCAGTTCCTGCAGACGGGGCTGGGCAACAACGCGGCGCAGAACCTGAAGCTGGTCAAGGGCAGCCACATCATCGTGCCGCGGCTCTATGAGGGCGAGCACGCCTACATCCTGCAGAACACCGACAAGCGCGTGGTCTTCGCCATTCCCTATGAAGGGCGCTTCACCCTGATCGGCACCACCGACCTGGTGTATGAGGGCGATCCCGGCGGTCCGGCGATCACCGAGGCGGAAACGGCCTATCTGTGCGAGGCGGTGAACCGCTACTTCGAGCGGCCGGTCGCCCCGTCCGACGTCGTGCACACCTATTCCGGCGTGCGCCCGCTCTACGACGACGCCGAGGCCAACCCGTCGGAAGTCACCCGCGACTACGTCTTCGACGTGACGAGCGACCACGGCAACACGCCGCTGCTTTCGATCTATGGCGGCAAGATCACCACCTATCGCCGGCTGGCGGAGCATGCCATCGCCAAGCTGGAGCCGTTCCTGCCCGGGCTCGGGCCCGCCTGGACCGAGGACGCGGCGCTGCCCGGCGGCGACCTGGACGACGGCTTCGACGCCTTCGTACCGGAGCTGCAGAGCCGCTACCCGTTCCTCCCCGACCCGCTGGCCTACCGTTACGCCCGGCTCTACGGGTCCCTCAGCTACGAGTTCCTGGCCAACGCCGGAACCCTGGCCGATCTGGGCGAGGAGTTCGGAGCCGGCCTTTATGCCCGCGAGGCGGAATACCTGATCGACCGGGAATGGGCCCGCAGCGCCGCGGACATCCTGTGGCGCCGCACCAAGCTGGGCCTGGTAATGCCGCCCGAGGGCCGCGACCGGCTGGCCGACTGGGTCGATCGCCGCGTCGGAACGGGCGAGGCGGCATTGGCGAGCTAGGCTCCGGCGGCCCTCACCCGGGCCAGACCATCAACGCATCCGGCACCCTTTCCTCGTTGTCCCGTCCGTCGGTTTCGCGGACCGTCGTGAATCCGTGCCGGGCGTAGAAGCGGATGGCGCCGAAATTGGGCTGGAAGACCCAGAGCCTGAGCCCGCCGGGCCGTCGCGCCTTGGCCTGGTCGAGCAATGCCGCGCCGACCCCCCGCCCCTGCGCATCCGGGCAGACATAGAGGTTGGCGACCCAGTCGCCATCGAGGGACAAATAGCCGAGGATCGCACCGTCCGCGGCCTCGGCGACCAGCACCTCCTGGGTCGTGAAGACCACTTCGCGGGTCCATGCCCGCGTCTCTTCGTCGCTGTGAAGGTCCTGTGGCAGGTATGCCATAGCGTTGCGCGCCTGGATGTGGATCGTGGCGCAGGACTCGGCGTCGGCGGGACCGGCCGTGCGGATGGCGAACATGTGGCCTCGACCGCTTGTGCAGGAACCGGGGACATTGCTACGGTCGGGAAAACAAGACAATCGCGACAGTCGGGGGCCCGCGATGCAGCGGCTGACATGGATCGCTCTCATTTTTCTGTTCGCCGCCGCCAGCGCATCCGCGAGCACCGAAGGGCGCCGGGTCGCCCTGGTGATCGGCAACGGCGCCTATCAGCACACCGCCATCCTGCCGAACGCGCCGAATGACGGCCGCGCCGTCGCGGAAATGCTGCGCCGCCTCGACTTCGAGGTGCTGGAGGGCATCGACCTCGACCGCGACGGCACCGAGGATCTGATCCGGCAATTCTCCCGCACCCTGCGCGGTGCGGATGTCGGGTTGTTCTTCTACGCCGGGCACGGGCTGCAGGTGAGCGGCGCCAACTACCTGGTGCCGGTGGATGCCGAGCTGCAGGACGAGGCGGACCTGGATTTCGAGGCAATCGAGCTGAACACCATCCTCAATCAGCTGGAGCGCCAACCGCGCACCAACATCGTGCTGCTGGATGCCTGCCGCGACAATCCGCTGTCGCGCAACCTGGCGCGCAGCATGGGGGCGTCCCGCTCGACCGCCATCGGCCGCGGGCTGGCGCGGATCAGCGGCAGCATCGGCACCCTGATCGCCTATGCCACCGAGCCGGACAACGTGGCGCTGGACGGCGAGGGTCCGAACAGCCCGTTCACGACCGCCCTGTTGCAGCACATAGACACCCCGGGCCTGGAGATCCGCCAGATGCTGACCCGGGTCCGGCAGCAGGTAATCCAAGAGACCGACAGCCAGCAGGTGCCGTGGGACCATTCTTCGCTGACCGGGGATTTCTTCTTCAGCCCGGAGGAACCGGAACCGCCGCCGGCGCCGGGAGGCATCAGGGTCGTCGATCCGGTACCGACGCCGGTGCCGACGCCGGGGCCGACCCCCGGGCCAACCATAGACCCGGCGACGACCGAGCTGATGATGTGGGAGACGGTGCAGAACATCCCCACGCCCGAGCAGCAGATCGCGGCGCTCAACCTGTACCTGGAGACCTATCCCCAGGGCCGCTTCGCCCAGCTCGCCGAGATCCAGATCGCCGCCCTGTCCTCGCCCACCAACAATCCGCAGCCGGTTCCCGACCGCGACCCGACACCGCCCGCGCCGGCCGAGCCCACCGCCGCCGACATCGAGCGCGGCCTCGGCCTCAACCGCGAGGACCGGCGGGCGGTGCAATCGGCGCTGACGATGCTGGGCTACGACACGCGCGGCGTCGACGGCGTGTTTGGCAACAACACCCGCCGCGCCCTGCGCGACTATCAGCGCGCCCGCGGCCAGCCGGTGACCGGCTACCTGTCCCTGGAGACCCTGGCGGCCCTGGCGGCCGCCGCGGAAGTCATCAGCGATACCGCCAACACCTGCCAATGGGCCTTCGACGGCGAATGCGACGAGTCGCGCTACGAGGGCGGCGGCAGCGCCTGTCCCGCCGGCACCGACGCGTTCGATTGCCAGGGCCTGGCGCTGCGCGGCACGGTTTCGACGGGCCCGGACAGCTGCGAATGGGCCTATGACGGCGAGTGCGACGAGGGCCGGTACGTCAACAACGATACCAGCCTGTGCGCCGCCGGCACCGACACCACCGATTGCCGGGGCCTGGCCTTGCGCGGCACGGCGCCGAGCGGCGCGGACAGCTGCGAATGGGCCTTTGACGGCGAATGCGACGAGGCCCGCTACGCGCGCAGCGAAAGCAGCCTGTGCGCCGCGGGCACCGACACCACCGACTGCCGCAGCTATTCGCTGCGCAGCAACGATCCCGGCAACTCCTGCGAATGGGCCTATGACGGCGAGTGCGACGAGGACCGCTATCAGGGGGCCGCGACCGGGGTCTGCCCGACCGGGACCGACAGCGCCGACTGTCAGGGCTACCGGCTGGTGGGCGCCCCGTCGCCCGACTCGGCGAACAGCTGCCAGTGGGCCTATGACGGCGAATGCGACGAGGATCGCTACCACGGCAATGTGAGCAATGCCTGCGCCTGGGGCACCGACACCTCTGACTGCCGCGGGCTGCGCCTCAGGTAAGACCCCGACGCATCGCCGCCGGCGGTAAACAAAGCTCCACGGCGGCGGATCGCCGGGACCGGGAGTTTACCAGCCACATCGCCTTCGAGGTGCGCGCCGAGCGACCAGCGGCCCGCTGGCAGAAGGAGATGTGGCCGGCGACCAACTGAGCACGATATCCCGGCCGGCGCGGACCCCTCTGCGCCGGCCGGGCCTATCCGGGTCGGTGGTGGTGCAGCCCGATCAGGTGATGATTTCAGTCGTCCAGCGACGCGATTTCATCACCGTCATCATCGTCGTCGTCGTCGTCGTCCGGCTCGTAGTCCTCCGCCTCGTCGACCGCCTCCTCGGCGTCCACGAAGCCGTAGCCGGTGCCGAAATCGAACCCGCGGTCGAAGCCCGGCGTGAACGGATCGTCCATGTCGACCGCGGTGTCCTGGAGGATCTCATAGACTGCGTCCGGCCCCAGCCGGCGGTTGGCCTCCAGCATCAGCGCCGCCACCGCCGCCACATGCGGGGCGGAGGCGGAGGTGCCGAAGAAGTGGTTGCCGTCGGGGTCGGTCTCACCAAACGAGTTGCGGTTGCCGAAGAACGTCGTCACGCCGCCATCCGGCCCGGTGAAGCGGGGCTGCTGCCGTATCTCGGTTGCGATCCGGTTGCCGGCCGTATCGAACAAGATCGGGGTGCCGCCGGCCGAGGAGAAGTTCTCGATCTCGGGAGGCGAAACGCCGAAGGCCGGCGTGTTGCGCCAGAAGGCCGCTCCGACGCCGGCCGCCCCGGCCGCATTGGAGTGGCCGTAATTCGTGCCGCTGTCGGTATCGAAGTCGATCAGGAACGAGGTTTCGGGATCGCCGATCGTGTCGACCCGCGGATCGAACACGACCGTCTTCATGAAGCCCGGAGCGGGACCCGCGAAGAGCTCGATCCCGATCTCCAACACAACCGGCGGTCCGGAGTTGATGACACCGAACACCTCCACCGCGTCGCCATCGATGTTGTCGCTGAATCCACCGAGTCCGATGAACACCTGACCCGGCAGGTAGAGGATGATGTCGAGATCGCTCTGCGAGCCAGGCGGGCCGCTGACCGAGGCGAATGGCTGATCCCACTGGAGAACGAATCTCGTGATGCCGGTTCCCAAGAGCACGCTCTGCAGATCGTCGACACCCGGTCCTGGATCGAAATCATGCCGCATGCCGCCGAAGACGCCGGTGACGCCGGACGGCACGAACCCCCGCTCCCCGCTTTCCCAGGCATTGCGCCCGCCATTGCCGGCCGAGGAGAAATAGGCCACGCCGTCAGCCTTCACCGCGTCGACGGCCTGGGCGATGATGCCGTCCTGGAACATCGGCTCGGCGAAGTAGATGACGTCGTCGACGATGATGTCGGCGTCGGCCTGGCTGGCTAGTTCCAGGATCCCTAGAGCGAAATCCGCCTGGCCGCCGAAGGCGGTGTGGAAGGCCTGCGAGGCGCCGGGCGCCACGTCGCGAATGAGCTGCATCAAGGCCCGCCCTTCATCGATGCCCGGACAGGCGCTGTCGTCAAGGATGGTGATCCGGCTCGCCCGCGGCAGGTCGCGGCTGGCGATGTCGTCGGCCGCACCGTCGAGGCAGTCATAGCTGTCCGACAGCACGCCGATGGTCACGCGTCGCCCGCTCACCTCCTCGTCCTCGCGCGCCTCGTCGGCGAACAGTGCGCGGTCGCCCTGGGTGGTGACCGAACCGATCCGCGTCATCGCCATGGCGGGGCGGGCAAATTGCAGGTTCTCCAGGCCAGCTGCCGCCTCCAACGAGGCGATCGGCAGAAGCCCCGAGACCACGTGGCCGAAGGATGTGCCGTTCTCCAGTCCCAGTGCCTCCAGCTCGCCGAGCAGCGCGTCGGTGTCGTCAACGGCCACCGCGTCGATCACGACCTTGTCGCCGACGATCTGCATCATCGACTCCGCTGGAGCAAGATCACCGACCGCCCGGGGCGCGGCGCGGAATGCAAATGCCGATTGTCGTTGATGGAGTCCGGCCAGGTCGGTGCCGATCTTCGCCATGGGTCCGGTCTTTGCACTCATGACATCGGCCGGCCCGAGCTGCGCCAGAGCCGAACCGCCAGGCAAGGTGCCGCCGGCCACGCCCAGCGCCACCACCGCGGCCAATCCAATCATCGGAGTATTCGGCAAGTACTTCACGTGAGCCTCTCCTTTCTTTTTCACGACAACCGCCGAAAAGCGGCCGCGCCCCGCCCTAAAAGCGAAGAAATGGGAAGAAGAGTGAACTATGCACCGGTCATTGCGAGTCCGGCAACCTCTCGTTGAAAATACTTTGAGAACAACCCGCTATGACTGTTTCTTCAAATCCGGTAGCAAAACATCGGCCGTATCACACGTCTGAGGTCCCCATCCGGGGCGCCGGGAGGCCGATTCTCCTGGACAGGGCGACGATTTGACGCGACCGCCGCCCCGCTCCTGCGGTCAGGCAACGCGGTGGTGAGCGCCGTCCGACGCTGGCGAACCACCAATGATCCGCAGCGCCACGTAGGGCACGATGTTGAAGACCAGCCAGAGGACCTTGAACAGGCCCAGGAACATGTACAAGGCGGTGCTCACCGTCGCGGGCGCGACCTGGAACAACCGGCTCTGCAGACTGGCGCCGAACTCCGGCCCGAGCACGGTTCCCAGTATGGACAGAACCAGCAGCACGCCGTTGATGATCGAGCACCATTTGAAGAACGCGGTCAGCGTCTCGGTATCCCGTGTCGTCATGACCTGTCTCCTCTTCGATGAGGATGAGGAACGGATTGCCCCGTAGAGAACAGGTCGCCGCCCCTCGCGCAATGATTGAGGTCATCGGCAGGGCCGCACCAAACGGACGGATCCGGCTCAGACCTCGGTGCCGGCCTCGTCCTCGGCCAGCGACACCAGCGAGGCGTTGCCGCCGGCCGCAGTGGTGTTGACCGAGAGCGTGCGTTCGGTCGCGTAGCGGTGCAGGTAGTGGGGGCCGCCGGCCTTGGGGCCGGTGCCGCTCAGGCCCTGGCCGCCGAAGGGCTGGACCCCGACCACGGCGCCGATGATGTTGCGGTTGACATAGGTGTTGCCGACGCCGAGGCGTTCGTGGATGTGGGCGGCGGTCTCCTCGATGCGGCTGTGCACGCCAAGCGTCAGGCCGTAGCCGGTGGCCTCGATGGCGTCGAGCACGCGATCGAGATCCTCCGCCTTGTAGCGGATGACATGCAGGACCGGGCCGAACACCTCGCGCTCCAGCCGGTCCAGGCTGTCGATCTCGAAGGCGCGCGGGGCGAAGAAGGTGCCGTCGGCGGCGGCGCCGTCCAGGGGCACGGTGAACAGGGTCTTCGCTTCGGCCGCCATGCGCTCGGCATGGGCGTCGAGCAGGCCGCGCGCCTCGTCGTCGATCACCGGGCCGACATCGGTCTCCAGGAGCGCCGGATCGCCGACCTTCAGGGTCGCAGCCGCACCCTCAAGCATGGTCAGCAGCCGGTCGGCGATGCCGTCCTGGACGAACAGCACCCTGAGGGCGGAGCAGCGCTGGCCGGCGCTGCGGAAGGCGCTCTCGATCACGTCGACGACCACCTGTTCCGGCAGGGCGGTCGAGTCCACGATCATGGCGTTCTGGCCGCCGGTCTCGGCGATCAGCGGCACGATCGGCCCCGGCCGCTCGGCCAGCGTGCGGTTGATCAGCCGCGCCGTCTCGGTCGAGCCGGTGAAGGCGACGCCGGCGATGTGCGGGTTCTCCAGCAGCGCGCCGCCCATGGTCGGCCCGTCGCCGGGCAGCAGGTGCAGGACGTCGCCCGGCACGCCGGCCTCGTGCAGCAGCTGCACCGCGCGAAAGGCGATCAGCGGGGTCTGCTCGGCCGGCTTGGCGATGACCGCGTTGCCGGCGGCCAGCGCCGCGGAGACTTGGCCGGTGAAGATGGCGAGTGGGAAGTTCCACGGGCTGATGCACAGGAACACGCCGCGGCCCCTGAGCGCGATGGAGTTGTCCTCGCCGGTCGGGCCGGGCAGCAGGTGCGGCCCTTCGAATTCCTCGGCCGCGCGAGCGCCGTAATAGCGCAGGAAGTCGACCGCCTCGCGCAACTCGGCCACGGCGTCGGGCAGGGTCTTGCCGGCCTCTCGCACCGCCATGGCCATCAGTTCCGGCCCATGCTCCTCCATCAGGTCGGCGGCGCGGGCGAGGATCGCGCCGCGCGCGACGCCGCCCATCGCATCCCAGTCGCGCCACGCTCCGGCGGCGATGCCCGCCGCCTCCGCCGCCTGCTCCGCCGTGGCTTCGACCACGCCGCCGACCATATGGTGGCGGTTGGCCGGGTCGGCGACCAGCCGCCGCTCGCCCGCCGCCGGCTGGCCGTCGCTCAGCGGCGCCGCCTCCCAGGTCAGCTGGGCCGCGGCATCCATCGCCTCGAACAGCGGCCGCAGGGTCACCGGGTCGCTGAGATCGTAGCCGGCCGAGTTCGGCCGCTCCGGCGCATACAGGTCGACCGGCGCCAGGATCTGCGGGTGCGGCTTGCGGCTCAGCGCCGCCACCTTGGCGACCGGGTCGGCGACGATATCGGCCAGCGGCACCTCCTCGTCCTGCAGCCGGTTGACGAAGGAGGTGTTGGCGCCGTTCTCCAGCAGCCGCCGGACCAGATAGGCCAGCAGGTCCTCATGCCCGCCGACCGGGGCGTAGACCCGGCAGGGCAGATCCGGCGCCACCACCTGGTCGTAGAGCGGCTCGCCCATGCCGTGCAGGCGCTGGAACTCATAGCCGTGGCTGTTCCCCGCCACCTCCAGCACATACGCCAAGGTCTGGGCATTGTGGGTCGCGAACTGGCCGTAGAGTTGCTCGCGGGCCTCGAGCATGCGCTTGGCACAGGCCAGGTAGGAGACGTCGGTGGAGGCCTTGCGGGTGAACACCGGATAGCCGGCCAACCCGTCCACCTGGGCCAGCTTGATCTCGGTGTCCCAATAGGCGCCCTTGACCAGCCGCACCATGATTCGCCGGCCGTGGAGCCTGGCTAGCTCGATCAACCAGTCGATCAGCGGCATCGTCCGCTTCTGGTAGGCCTGCACCGCCAGCCCGAACCCGTCCCAGCCGGTCAGCGCCCGATCGCCGTAGACCGCCTCGAACACGTCCAGCGACAGGTCGAGCCGATCGGCCTCCTCGGCATCCATGGTGAGGCCGATGCCGTGCCCCTTGGCGGCGACGGCCAGCGCCTTCAGCCGCTCGGTGAGCGCCGCCACCGATTCGACCCGGCGCGCCGTCTCGTAGCGCGGCCACAGTGCGGAGAGCTTGACCGAGATGCCGGGCCCGTCGATCGGCCCCCGGCCCTTGGCCCGCTTGCCGATCGCCTCGATGGCGGCGTGATAGCTCTCCAGATAGCGCTCGGCATCGGCATGGGTGCGCGCCGCCTCGCCCAGCATGTCATAGCTGTAGCGGTAGCCCTTGCCCTCCGGCCCGGTGGCGCGGTCCAGCGCCTCCTTGATGGTGCGGCCCATGACGAACTGCCGGCCCATGATGCGCATGGCCTGCACCATGGCCTGGCGGATGACGGGCTCGCCCAGCCGCTTGACCAGCCGCGACAGCACCGTGCGCGGCTCGCGCTGCTCCTCCGCATCGGGGCGGATCACCCGGCCGGTCAGCATGAGAGCCCAGGTCGAGGCGTTGACGAACAACCCCTCGCCATGGCCGAGATGGGCGTCCCAATCGGCGCCACCGATCTTGTCGGCGATCAGCCGGTCGGCGGTCTCGGCATCGGGGATGCGCAGCAGGGCCTCGGCCAGGCACATCAGCGCCACACCCTCCTTGGAGGTCAGCCCGTATTCCTGCAGGAAGGCCTCCAGCCCGCCGAACGCCTGCCGGGTCTCGCGCACCTTGGCGACCAG
>JAAUYH010237381.1_pt1 | contig 11241 bp, 8 predicted proteins | sample 7278061 | NCBI WGS metagenome assembly JAAUYH01 (sample SAMN14350203, study PRJNA611818) | marine sediment metagenome | isolation source: surface marine sediment (0.6m) | place: French Polynesia: Moorea | collected 2018-08 | reverse complement strand
GCGACATTGAGATTACCACTCCTATCCTGAAGGTACTAGATGGGGCGTCACTGGTTGCTAGCACCCGTGGGCGAGGAAATGCCGGGAATGTGATCATCACCGCCAGCGATCATGTCACCTTTCAGGGAGCCAGTCGTGATGGGCGTATCAGTGGAGCCTTTGGCAGTGGAGTCTTTAGCAGTATTGAGGAAAAAGGCCGAGGTGAAACAGGGGGCGACATTGTGATTACAACTGCCATCCTGGAGGTGCTGGATGGAGCGCAACTGCTCGCCAACACTGATGGGCAAGGGGATGCTGGTCGTATAATTATCACCGCCAGTAATCGTATATTACTGGATGGGGTAGGCTTCAATGGCCTCTCCAGCGGGATTTTCAGCAGTACATCGTCCAGTGCGACGGGTCAAGGGAGAGATGTAATTGTTACAACACCTCATCTTCAGATTACAAATGGGGCCGTGATTAGGGCTGGTACGACAATTACTCAGCGAGGAGGAGACATTTTGATTGAGGCGGATCAGGTGAGCGCTAAGGGGGGGGGGCAAATCATCACCACCACAGCGAGTGATGGACCAGCCGGAACCATCACGATTAACGCTGATCTCATCCACCTCCTCGGCCGTGACCCTAGCTTCAACCAAAGAGTTGAAGAGTTTGGCACAGTCATAGTTGTTATCGATGAAGAAGGCGTTAACAATGAAGGAGAGGGTGAAAGTGGGCTATTCGCCAATACTCGTTCCAATTCCACAGGCAATGGCGGCAGTATCACCCTCAATATCATCGATTTAGTTGTCAGCGATCAGGCCCAGATCACCGCCCAGAGCCAAGGCTCCGGAACAGCCGGAGATGTGAATATTCAGGCTAGGGAATCCGTTTTTCTCAATAATTATGCGTCCATCAGTGCAGACACGGGAGGCGGACAAGGCGACATTGACCTAGCGGCTCGCCTGTTGCTGCTGCGAGATAACAGCACCATTACCACAAACGCCAGGGATTCAGCAACCGGGGGAAATATTGACATTGAGGCCGACTTTATTGTGGCTGCTCCCAACGAAAATAGCGACATTTTTGCCAATGCTCTGCAAGGCTCAGGCGGGCAAATCACCCTCACCGCTCTAGGAATTTTTGGCCTAGAATTCCGCACCCGGGAGGAACTACAACAACTTCTGGGGGATGACCCCGCTAACTTAACCCCCCGCAACCTGCCCAGCAACGATGTAACCGCCTTTTCCCAGGCGAACCCCAATGTAGATGTGGGAACCGTCATCTTTCGCACCCCGGATGTAGACCCCAGTCGAGGGCTGGTGGAACTTCCGGTCAATCTCACCGATGCGTCCCAGTTAATCGCGCAAACTTGTCCGACTGGAAATGCCGCCGCTAATCAAGCCAATGAATTCACCATCACCGGGCGCGGCGGATTGCCGCCCACCCCTAGCGAAGCCATGAATCGCCCCGCCATTCAAGTGGATTTAGTCACCGCCAGTACTGCAGCAGACCCGTTCGCTTCACACTATGAGTCAATCCCGGATCAACCGCCCTTGTCTCCAGCATGGTCTCCAGAATTACCCATCGTTGAAGCTCAAGGGTTTCATGTCGCAGCGGACGGCACAGTACGCCTGATTGCGGCAGATCCAGTCCATACTGCACTCTCCCTAAACCGCCAAATTCACTGCCAATGAGGAGCGCAGCATGTCTAGAGGAAGAAGTCGGTGGTGTTCGCCGACGCAGAGCCATTGACCAGACAGAGGTATCAACAATGATGCTCATACTTGTTGGCGTTGCTGCTTGTAGTCATAGTCTGACTCGTAATCAATAGCGCCAAAAAGATCTAGCACCTTGAGTCGCTTACGACGTTGGATATATTCGCGCAGCGCTATTTCGACCAGAGCATCATCGGTTATCTGGTTATCAAGTTCAAGCGCCTCTTGGAGTAAAGCATCGTCTATGTTGAGTGATGTAGCCACGATCGCTCCTTTCCTTGGCAATGATTACCTGGCTCAATTTTATCCCACTTCCTTTCCTTGCGCCCTTTGACAAAAGCAGCCACGATCGCTTAGCTATCCATTAAATTAAAGTTTTATGGCGTTTAGCGGGCAAAGACTAGCAATCAACTATTGTTCATTCAACGGCTATTTTTGAGCGCTCTTGAGGATCAAAGCATGACCCGAAAATGGTTGGCGTGGATTGACCGAATCCGCAGTTCATGGCGTCGCCAAGCGACTCTGGTGTTTCTAATCACCCTGTTTTTAGCGGGTATGAGTTTACCGATCTCTGCTCATCAGGTGACCTCCACACAGACCATCCCCGAGCCGCCGCCCCAGACCGCTCAAACTCTATCAGACGCTAATACGCTCGAACAACAGGGCAGACAGCGCTACGAAGCAGCACAATATGCGGAAGCCGTCACCCTTTGGCGACAGGCGATCGCCGCCTTCCAGTCCGCCCTCGATCCCTTAGGACAAGCCCAGACATTGAGCAACCTTTCCTTAGCCTATCAGCAATTGGGTGACTGGCCAGCTGCTGAAGCCGCAATTCAGGAAGCCCTCACAGTGCTGAATACCCCCGGCTTGTCGCAATCGACCGAGCGAACGCAAATCCTGGCCCAAACCTGGGACGTGCAAGGCCGCCTGCAATTGTCCCGAGGCGAGGCGGAAACTGCGCTGACCACCTGGCGACAGGCCGCCGATGTTTACCAGCAAGCGGATGATCTCGAGCGATTCACCCGCAATCAGATTAATCAAGCCCAAGCCTTGCAAGTGCTAGGGTTATATTCCCAAGCGCAGAAACAACTGATAGCCGCCACTGAAACCCTTCAAACCCTACCTGATTCAGACCTCAAAGCGATCGGGCTCCGCAGTTTAGGCAATGTCTTGCGGGCAACGGGAAATTTGGCGCGATCGCGCCAAGTGCTGCAGCAAAGTTTAGAGGCGGCGACTGCGATCGCTAACCCCCAAGAAATGGGAGAAGCGCTGCTCAGTTTAGGGAATACGGTCGCTGCTGAACCGGATACCGACGCTGCGATCGCGTTCTATCAACAAGCCGCCGCCTACTCCTTACTCACTGCCCTCCCCGCACAGCTGCACCTGCTCGAAATATGGGTAGACACTCATCAAACCGAGACGGCGCGATCTCTCCTGCCTCAAATTCAGACCCAAATTGACCGGTTACCCCTCAGCCGCACCGCCGTCTACGCCCGGATTGAGTATGCTCAAAGCTTAATGAACTTGGCTCCTCAACAGCCTGAGCAACCCGCACAGATATTAGCGACGGCAGTCCAACAAACCCGAAGCTTACAAGATTCCCGGGCCGAATCCTACGCCCTCGGCGCGCTGGGAAATCTGTATGAACAAACTCAACAATGGTCAGACGCCGCCCTGCTAACTCGGCAAGCCTTGACCCTCGCTCAACCCCTGAACGCCGCCGACATCACCTATCAATGGCAGTGGCAACTGGGAAGACTACTCAAACAGCAACAAGACATTTCTGGGGCTATTGCCGCCTACGATCAAGCCGTCAAGAACCTTCAGGCGCTTCGTTACGACTTAGTCAACATCAATCCGGACGTGCAATTTTCATTTCGAGACAAGGTTGAACCCGTCTATCGGCAATTTGTCGATTTGCTGTTACAGCCGCATAATGGCGTGGAGCCCAATCAAGATAATATTCGCCAAGCCAGAAGCACAATCGAAGCGCTGCAGTTAGCCGAGTTAGATAACTACTTTCGCGCCGCCTGTTTAGAGCCAAAACAACAATTGGATACGGTGGTTGATCAAGCCGATCTAACCGCAGCCGTGATTTACGTCGCGATTTTGAGCGATCGCATCGAGGTTATCCTGAAGCTGCCCCAACAGCCTCTGCGTCACTACGCGACCCCCCTGCCGCAAAAACAGGTTGAGCAGGTCCTCAATGACTTGCGCCGTAACATTGCCGAACCCGATGCGCTGCGCCGGACCCAGATCCTCTCTCAACAAGTCTACAGCTGGTTGATTCAGCCTGGAGAAGACGCAATCGCCCAGAGTAACATTAAGACACTCGTGTTTGTTCTGGATGGGCAACTGCGAAATATTCCCATGGCGGCCCTCTATGATGGACGCCAATACCTAGTTGAAAACTACGCCATCGCGCTTTCCCCCAGCCTCCAGTTATTTGACCCCAAACCGTTAAAATCATATCGGCTGAAAGCTCTTGCTGTAGGCCTGGAGCAAGCCCGACACGGCTTTCCCCGCCTTCCCTATGTTGGCGCTGAATTAACTCAAATTCAATCCAAGCTGCCGAGTCAAGTGCTGTTGAATCAGCAATTCACGACGCAAGCGTTTCAGTCAGAAATGAATTCACAATCGTTTTCGCTTGTCCACCTGGCGACCCATGGTCAATTTAGCTCAAATGCAGACGAAACATTTGTTCTGGCGTGGGATAAACGGATTAATGTAAACGAGTTAAACGTCTTATTGCGATCTCGAGATCAACAACAACCTCAACCACTCGAACTTTTGATTCTCAGTGCTTGTGAAACCGCTGCGGGAGATCAGCGAGCCGCATTGGGGTTGGCTGGGGTGGCGATTCGAGCGGGCGCCCGCAGCACGATCGCGTCTCTGTGGAGTGTAAATGATCAGTCGACCGCATTCTTGATGAATCAGTTTTACCAAACCTTAACCAGCCAAGGCCAATCAAGAGCCGAAGCCTTGCGCCACGCCCAACTTGCGCTGCTCAACACCCCAGAATATCAACTCCCCATATTTTGGGCGCCCTATATTTTGATTGGCAATTGGTTGTAGGCATGCTGAAACCTTTCCCATATCACCCTCCCCCTGGCCTCGCCGGTCGCCCTGGATAGCTCCGAATTTGAGGAGCACTGAGCTTTCAAAATGTGCAAACCTGAATGTCTGAGGTGAACCAGTTGTTTACCTCAGACATTCAGTTAAACCCCGATTGCGAGGAATCAATAAAGGCACAGTGATTTTCGCCAACGATATTTTCAATAGGTAGCCATAATTGAGAATCTAGCTTGTGTAGATTATGAAAATTAATATCCCTGAAGCCCTTGTTTTTAGACGCTTCTGATATTGTGACCTAAGTCTGGCGCCTCAAAATGCAGACTGTGTTGTTTGTAGCTCTTTAAAAATAAAGTTATACATCCTAGTCTATCTTCATCGCAGCATTTTCTTACATGCCCCAATGAACCTGAGAAGACCAGTCCCCGCATCCAAATTCAGCCTCCGTATCATCCTTGTACTCGCTTTCGTCTTACAAATTGTTGGGGTGGTTGCGGTGATTGGATGGCTCTCGTTCCGCCACAGGCAGAAGTCAGTAAATGAGCTGTTAGAGCGGATCAGCGATGAAGTGACTATCCATGTCAAAAGGCATATTCAAACCTTTGCCGACATCCCCTATCAGTTTCTACAAATTAATCTGACGGCGATTCGAGCCGGTTATATTGACCTGACGGATCAGTCGACCATAGCCCAGTACTTCTGGGATCAGACGCAGATCTCCGATGCTGTGCCTTACCTTTACTTCGCCAACCCAAGAGGAAATTTTGTGGGTGTCTGGCGGCACACAGCGGATCTCACAACCCTACAGATCAGAAATCAATCGACTGCCCCTTATCAGGAAATTTATCAGCTAGACGCCCAAGGAGAACGTATTGGTTTACTTAATACTAAAGTCTACGATCCGCGTCAACGACTTTGGTACCAAGCGGCCCTGGATGCTAAGGGGCCAACCTGGTCTCCGATCTACGTATTTGCGTCCTCCCCGAACCTCGGCATTACTCACAGCACGCCAATCTATGAGGCTGAATCGGAGGCGCTCCTTGGGGTGCTGGCGGTGGATCTTACTCTCTCCGACATCAGCGATTTCCTCAGGCAGTTGAAAATCAGCGACTCTGGACTGGTCTTTATCATCGAACGGTCTGGGGACATTGTGGCTAGCTCCACAGACGAATCCCCATTCCTGAAAACCGGAGGTGGGGAAACTCGACTGGCTGCTGTGGATAGCGAACATCCATTAATTCGAGTCGCGATGCAACATTTGCTGGCTGAGTTTGGCGGCCTTGAACACATCAACATGGGTCAGCGGTTAACCTTTGAGATGGACTTTGCTGATTCTGGGGATGGATCGACAGCTGAAGGGTCAGAGACTTCATTTAGAACCAAGCAAGATCATCCAACCCTTTGGCAACGCCTTGAGATCGAAAGCCTGAGGCAATTTCTTGAAGTGACCCCCATTCAAGGGACGCATGGTCTGGATTGGCTTATGGTTGTCGTCATTCCCAAGGCGGACTTTACTGCACAGATTGTCGAGAGAACGATCAGGACGTTTATCCTGGGCGGGGTGACTTTGGCAGTGGCGATACTGTTGGGACTTGTCACCTCCCGCTGGATCGCCACGCCCATTGTCCGTGTCTCTCGGGCGGCAGACCAAATGTCCCAAGGTTTTCTGGATCAGCAAGTAGACGCCAGCTTGATCTTTGAAACGGATACCCTGGCAAGGTCTTTCAATGAGATGGCGGAACAACTGAAGAACTCCTTTGAAGCCCTACATCAGAGTGAGGCGACTAATCGGGCAATTGTGGAGACCATTCCCGATTTGATGATTCACGCTAGCGGGGAGGGCGCTTACTTAGAGACCATCGACGTCCGCGCTTCAGAAACGCCTCGTCTAATGGGCTTCCATAGGTTCAAAGAATATACGGCGGGGAACGCCATTCAAGCCTCATTACCCCCGGAACTGGCGGCAAAGTGCATGCAGGCCATTCAGTCGGCCCTGGCCACCAGACGACTGCAAGTCTACGAGCACGAAATCACACTCAACGGCCGCCATTGCCATGAAGAAGTCCGCATCATGGTATTGCGAGACAATGAAGTGCTGATCATGGTGCGCGATATTAGCGCTCGCAAACAAGCTGAAAAAGCCTTAGAAAAGGCAAATCAAGCCTTAGAGCAAAAAGTTGCGGAGCGGACGGCTTCCTTGGCGGAAAGCAACCGAGAATTACAGAAAACGCTACAAATGCTAGAAACGGCTCAAGTTGAACTCCAACGCGCCAAGGAAAAAGCGGAAAGCGCTAATCGAGCTAAGTCGGAGTTTTTAGCGAATATGAGCCATGAACTGCGAACGCCGCTCAACAGTATCATTGGTTTTGCTCAAGTTCTCAGCCGGGATAGCTTATCTAAATCCGAACAACAACAACGCTTGGGGATTATCAATCGCAACGGTGAGCACTTGTTGTCTTTAATTAACAGTATTTTGGATATTTCTAAGATTGAAGTGGGTCGGATTGGCTTGAATGAGAGGCCGTTTGACCTTCATAAGCTGCTTCAGGATGTACAAGAAATGTTTTATCTCAAAGTGCAAAGCAAGAGAATTCAATTTTCCTTAGAACCTACATTTGATTTAGCTCAATATGTCTATGCAGACGAGGGAAAATTGCGGCAAATATTGATTAACTTGATTGGAAACGCGGTTAAATTTACTGAAAAAGGTCGGGTAAGCTTAAGGGCCAATATTCAACGTGATGGACTCGGTAGCCAACATTACCTTCAAGTAGAAGTCGAAGATACGGGTCCCGGGATTGTCCCAGCAGAACACAATAGAGCATTCGTTCCCTTTGAGCAAACCACAACAGGACGTAAACTTAAACAGGGAACTGGATTGGGGTTATCTATCTCGGCCAAACTTGTTGAGCTGATGGGCGGAAATCTGACGATTAAACGCACAGTTGAGGTAGGCGCCTGTTTTCAATTCTCAATTCCAATTGGCCTTGTTGCTAGTGAGGCGATGTCGGATAAAAGAGTGAGCGATCGCGTAATCGGATTGGCCCCTGGACAACCCGATTATCGCATTCTGGTGGTGGACGACGAGCTTGATAATCGCCTGTTATTGTTGGATTTACTGGTTGCAATGGGGTTTTCGGCTCAGTCAGCCAGTACCGGGCGAGAAGCAATCGATATCTGGCAATCATGGCGTCCGCATCTGATTTTGATGGATTTGCGGATGTCGGAGATGGATGGGTATGAGGCGACGCGTCGGATCCGGGCGGGAGATGGGGAAGCAGGGGGAGAAAATGTAGAGACGCAACATGTTGCGTCTAGAGGAGAGAGGGAGGAAAATCCAATCCAAAATCTAAAATCTAAAATCCAAAATCCCATCATAATTGCCCTGACGGCTCATGCTTTTAAGGAGAATCAAGACCGCATACTGACATCGGGTTTTGATGACTATGTCAGCAAACCTTTTCAGGAGAAGATGATATGGGAAAAGATGAGCCAGCATCTAGGCGTTGAGTTTATATCTCAGCCGTTGATCGATGGTGAGGGCCAAAGACTGCAAAAGTCAATCTACTGTGAAGCGCAAGCATCCTCAACAGTGGGAGCAATCAGCCTTAAAGATATGCCCACCCAGTGGCGAATGGCGCTTTATGAAGCCGCTACTCGCCTTAAGCGGAAAAAGGTGACGCAGCTCATTCAAGATATGCCGCCCGAACAAGCAGAAATCGCAGCTAAACTCCAAACCTTGGCCGAAAACTATCAATTTGATCAGATTGTTAGACTACTCGATGTTCCTCACCCTCTGTCCTGAGCTGGGGTGCAGAAGTCCTGGTATTGACTGAAGTGGCTGATTCATATTTTTCAGTAATGATTTCTAGTTTTTGCAAAGCTTCCTGCAACTGAAGATCTTTTTCTATGAGTGCTTGTTGCAGACGCTTAATTTTTAGTTGGTTTTCCACCCTGGCTAAGACTTCAATCACCTTATAAGGTTTGGTGATATAGTCACCGCCTCCCATAGAAAAGGCTTTGACCTTATCCCAAGACTCGTCTAACGCACTCACAAAAATCACCGGAATAGCTTGGGTTTTAGAATCCGCCTTGAGCTTTTGGCAAAGGGTATAACCATCCATATCCGGCATGCAAATATCAAGTAGGATTAAATCAGGAAGAGTTAACGAGATCGCTTGTAGAGCAATCGTTCCATTAATTGCCTGTTGCACTTCATAACCTTGTTCTTCCAGCATGTCAGACAATAATGTGAGATTCTCTGGCTCATCATCCACTAATAGGATATTCTCTTCCTTATTTGCCGAGGTCAGGGGACTCGGAAGCATGGATGAGGTCATCGACAAAGCTGCCTGATCGATCGTTTCCTGATGAGTTGCAACATGCTCTAATATCGCTTTAGCATTAAACTTAGTAATCTTTTGGTTGAGGGCTTGAGAAAGCGACTGCCAAAGGTTAGAAGCAATATGCTGCCTAACATATTTAGGAGAATAGCCGCATTCTTTTGCAATCTCCTCATAGGTTTTTCGACTTCCCTCTAAAACTGTCGTCAAAATAGCGCGCTCTACATCACTTAAATGATGACGGGTCTCGCAGTGTATTAATTCTTCAGTGAATTTTAATATGTCTTCAGAATCACTCATTTTTCAAAGCATTTTCAAAACTAGAAATCAGCACTGAATCCACCTGGGAAGCCGTGACACCGACGAGGCAAATCGCATTCAGTCTGACTACTCTGAGTATAGAACCAGATCTATTCAGGGTAACGATTTCAAAAACACGGGTGAGAAAGGGCCAAATCAGAATCCAATAGGCATTGTGCATATAGATTTCTTCCGACTTGCTGAACGGACCTTCTGGATCATTCTCGCTGAAGAGATCTTTTGGACCATTGCAAGGTTCAGCAGGCGTATGCGCCTTGAGTGGGTGAGCTTGGGGTGTGAAGGAGGGTGCAGTTGCTTTGATGGGATCAGTTAAGAAGCGATAGGTAAGCGGTGCTTCCGTAAACGAAACATCAGCTATATAAGGCCCTAAATCCCCCGATATTGGGGGATTTTCGATGCAGAAACCTTTAGAGATTCGCCGTTAAATATTCTTCCACAATGGTATCCAGATGGTCGTATTCTTGGAGCAACCTTGGCAGCTCCGCACATAGCAGCGGTAGCACAGATTCGACGTTTTCGGGTTTACCGGCCGCCTCTAGTATTTCAATCACGATGGCGACAGTTTGCAGGCTATTGCGAAACCGCATCTGAGCATCCCTGTAACACTCTCTGAATTTACTAAGCTCCATACACTTTTCTAATGTTGCTTCGTCACTCTCAAGGCTTAAAAGGACATGTTTAAAGGACTTTACAAACATTTCAGGCCTCCTTAATCTGACATTCGCCTCATGATTGCCGCCAAATTCACTGTGATCCAAGGCGTCCTAACTCTCCCAGCCTCCAATTTCTCTATTGGTCAATACCCTTTCTAACTTCTAAGAGAATCTCTCCGCCAGTCTCCGCCGCGTCAAATATTCGCCGCAGATGCTTTCCAGTCTTGCAAATTGGCGAGGATGACACCGCTACTAACCAAAGCACGAATCTATTCTGGCAAAGATCTTGGCTAAAAAAAATACCTAAAGAATCAGATTTAGTTACATGTTTGCTCAGAATTTGTCACATTTTGTCAGGGAGATAGGTCGCGATCGCCCATTTTGGATTACCCGATCCCTTACCAGCGCTTTGCGGAGAATGTTTGGGCGGCCATCAAGCTCGATGACACCTAGCGGAGTCGGTGCTGAGGGCTGGGTTCTCGCCGAAGTCAGCGGTTGGCGTTCTGAATCAGGGGCCGCATTTGCAATTTCAGGCGCTTCATTGGAAGATGCCGTTGGCTCCGATGGGTCAGTATGTGCGGTCTACGGTGCTGACTACGATGCAGAAGGTGGGACAAGACTTGAAATTAAGACGTCTATAGATCAATGCACTAACATCCGATGTTTTGTAAAGTCAAACTTATAGGAAAATTATCAAATGCAGTATGACGATCCTAAATCATCTGTAAATTTAATAATGCTTATCTAGTCTCTTTCAGCTGATATACCCAACTGGGTTTTGTGCTATCGACAAATCCTCGCAACCCTTGTCATTCTTGCTAATTAGAATCATTTTTCTGAATCATTGACCTACGTCATAGGTAGAGTCTAATCTCGACGAGCGCCATTATAAATGCTTGACTATTTACAACTCATTTAGGATTGCCAACTGAATACTTTATGACCTAGTTAAATAGATGGTAATGTCATGTCAGAAGCCACCGGATTTTGTAGGGGCAAACTGATAATGAGTCAGGCCGGAAGGGATAAAGCTTGGAGCCATAGGTCAACTCCAATTTTGGGACTTATTGGAGTTTTTTTTACTTCTTCTGCAGGGGCGCAGATTGCACCTGACGCCACATTGGGGAGAGAAACTTCTAAAGTGCTCCAGAATGC
>JAAUYH010220862.1_pt1 | contig 11241 bp, 8 predicted proteins | sample 7278061 | NCBI WGS metagenome assembly JAAUYH01 (sample SAMN14350203, study PRJNA611818) | marine sediment metagenome | isolation source: surface marine sediment (0.6m) | place: French Polynesia: Moorea | collected 2018-08 | reverse complement strand
GGTACAACGTCCCGTCATCGCTCATCAAGCCCGCTGGCACATCCGGCCCGCCAGTGTGAAAGAGCCCGGATTTTCCAGCCCCGGGCGGCCTAAGGTTGGGGGCAAGTGCAAGATCATCAAATCCCTCGAACCCGCACCAGAGTTTATGTCGATGGCTGCAGCGATGTTCCGCTACGCTTGGCGTGCGCGTGAAGCGCAGGCTAGCGAAGTCGTTCACGTCATCAAACGCCAGATTGCCGACCTTGACCGCCAAATCGAGAAGACTCTCGACCGGGTCATGGATGCCACCAACGCCACAGTCATCCGGACGTATGAGAGGAAGATCGACCAATTCGAACGTGACAAACTCATTCTGACCGACAAAGCTGCCAATTCGTCCAAATCCCGCGGCAGCTTTGAGGAAAACATAGAACCGGCGCTCGCATTCCTTGCAAGCTCTTGGAAACTATGGAAAATTGGTCACATGGCCCTGCGTCGCACGGTGCTCAAACTGGCCTTCGCTGACCGCATCAGATACTGCCGAAATACAGGACCTAGAACCCCACAAATAGCCTTACCATTCAAGACCTTAGGGGAGTTTTTTACTGTCAATGAGGTGAGTGGTGGAGCCAAGGGGAGTCGAACCCCTGACCTCTTGAATGCCATTCAAGCGCTCTCCCAACTGAGCTATGGCCCCACAAACATTGCCCGCTGGTCTTATGGAACCCGCGCGCGCAGATCAAGGGGGAAAACACCCCCTTGGCTAACTGTCGTCATCCTCGGTTGCGACGTCGGCAATGTCGTCGAGCGAAACGTTGTCGTCGTCTTCCTCCAGGATATCGTCCTCGATGTCGACGTCGGCGTCATCTTCCGTTTCCAGAACATCGTCGTCGTCTTCAACCAGCACCAGATCTTCCTCGGCCTTTTCTTCTACCTTCTCGGCGATGGCCGTGCGTTGCTTGGTGCCGGTGTCAAGGTTGACAACCTCGCCCGTGTAGGGGCTGACGATCGGGCTCTTGTTCAGGTCGTAGAATCGTTTTCCGGTGGTCGGGCAGACACGTTTGGTGCCCCATTCTTCCTTGGGCATGGACACCCCCTTTTGCATTCTTGATCCGTGGTTTTGGAGTTGCGCGGACCTGCCACACCTGACCTTGGGTGTCAAAGCCTTTCCGCGCCGGGTTTTCACTGGCCAGACCTGGGGCCTTGGCGGTAAGGTTGCACAACGATAGATGGAGCCGTTTATGGGGCGGGCAGTGCTCTCTGGCGATCCTCCGGTGGAGATTACCCTGCGCCCCTCGGGACGGGCGCGGCGAATATCGCTGCGCGTCTCGGCCCTGGACGGCCGTGTGACATTGTCGCTGCCGATGGGAACGGATCCTGCCGAGGCGCTGGCCTTTGCCGAGGAGAAATCGGATTGGATCCGCGGTCATCTGGCCGGACGGCATGACCCGATGCGGCCCGAGATCGGCGGAAGTTTATTGTATCGCGGTCAGGAATTGCCGGTGGTCGCCGGACCAGTGCGACGGGCGGTCCTGCAAGGCGGCAGGCTGACCGTGCCTGCAATTGGCCTTGCCGCACCGCGAATCAAGGCGTTCCTGAAGCTCGAGGCTCGTGCAGCAACGCGCGAGGCCTCGGAACGGCATGCGCAGACGCTCGGCCGCGGCTTCGGCAAGATCACGCTGCGCGACACGCGATCGCGCTGGGGCTCGTGCAATCATCGTGGCGATCTGATGTATTCGTGGCGGCTGATCATGGCGCCGCCGGACGTGCTGGACTATGTGGCCGCGCATGAGGTGGCGCATTTGGGTGAAATGAATCACTCTCCGGCCTACTGGCGCATTGTCGAGCGGCTCTGTCCGGACTATCGGATTCCGCGGGGCTGGCTGCGGCGGAACGGAGCGTTGCTGCACCGCTATCGCTTCGACGATTGACCAGCGGGCGTTTCGCGCTCACGATGCATCTATGTTGATCCAATCCCGTCACGGCGACACCGCGCCTGCCGCCCATGACCGCGTCTACCGCACCTTGCGCACACGCATCATGCATGGCGAACTGCCGCCGGGAAAGGCGCTGACATTGCGCGGGATCGGCAAACAGTTCGAGGTGTCGATGACACCAGCCCGAGAGGCGGTGCGGCGGCTATCGGCCGAGGGCGCGCTGACCCTGTCGTCATCCGGCCGCATTTCGACGCCGGAGCTGTCGAACGAGCGGATCGAGGAACTGGCCGCCCTGCGCGCGCTGCTGGAGCCGGAGTTGGCCAGCCGGGCCCTGCCCCGGGCCCACATGGCGCTGATCGAGCGGCTGCAGGCGATCAACGGGGCGATCGCGGAACTGGTCGTGAAGGGCGATGCGGTGGGATATATCCGCAGCAACCTGGAATTCCACCGAACGCTTTATCTGCGCGCCCAGGCCCCGGCCATGCTGGCGATGGCCGAGACCGTCTGGCTGCAGCTGGGGCCGACGATGCGCAAGCTATACGGGCGCCTGCAGCGGACAGAGGTTCCCCAGCATCACAGGATGATCGTGGCGGCCTTGCGGGCGGGGGACGAGCCGGGGCTGCGCCTGGCGGTGCGGACGGACGTGACGCAGGGGCTGCGGATGCTGGTGAGCTAAGTCTGGATGTCTCGACGGAAGATAGCTGTATCGATCTGAACAAACGAAGGATAGCGCCAGCAATCGCTATGAGGGGGCGAGCGCGCCCAGCGACGCCTCAAGCCGGATGGGTGCGGTCAGATCTACGAGTTTCACCACTGCGGCACGTGGCGCGGGCAGGGTCAACGCCTTAACCTCGGAACAAAAACAGGCGACGATGCGCCCCACTCATTCACGCCGCGCCTTGCTGGCCGCCCTGGCGGCGGCGCAGTTCCCGATGTCGCGCGCGTGGCAGCAGGTGGCGCCGCCGCCGTTGCCGGCGTCTGCTGGGTGGCCGGAGTGTTCGACGCCGACCCGGAGGCTGTGGGTCGCGTTCTACCGGCGTTCCAGCGATGCTATGAGTGGATCGGCCCGTCGCCGCAGGCCAGCGCAGCCTCGCGCACGGCCTCGGAATAGGTAGGATGCGCATGGCAGGTGCGCGCCAGATCCTCGGCCGCCGCGCCGAATTCCATGGCCACGCAGATCTCGTGGATCAGATCGCCCGCCATCGGCCCGATGATATGCGCGCCGAGGATGCGGTCGGTGGTGCTGTCGGCAAGGATCTTGACGAAACCGTCGCCCGCGAAATTCGCCTTTGCGCGGCCATTGCCCATGAAGCTGAACTTGCCCACCTTGTAGCTGCGGCCCTGGTCTTTGAGGGTTTCCTCGGTTTCGCCGACGCTTGCGACCTCGGGGTGGGTGTAGATCACCCCAGGGATCACGCCGTAATTCACGTGACCCGCCTGGCCGGCGAGGATTTCGGCCGCCGCCATGCCCTCGTCCTCGGCCTTGTGGGCCAGCATCGGCCCGACGATGCAATCGCCGATGGCGTATATCCCCTTGATATTCGTGGCATACTGCGCGTCGGTTTCGATCACGCCGCGGTCGGTGGTCTTGATGCCCAGCGCTTCCAGACCCAGCCCGTCGGTATAGGGTTTGCGGCCCGTGGCGACCAGCACCACGTCGGCGTCGAGCATGGCCTCGCTGTCGTCCTTGCGCAGCCTGTAGGTGACCTTGGCCTTGGTCTTGGTCGTTTCGACCTTCTGCACCGCGGCGCCCAGGATAAATCTCAGCCCTTGTTTCTTCAACGTTCTCTGAAACACCTTGGCGGTATCGGCATCCATGCCGGGGGTGATGTGGTCGAGGAACTCAACCACCGTGACCTCTGCGCCGAGGCGGGAATAGACGCTGCCCATTTCCAGCCCGATCACGCCCGCGCCGATCACCACCAGCTTTTTCGGGATCTTCGCCAGCTCCAGCGCGCCGGTCGAGGTGACGACCAGCTTTTCATCGATCTCGACGCCGGGGATCGAGGTCGAGTCGGATCCGCTGGCGATGACGATGGCCTTGGCATCATGCACCTCGTCGCCGACCTTGACCTTGCCCGGCTCCGGGATGCTGCCCCAGCCCTTCAGCCAATCGACCTTGTTCTTTTTGAACAGGAATTCGATGCCCTTGGTGTTCTGGCCGATAACGTCGTTCTTATAGGCCAGCATCTGCGGCCAGTCGACCGAGGGACTTTTGCCCTTCAGCCCCATCTTGGCGAAGTTATGCTCGGCCTCGTGCAGTTGGTGGCTGGCATGCAACAGCGCCTTCGACGGGATGCAGCCGACGTTCAGGCAGGTGCCGCCCAGGGTTTCGCGCCCCTCGACGCAGGCCGTCTTCAGGCCCAGCTGGGCGCAGCGGATGGCACAGACATAGCCGCCGGGGCCGCTGCCGATGATGATGACGTCATAGCTGAACATGGGGTCTCCTTGGGCGGTTTGGGGCGTCGGAACTCTGTCGGGCTTCCATCGGAATTGCGTCGGGCTTCCAGGCGGTCATATCAGAGCCGCGATCAGCATGGCCAGAGTGGCCAGAAAGCCCACGAACCAGATCGCCGACCGCCAGGGGACGAGGCCGAAGGCATAGGCGGGGATGTAGAGGACGCGGGCTACGAGGTAGGTCCAGGCGCAGGCTGCGGTAAAGGGGGTGGACTGGTCGCTGAGCGTGACCACGACCACGGCGATGGTGAAGAGGATCAGCGCCTCGAAATGGTTGTTCATGGCGCGGAGAAGCCGGGCGGGCTTGCCGGTGAGCAGGTCGCCGAGATTGCCGCCCAACTTGTCGCGATCGCGGGGCGAGAGGGTCTTGGCCGGGCCGACCTGCAGGTTCGCCGGGACGGCCATCAGGGCGAACTGGACGACCTGGAGCAGGGCGGCGAGCGTGAGGACGGTGAGTTCGGGGGTCATGTCTTCACTATGGCGTTCGAAATTCGCTCAGCGCGTTCTCGGTACTTCATGCCACGTACGGAGGGATGAACCGTCTCAATGAACTCCAAACCGAAATGTCGCAAAACACGCGCAGCATCGGCTCCTGCAGCAATAGGGCGACGTCCTAGCATCTCGTACCGAGTTACAGTGTCGAATGATGCTTTGGCTTCGGACGTACGGATCCGATGTGAGCGGGTTGGTGTGAGTAGGTGGAATATCTGAGTGATGTAGACATCCGCGCGATTCAACCCCGCCATGCGCAAAGCCATATCAATTACGTCGTTGAATGGAATACCGGGCATGTATCCACGCTCCAAAAGCACGTTTCGATTGGCGCGCGCTGAAGGCTCATCGAACCAATCCTTCATTATCAGCATCGGGCCCTTAAGGTTGCCCGACGATAGTTGAATCGGTGAAACCCATGGGCCGTCAAAGCCTGCTTGCTGTAGGGTCGTGAACCCCGGGAGTGAAAACGCTCGTCTTCGTTCGATTGCCTCCCGATATCGTGCCTCGCGGTTCAAGTAATTATAAATCCATCAGCAAACGCCGTGGATCCTCCAGCGCTTCTTTCACCCGCACAAGGAAGGTCACCGCGCCCTTGCCGTCGACGATGCGGTGGTCGTAGCTGAGGGCCAGATACATCATCGGACGCGCGACGATCTGGCCGTCGACGACCATCGGGCGCTGCTGGATCTTGTGCATGCCGAGGATGCCGGATTGCGGCGGGTTGAGGATCGGCGAGGACATCAGCGAGCCGTAGACGCCGCCGTTCGACAGCGTGAAGGTGCCGCCCTGCATCTCGGCCATGCTGAGCTTGCCGTCCCGGGCGCGCAGGCCAAGCTCGCCGATCTTTTTCTCGATCGCGGCAAAGCTCATCTGGTCGGCGTCGCGCACCACCGGGACCACCAAGCCCGAAGGCGTGCCCACGGCGACGCCCATATGAACGAAGTTCTTATAGACGATGTCGGTGCCGTCGATCTCGGCGTTGACTTCGGGAACCTCCTTCAGCGCGTGGCAGCAGGCCTTGGTGAAGAACGACATGAAGCCCATCTTCACGCCGTGTTTCTTCTCGAACATGTCCTTGTACTGGCTGCGGATTTCCATGACCGCACCCATGTCGACCTCGTTGTAGGTCGTCAGCATCGCGGCGGTGTTCTGGGCGTCCTTGAGCCGCCGCGCGATGGTTTGCCTGAGCCGCGTCATCTTGACCCGTTCCTCGCGCGCGGCGTCTTCGGCCGGAACCGGAGCGCGCGGCGGGGCCTTGGCGGGTTCGGGGGCAGGCTGGGCGGGCGCGGTCACCGAAGGTGCCGGGGCCGCGCCGGCCGCCATCGCCTTTTGCACATCCTCTTTCATGATGCGCCCGTCCTTGCCGGTGCCGGTGACCTGCGCGGCGGTCAGCCCGTGCTCGGCCATCATCTTCTTGGCCGAGGGCGCGTCTTCGACATCCTTGCCGGTCACGGCGGCTTGCGGCTGCGCGGCGGGGGCGGCACTGGCCGCCGGGGCGACGGCAGCCCCGGCACCGGTGGTCATGACGGCCAGCCGGCCGCCCGCCTCGACCGTGGCGCCCTCGGGCGCAAGGATGTCGGCGAGCGTGCCGGCGGCGGGGGCGGGAACCTCGACGCTGACCTTGTCGGTTTCCAGCTCGCACAGCATCTCGTCGGCGGCGACCGCCTCGCCCACCGCCTTGAACCAGGTCGAGACCGTGGCTTCGGTGACGCTTTCGCCAAGGGTGGGGACCATCACGTCGAGTGAAGCTCCGCCAGCGGTGACGGGCGTGGGAGACGGCGCCGGCGCTGCCTTGGCCTCTCCATTGGACTTGGCCGCCGTCGCGCCCTCGCTGATTGTGGCGAGCAGGGCATCGACACCGACGGTGGCGCCCTCGGCGGCCACGATCTCTCCCAATGTGCCGGCGGCAGGCGAGGGAACCTCGACCGTGACCTTGTCGGTTTCCAGCTCGCACAGCATCTCGTCGACGCTGACCGCGTCGCCGGGATGTTTGAACCAGGTGGCCACGGTGGCCTCGGTGACGCTTTCCCCCAGGGTGGGGACGCGGACTTCGGTGCTCATCTTGTCTTATCCTTCGATGCCAAGCGCGGCATCGACCAGCGCCTGCTGTTGAGCTTTGTGCATGGAGGCCAGGCCCGTCGCCGGCGAGGCGGAGGCGGGGCGGCCGGCATATTTCGGCCGCGTGGTCGCGGCCTTGATCCGGGTCAGGACCCATTCGATGTTGGGCTCGATGAAGGTCCAGCCCCCCTGGTTCTTGGGCTCTTCCTGACACCAGATCGTCTCGGCCTGTTTGAAACGGTCGAGTTCCTTGACGAGGCTCAGCGCCGGGAACGGATAGAACTGTTCGATCCGCATCAGATAGACGTCGTCTAGCCCCACTTCGTCGCGGCGTTCCAAGAGGTCGTAATAGACCTTGCCCGAACACATCACGACCCGCCTGATCCTTTCGTCGGGCTGCAGCTGCGTGTCGGAGTTGCCCTGTTGCGCGTCGTCCCACAGCACGCGGTGGAAACTGGAGCCGGTGGTGAAATCCTCGGCCGCGGAAACGGCGAGCTTGTGGCGCAACAGCGATTTCGGCGTCATCAGCACCAGCGGCTTGCGGTAGGACCGGTGCAGCTGGCGGCGCAGGATGTGGAAGTAGTTCGACGGCGTCGTGCAGTTGGCGACGATCCAGTTGTCCTCGGCGCACATCTGCAGGAAACGTTCGAGGCGGGCCGAGGAGTGTTCCGGACCCTGCCCTTCGAAGCCGTGAGGCAAGAGCATCACGAGGCCCGACATCCTGAGCCACTTGCGTTCACCCGACGAGATGAACTGGTCGAACATGATCTGGGCGCCGTTGGCGAAATCGCCGAACTGTGCCTCCCACAGCACCAGCGCGTTGGGTTCGGCAAGGCTGTAGCCGTATTCGAACCCCAGCACAGCGTATTCCGAGAGCATCGAGTCGATGACCTCGTAGCGCGCCTGCCCCTCGCGGATGTGGTTCAGCGGGTAATAGCGTTCTTCGGTTTCCTGATCCACGAACCCGGAATGGCGCTGGCTGAAGGTGCCGCGGGTCGAATCCTGGCCAGCCAGCCGCACCGGGTAACCCTCGGTCATGAGCGAGCCAAAGGCCATAGCCTCGGCGGTGGCCCAGTCGAACCCCTTGCCGGCGGCGAACATCTGCTTTTTCGCCTCAAGGATCCGCCCGACCGTGCGGTGCAGCGGGTAGCCTTCGGGCGTACGCGTCAGCGCATCGCCGATCTCGGCCAGGGTCTCGGGATTGATCGCGGTCTTGCCGCGCTGATATTCCTCGCCTTCGCGGTCAAGGTGGCTCCAGCGGCCGTCGAGCCAGTCCGCCTTGTTGGGCTTGTAGTCCTTGCCGGCCTCGAACTCTTCGTTCAGATGCGCCTGGAAGGCCGCCTTCATATCCTCGATCTCGCCCTCGGGGATCAGCCCGTCCTTGACCAGCCGGTCGGTGTAGAGGCTGAGCGTCGTCTTGTGCCCCTTGATCCGGTTGTACATGATCGGGTTGGTGAACATCGGCTCGTCGCCTTCGTTGTGACCGAAGCGGCGGTAGCAGAACATGTCGATGACCACGTCCTTGTTGAATTTCTGCCGGAATTCGGTCGCCACCTTGGCGGCGTGCACCACGGCCTCGGGGTCGTCGCCGTTGACGTGGAAGATCGGCGCCTCGACCATCAGCGCGATGTCGGTGGGGTACGGGCTGGACCGGCTGAAATGCGGCGCGGTGGTAAAGCCGATCTGGTTGTTGACGATGATGTGCATGGTGCCGCCCGTGCGGTGGCCGCGCAGGCCCGACAGGCCGAAACACTCCGCCACCACGCCCTGCCCGGCAAAGGCGGCGTCGCCATGCAGCAGGATCGGCAGAACGCTGGTGCGCTCGCTATCGTTGTTCTGGTCTTGTTTGGCACGCACCTTGCCCAGCACCACCGGGTTCACCGCCTCGAGATGCGAGGGGTTGGCGGTGAGGCTGAGATGCACGGTATTGCCGTCGAATTCCCGGTCGGACGACGCACCGAGGTGGTATTTCACATCGCCCGAACCGTCGACGTCTTCGGGTTTGAAGCTGCCGCCCTGGAATTCGTTGAAGATCGCCTTGTAGGGCTTGGCCATCACATTGGCCAGAACCGACAGGCGGCCGCGGTGCGGCATGCCGATGACGATATCCTTCACGCCGAGGCTACCGCCGCGCTTGATGATCTGTTCCATCGCCGGAACCAGCGCCTCGCCGCCGTCGAGACCGAACCGCTTGGTGCCCATGTATTTGACATGCAGGAACTTTTCGAAGCCCTCGGCCTCCACCAGCTTGTTCAGGATCGCCTTGCGCCCTTCGCGCGTGAACTGGATTTCCTTGCCGAAACCCTCGATCCGTTCCTTCAGCCAGGCGGCCTCGGCCGGGTTCGAGATATGCATGTATTGCAGCGCGAAGGTGCCGCAATAGGTGCGTTTGACGATCGCCACGATTTCTCGCATCGAGGCGAATTCCAGGCCGAGGACCTTGTCGAGAAAGATCGGCCGGTCCATGTCGGCATCGGTGAAGCCGTAGGATTTCGGGTCGAGCTCGGGGTGCGGGGTCTGGTCGCGCATGCCCAAGGGATCGAGTTCGGCCACCAGATGGCCGCGGATGCGGTAGGCGCGGATCAGCATCAGCGCTCGGATCGAATCCAGAACCGCCTGTTTGATCTGGTCGTCGGAGATCTCGACCTTCGCTTCGGCGGCCTTGGCCTTGATCTTCTTTGCCGCCGCCTCGGGCTCCTTGGCCCATTGCCCGTCGAGCGCCGCGGTCAGTTCGTCGGCGGGCTGCGGCGGCCAGTCGGCGCGCGCCCAGGACGGCCCGGCGGCCTCTTGCTTGACGCTGACCTCGTCGTCGCCCATCTGCCGGAAAAACTGCTGCCAGGCCTCGTCGACCGCGTTGGGGTCGTTGGCGTAGCGGGCGTAAAGCTGTTCCAGATACGCCGCGTTGTGGCCCTGCATGAAGCTCGAGGCGTGGAATTGGTCGTTGGGGCTTTGTTCGGTCATGGTGTTTTCCTTTCGGAGATCACGCGGCGGGCGGCGGTCCGTAGTCGTTCGCTCCGGGGTCGCCGGGGCGGCTGAGCCACCAGAGGAACAGGACCGTGAGGATAAGTTGGACAATGGTGAGCAGGCCCAAGAGCCCCCAGTTCGTCTGTGCGGCGATTTCGGCCGCGGCGGCCAGGTCGTCGGGGTCGAAGGCCTGCGGGCGCGGCACCAGGTATTGCATGATCAGGCTGATGCCGGTCGGGATGAAGATCAGCAGGCCGTTGCGCCCGGTGTCCTGCAGCCGCCGCGCCCCGGCGGCGCTGAGCGGCAAGAACAGGGCGAGGCCATAAAGCAGGCTCAGGACATACACGCCCAGAAGCGACAGGACGATGGCGCCGATCACATAGGCCAACACGAACCACCAGAACTCCGGACGCCCGGCGCGGCCCTTGAAATCTGCGTATTTGCGCATGCAGATCTGCACGGCTTCGGTGATGTTCATGGGCTCCCCTCCCTCTGTCGCGTCTACCCGATCGCCTCCAGCACGGCCTCGCCAAGGCCCGCGGGGCTTTCGGCCACCACGATGCCCGCGCTGCGCATCGCCTCGATCTTGTCTTCGGCGCCGCCCTTGCCGCCGGCGACGATGGCCCCGGCATGGCCCATGCGGCGGCCCGGCGGCGCGGTACGGCCGGCGATGAATCCGGCGGTGGGCTTGGACCGGCCCTTCTTGGCCTCGTCCTTGAGAAACTGCGCGGCCTCTTCCTCGGCGCTGCCGCCGATCTCGCCGATCATGATGATCGACTGCGTCTCGTCGTCGGCGAGGAACCATTCGAGGGCGTCGATGTGCTCCGTCCCCTTGATCGGGTCGCCGCCGATACCGACGCAGGTCGACTGGCCAAGGCCGACGTCAGACGTCTGCTTCACTGCCTCGTAGGTGAGAGTGCCCGACCGGGAGACCACGCCGCAGGAGCCGCGCTTGTGGATGTGGCCGGGCATGATCCCGATTTTGCAAGCGTCGGGCGTGATGACACCAGGGCAGTTCGGGCCGACCAGGATTGTGTCGCTGTCCATCAACGCCCGCTTCACGCGCATCATGTCGAGGACCGGAATGCCCTCGGTGATCGCCACGACGAGTGGGATTTCCGCGTCTATGGCCTCAAGGATCGAATCCGCCGCGAACGGGGGCGGGACGTAGATCACGGAGGCATTCGCGCCCGTCTTGGCCACCGCCTCGTGGCAGGAGTTGAAGACCGGCAGATCGAGGTGGCTTTGCCCTCCCTTTCCGGGCGTCACGCCGCCGACCATCTGCGTGCCGTAGGCGATGGCCTGTTCAGAGTGAAAGGTGCCCTGCGAGCCGGTGAAGCCCTGGCAGATG
>JAAUYH010173259.1_pt1 | contig 11241 bp, 11 predicted proteins | sample 7278061 | NCBI WGS metagenome assembly JAAUYH01 (sample SAMN14350203, study PRJNA611818) | marine sediment metagenome | isolation source: surface marine sediment (0.6m) | place: French Polynesia: Moorea | collected 2018-08 | reverse complement strand
GATCTTGCGCGATCTCGCGTGGGTGACGGCGTGGTCGTAGCCGGTCCCGCCTTCGGCGACTACCAGATAGTACCAGCCGTCTTTCTTTATCAGATGCGGACCTTCCGTCAGACCCCTGCTTGTGCCCTTGAAGATGATTTTGGGCGCGCCCGTGAGCTGCCTGCGGGCGACGTCGTATTCTTGGAGGCGAATGCCAGAGAACGGATTTCTGGTGTCTCGGTGGTCCCAAACAGCCGTCAAGAGCCACTTCCGGCCATCATCGTCATGGAAAAGGGACGGATCAAAGGCCCCCGCCCCCAGGTAAGCGGGCTCGGACCAGGGACCCTCCACAGCGTCGGCCGTGATCAGAAAATTGTGCGCGTCTTTGTAGTTGCCAACGCGCCGCTTCATATCGGTGTAGACCAACCAGAACAGATCATCTGCGTAAGAGAGCGCCGGTGCCCAAACACCGCCGCTGTCGGGGTCTCCGCGCATGTCGAGGAACCGGCCATCAGAGAGAGGACGCGCGGCAAGGGTCCAATCCGTGAGGTTTCGAGAATGATGAATTTGAACGCCGGGAAACCATTCAAAGGTCGATGTTGCGATATAGACGTCCTCCCCCGCCCGACAGATCGACGGATCCGGGTTAAACCCGCGCAGGATTGGATTCCGCGGCGCGATTGGGTGGGTCAACGTGTTCACCCGTTAGTCCTCTCGTCGAACGAAGCTGAGGTGGAGGCAAAATGCACGGCGGAGCATAGGCGCAATCCCTAATCCCGCAGTTTTCGCGCTTGGCGGCGCAGGTATTCATTGAATATGACGGCCAGAATGGTCAGCACACCAACGGCTCCGCGGAAATAATTGGCATCGATCCGCGCCATGACGAGCCCATTGTCGATGAGCCGAATCAAGAGTGCACCCAGCACCGCGCCCAACACGGTGCCCATGCCGCCCCGCAAGGCCACGCCGCCGATCACCGCTGCGGCAATCGTCTCCAGTTCCAGGCCCGTCCCGGCCGAAGTCAGCGCAGTGCCAACCCGCAGGGTCTGGATAATACCGGCAAATCCGGCCAGCACAGCACAAAGCACAAAACAGAAGGTTTTGACGCCGTCCGTAGCGACGCCGAGGTCCCGGGAGGCTTGGACGTCGCCGCCTGTGGCGTAGATCCAGTTGCCGAGATTTGTCCGGGCCATCAGATACCAAGCCAGAAAGATGATGCCCACGTACCAGAACAGCGAAGCGCGGATCGGCCCCCACCATCCTGTGAATAGCCAGATCGGCAGATCGGACGGAATAAGCGGGGGCATGCCACCGGATATGAGCAATACGGCGGAGCGGACGATGAAGAGCATCCCCAACGTCGCGATGAAGGATGGGATGGCAAATCGCAACGTAATGGTCGCGTTCAAAAACCCAATGCCGCCGGCCAGGGCGAGAACGAGGATCATGGCGATCAGAGCCGGAAGGCCGGCGTCCATCAACACCACCGCGGTCATCGGCGTGAGCGCGAACACAGCTCCGACGGAGAGGTCGAACTCGCCTGAGATCATCAGGATGGCAACGCCGATCGCAACGATGCCGATTTCCGGTGCCACGCCAAAGACACCGCGCATGTTGCGAACGGTGAAATAGGTACCCGAAAGGGCCTCGAAGAGAATGACCATCACTATGATGATCAGCACCACACCGATCTCCGGTCGATCCAGCAAGGTCCGCGCAAGTGATTTCATTTTGTGTTTGCCTCTGGGGATTGTGTGGGGGCGCCAAACGGCACCCCCACCTCTTAGTCGCAGCGAACGCGGGAGGTCGACGCTGGCGACAGGGAGTTCAGCGAATGCCCGCCTTGCTGAGTTCGAGAAGTCCTGCGGCATCCTCGGGCCGCACGATTCCCCGCCCGGTGTCCACATCCCAGCCCGAGAACCCGTAGTCGTTGATCAACTCAAGCTGGATGATGCCCAAGTAGCCTTGCAGATAAGGCTGTTGATCAACGATCCGCTGGATCCATCCCTTTTCCATTTCTTCCAAGGCAATCGGCACCGTATCGAAACCGGCGAGGATCACTTCGCCAGGCTGCATGCCCAAATCCCTCAGGGACGCAGCGACACCTGCTTCCCAGAAACCTGCATCGAGATAAGCGCTCGTGTTCGGGTTCTGCTGGACATATGCCTGCACCCGGGCCCCGGTCTGCGCCAAGTCCATCCCGGAATCGAGGCGGTGCCAGGACACATCGCGCCCCGTTTCAGCCGCCTTGAATTCTTCCAAAAACAGCTCCATCCCGTCGATGCGTGCCTCGGCCCAGTTTTGACCCGGCGCTGACACACCGAGTAGGACATGCACATCCCCGTCGGGGAGGAGCGATGACACTTCCTTCATCAACGCGTAGCCAGCGGTCTCATAGCTCTGCCCGATGAAAGACAAACGCGCATTTCCGGCGGCCCCCTCACTGTCATCGGTTGTCACCGCCAGAACCGGAATGCCCGCATCGATGGCGCTCTGGACCACGTCATCGTAGGCGGTGTCGTTGATCATTGTGCTGAGAATACCGTCAACGCCTTGAGCGATCGCAGCCTCGAAATTCACCAGCTGTGCGGGAATGTCGCCGTTGTTCTGAAGATAGACCATCTGGCAATCTGCGCCGACCTGCTCGCAGGCCGCCTGCATGCCGTTCTCGACGGCCTGATAGAAAACGTTCGAATTGTCGGCCGGGTGCAGGAAGGTGTAGCTCCTGCCGTCCGCGAGGGCCGTTGTGGCACACAGCGCCGAAACCGTGGCGAGTGTCAGCGATTTGAAGAACATGTCTGTCTCCTCCTTGAACAGATTGGGCGGGGTCCCACCCGCAATTTGAGTGATCACAAAAGGTCGGTGATCTCCTTGAGATTGGTGTCCGCCGCCGCAAGTTCTGCGACCTTGGCACCGCGCGACATCACCGCCACACGGTCGCAACACTCCAGAACGTGGTGCAGATTGTGGCTGATGAAGATTGTCGTGATATCCTGTCCGCGCAGGCTCTTGACGAAGGCCAAAACCTTGTCGGTCTCTTTGACCGACAAATGGTTTGTCGGTTCGTCGAGGATCAGAATCTTGGACTTGAAGTGTCTGGCCCGCGCGATCGCCACGCTTTGACGCTGGCCGCCTGACAGTTCGCCCGTGGTCGCGTCCGGCGACCGCAATGTCAGCTTGGCCTCCTCCAGCGCCGCCGCGGTTTCCGATTTCATTCGTGCCGCGTCCAGCGGACCGACACCAAAGAGCGCCCATCGAACCGGCTCGCGCGCAATGAAGATGTTCCGCGCCACCGACATCGTCGGGATTGTCGAATTGTACTGATAGATCGTTTCGATCCCCAATTCCCGTGCCATGCGCGGGTTCTTGATCGATCTTGGCTGGTCTTCGATGAACACCTGGCCGCCATCGGCCTCGTGTACGCCCGATAGGATCTTGATCAGCGTCGTCTTGCCCGCACCGTTGTCGCCGACTAATCCGAGGACCTCGCCGCGCTCCACATCGAGTGAGAAATCGCGCAGCGCATGCACATTGCCGTACCATTTCTCGAGGTTCTGACATCTCAGAGCGAGGTTTTTTCCAACAGGATGAGCGTCCAGCGGCATTGGTTTCTTCCTCTACGGAAATCTATCCGTAACGTTGCAGTTTGCTATCCGTAACGTTACGGTTGTTGATTTACAAGCCCCAAAATGACAAGTATGAAAACGCAGGCGTCGAAAGAGAGTGACAATCATGGACAAAGAGGTTTCAGCTGGCAGACCCGAGACCAATGTCGCCCGACGACCCCGGCCCACGCTGCGGACCATCGCCCAGAAAACCGGCTTGGCGCTCACAACCGTGTCGCGGGCACTGCGCGACGGAGATGATGTTTCCGCTGAAACCAAAAGGCTTGTCCGCAAGATCGCAGACGAAGTCGGCTATCGACCCGATCGTGCCGGCGTCAGGCTCCGGACAGGCAAAACAAACGTCGTGTCATTGATCCTCTCCACCGAAGAGCAGGCCATGATCAGAACTGCGCATTTGATATCTTCGGTCGCCTCCGCCCTGCGAGAGACGCCCTATCATTTGATTGTCACGCCCTATTTCCCGACCGAAGATGTCATGGCCCCGATTCATTACGTTTATGAGACAAATTCCGCGGACGGCGTGATTATCAACCAGACCCAACCTGATGATCCTCGGATCCGATTTCTAGTTGAGAAGGGCATTCCTTTCGCGTCACACGGTCGGACAGATATGGGCATCGAACACGCCTATCTCGATTATGACGTCGAGAGGTTTTGCACCGAAGCTGTTGAGCGCCTCGTTGGCTTGGGACGCCGCCGCCTGTGCTTAATCGGCCCGCCCCCTCAATTCGCCTACCGGAAATTCATGGAGATCGCTTTCCTGCAGGCGGCTCAAATGCACGGTGTCGCCGCGGAAGTGATGACCGACGTGACCAGCTATGACGAAATCGATGTCATACAGAAGGCCATTGGCGACCGGATGACCGCGCCGGAGCCGCCTGACGGCTACGTTGCCAGCACACCGACCGCTGCAATTGCCGCCATCGCGGGCATCGAGGCTTCGGGCTTGGTGCTGACGAGGGATGTCGATCTCGCAGCCCGAGAGGTGATGAATATTCTGCCACACTTTCGGCCAGGCATTCTCGTGGCCCATGACAATTTGGTGTCATTAGGCCAACGTCTTGCCGCTGCTGTCATCGCGCGGATCGATCATCCGGACGAACCGCCTGTACAGGCCTTGGTGCCGAGCCAGTGGGTTTCCAGTTCGTGATGGGCACGCCCGTTCTGTTGTCGGGCCTACTTGGTATCGCGCAAGGCCCGCTTCGCCGATTATGGTGGATTCGCGGCTAGTCACGCAATGATCGCGCGCACTGCTGCTTCCAGCCTCGGCCGGAGCGTTTTATCATTGTCCCGGTCAAGAGCATCCGGACCAATCAAGTGTCGTGCGATGTCGAAACCTGCAACAAGGCTCAGGACCAACGCGGCTCGAACTTCTGCGTCTTTGCCACCAAGATACTCCGCGAGTTCCCGGACCATGGGGTTGCCCAACTGCTCCTTGGCGATCTTCAGAGCAACTTCGGATGATGAAGACCTGACCGCTGCATACATTGGATCGAAGACTTGTGGGTCTACGCGCTTCGTCAAAGCCGTATCAACTATGGCCGACGGGAAGTCCGAAATATCCCGCTCAAATAGTGCGCTCAAGTCAATGCACTGCTCCATCACCTCGCGGAACAAGTCTTCCTTTGTCCCGAAATACCGGTTGATGAGGGAGACATTGCAACCAGCAATGGCCGCGATTTCCCTTGTGCCCGCCCCATCATACCCCTTAAGCGCAAAAACGTGGCGCGCGGCCGATTGAATTGACGCTCGAGTCGACTCTGGGTCCCGCTTGCGTACGCGCGTCTTTTCCTTGCCTGGCTGGACTGCCTTGAGTTTCTGCATTTGTAATCACCTGTTGACTTAGTATCGCCGCCTAAGTAAGCGTCTGCTGACTTTAAGAGTCAATTCCATCGCCGCCCTTCACGAACATCATAGAGACACCACCCGCTCTTAAATTCCTAGGAAACTTTCAATGCCCGACGAGATCCAAATCATTGACTACAGTGAACTGGTCGAGGACCTCTTTGAGCCCTATCGAGAGCAGATAGGGTCGGATTTCCAGGCATATCGCGGGCATGTGTATCGCACGATCACCTATGCCATGCACTTTCTGGGCGGAGCAGAGGAACACAGAAAGCTGGTGGAAACGGCATTTGTGTATCACGACATCGGCCTTTGGACGGATCAGGACCTGGCCTATCTCGAACCTTCCGAAGCGCTTGCTCTCAAGGACAATGCCGAGAAAGGTATTGGCCTTGATCCTGAGACCCTACGCGCCGCAATTCACTGGCATCACAAAATAACGCCCTACCGCGGTCCACAGGCCGAAGTGATCAATGCGGTGCGAAAAGGGGACTGGGTAGATGCCTCCCAAGGCATGATTCGACACGGTTTGTCGAAGACCGAGGTAAGAGCCGTTCAAGCTGCGATAGACGATCACGGGTTTCCAGATGTACTTCAACGTCTCGCGCAGGATCTCGGAGGGTCAAAGCTCCGTGGTAATCTCCGTGTGCTAGCCCGTGTGTTCAAATTGTAGTTGGTCAAACCGCTCGGACGAACCACGACCCGTCAGCTCAAAAGCTCTTCTTCGCGCTCCGCACTCACTGCACGCCTCTTCGTGTCGATCACTATTTTCCCAATCGTCCTTTTGCTGCGTGGCTTTTGATCTCGACGTCGCCGCAGCAGGCACATAGCCAAGCGAGCCATCTCATTTTCTACCGTCGCCGCGGTATCTGCGTGCCAGGCTGCCGTTGAGTGTGATAGCACCACCCACTTTGAGAAAGTGGCCTTCGGGTGAACCATTGAATGGCAAGGGCGCCACGGCTTGCGTCCTTTGTTAAGCCATGAGAGCCCATCCCCTTTTGGAGCGACAGCGGCTCTTCGAGCCGCTGCGCAATAGGGAAACAGATGTTAGTTCTCGCGGAACTGGCGCGGGTTGGAACCGGTCTGGTTCGACAATCGCCAACCTTGCAGTGTCCACCCGATATTCAGTTCGATTAGACGATCACGGCTCGGCACCCCCGCCGAGGTGCGCCAATCTGGAAACGCATCAACAATTGCGGTTTTGATCCGCGCAACGCCATCGGGCGAGACGCCTCCCCCTCCCATTTCCAGTTCGGCTTCAACCAGTGCGCGGAACGTTTCGAGATACGCAATTTCCTCGTTGACCAATGAATCGAATTCGCCGGCCGCGCCGTGACCTGGCGCGATAATTTCAGCGTCCGGGAATCGCGCCCGCAAACCTCGAAGCTGGTCGAGCCAGCTATCGAGCTCACCCTGATAGAATACCGGGGTGGTCTTGTTGTTCACAAGATCCGCCGTGAACAGCATCCGATCTTCGGGCGCGTAGAGAAGGGCCGTCTCCAATGCTTCATTGGCACGCAGGATAGACACCTCAAGTTCCACGCCTCCGCTTTCGAACGTTTCTGTGTCCGTCAATCCGGTTTCCGGAACCGGGATCTCAGCGGGAATGTCGGCACCAAAATCATCTATGCGGTTCGCGTAGAAGCCATGCTCGTCGTTCTGGATCACTCGGCGGACGACTTCCGTCGAAACGGCTGGAGCGTCGCCGGACGCCGCCCGGAAGGTCTCGAGCCCGCCATAGTGGTCGGAATGCATATGGGTGATGATGATGGAAGATATCTCGGTGGTTTCCCGACCGGTGATGTCTCCAAAGGCGCCGAGAGCCTCTTCGGCCTCAGGGATCCGCCAGAGTGTATCGATCGCAACCGTGCCGTCCGCACCTTCTACAAAATAGGTGTTGATAGAGTGATTTCGCACTGAATCGACACGGTAACCCTTGATGCGATTGGTGATGTCGAAGGCGCCGGCCGTGCGATTGTCCGGACCGATGAGAGCTGTATCCTGTGCTCTGGCGGTACGGATAAATGGCGATGCCAACACCGTCGCCGCTGACGCCGTCAGGAATTGTCTTTTGTTCATTACTTCTTCCTCCTTGATATTCTCGTGTGCCGAACTGCTTGCTTTACCTGCATCATGCTACGGACGTGTCTGACTTCAGATGCTTGCCGACCAAGTCTTCATTCCATTCGATACCCGCGCCTGGTCGATCAGGCGGGTTGGCCTTTCCTGAGGCGATGGTCAGAGGTTCCCGGATCATCTCCGAGCCCCAATCCACATATTCGAGCCAACCGGCGGTCTTCGTGGCTGCAAGCAGGTGAACCGAGAATTCTGGAGAAAGGTGACTCGACATTTCAATGCTGTGTTGCGCAGCGAAGTCCGCAGCTTCAAGCCAACCGGTGACTCCGCCAATCCGCAGAACGTCGGGCATCAGAAGTTCGAAGGCCTTGGCTTCAAAGGCTCGTTCCACGCTGTCAGGGCCGTAATAATTCTCGCCCATCATGACGGGTGTCGAAAGCGAACCAGCAAGACTGGCAGAAAGGGCCAGATCGTCGGATCGAACGGGCTCTTCGATCCATGCGAGGCCGAAACCATCGAGGCCACTTAGCCGCTCGTACGCTTCCGCCGCTGTCAGGCACTGATTGAAGTCGATGGAGAGCTCAGCGCCCGATGGCAACGCTCCGAGAATGGCGTCAACCGCTTCAATATCGTCTTCTGGGCGTGCGCGACCGCCCCGGCACTTGACGTGCGTAAAGCCGCTCTCTTCCAGCAGGCGCAGAGCTTCGGCCGGGGCCTCAGCTACAGAAATCAGTCCGAGCCCATTACTGTTATAGGCGGGCACCGATGATTTATCCGCTCCGAGAAATGCATATAGCGGCATGCCGACGGACCGTGCCATCGCATCATACAGCGCCATGTCGAGGACCGATTGAGCGAAGCGCATAAGCCCCTGACGACCCAACAGCTGGAATTGCTGTTCCAATTTGCCAGAGGTCGCTGTCAAGTCACCGATTTCGAGCCGCTGGCCCAGAAGTGGCGCCGCCATGGCGCGAATAGCAGTGCTGATGAGTGACGGGCCTGATGGCAGGAAACCAAACACCGGGATGCGACCCACAATGCCGTTGTCGCAATGAAGATCGACCAGAAGAAGGGGCGCTGACGCGAACAGACCCGCCCTTGTCGCCAAAGGACGCCGAAACGGCACCAAGACTTCTCGGGTTCTCACAGATTTGATCGTGATTTCCGCTTCTGGGAAGGTCATTGCGATGACCTTGCGTCGATCACGTCCAATGCGACGGAAACGGCTCCCTGACCTGCCGGAAAGCCCCCATAGGCTGTGATCTGCAGCAGTATCTCGCGCAGTTCCGCGACTGCCATGCCGTTGTCCAGCGCCACATTGATGTAGTTGCCCAATTCACGTGCCTGTCCGCGATATGCGAGCACCGTGATAGCGACAATGATGCGGCTCTTTAGGGGCGCGCCTTCTCGCGACCAGACATTCCCGAACAGATGCTCTGTGACCATGTCCTGGAAGTCGTTCCCGAGCGGATGCTCCGCGGCGCGATTAATCGCACCATCGACCCACTCAGATCCCAGAAGTCGCCTGCGCAGCTCCAGGCCCTTGGCGTAAGCATATGATTTATCTGGCATCTTTTTCTTTCTTGTCAGCGGTTGATTTATCTTGTACCGATCAATACAAGATGATGTCAAGTTGAATATCGAAACTCAAGGGAGGCCGCATGAAACTCGTGCGTTGGGGAGAAAAAGGACAGGAGCGCTTCGGCATTCAGCTCGAAGGGCGCGTGGCTGACCTTTCTGGATCAGGCGGGCTTGAAGACGAACCTGCTCTGACCGAGTCGTGGTTCTCGGCGATCCGAAAATTAGATATCGAAGCGCTGCCGAGCGCTCCCGAAGATGCCCGCACAGGCGCGTGTATACCGCGTCCAGGAACGCTGCTGTGCATTGGCCTCAATTACTCAGATCACGCCGCAGAATCAGGCATGGACATCCCTTCTGAACCCATCATGTTCATGAAGGCGACGAACTCTTGCGCTGGACCCTTTGACGATCTCCCGATGCCCAAAGGCACCTCCAAACTGGATTGGGAAGTCGAGCTTGGCATTGTCATCGGCAGGAGCGGCTCCAATATCGAAGCCGCCCGTGCCCTCGATCACGTCGCGGGCTATTGCGTGGTGAATGACGTATCCGCGAGGGATTGGCAGCTCGAAGGAACCGGGCAGTGGATGAAGGGCAAGTCTTTCCCGGGCGCCGCGCCAACCGGGCCGTGGTTGGTCACAGCCGATGAGATTGATGACCCTCAAAACCTCTCGATGACTTTGTCCGTGGACGGAACACAACGCCAATCGGGCTCGACCAAAACCATGATCTTTGATGTAGCGACGATCATCGCGGAAGCCAGCCGATACATGTGCCTTGAACCTGGTGATCTCATTGCAACCGGCACGCCTCCAGGCGTCGGGATGGGTCACAGACCGCCCGTTTTCTTGGCCGAGAACCAAGTGATGCGCGCGGAGATCGAAGGGCTGGGCGTGCAAGAAGTCAGGGTCACGACGTCGAACTCGTAACGAGTAATCCAAGATCGAATCCAAAAAAACAGGGAGGACTAAATGTCTACTTTCAACATAACTTCACTTGCCGTGGCTCTCTCGCTTGCGATTGGCGTTACGGCTCAGGCGCAATCGCTAAAAGTCGTCACCGGTTCGCAAGGTGGCCAGTGGTATCCTTTGGGAGGCGCGCTCAAAGCCGAGGTGGAAGAGCGCAATGCCGAACTGCAACTGCAGATTCTTCCCGGCGGCGGTGTCAGCAACGTGATCGCAGTCGACCAGGGCAAGGCGGACATTGGGATCACTTTCAACGTTTCAACAGTTGACGGAATACAGGGGAATGAACCGTTCTCGGCACCCACCACGGATGTCTGCCATTTGGCAACGCTTTTTCCAAGCTACTATCAACTCGTCACTGTGACAGGCAACGGCGTCGAAGCATTGGACGAGATCGGCGGCGCGAAACTGACAACCTCGAAACGCGGATCGACAACGGAGGGGATCAATCGGCAATTGCTTGGCGTATTGGGTTTGACATATGACGACCTTGCCGGGACAAGCTTTACGTCTTTCACCGACTCTGTGTCGCTGATGAAGGATGGCAACGCAGACCTCTTCATTGTCGGGACAAGTGTTCCCACCGCCGCCGTGATGGACCTCGCGTCGGCTCGAGATATCTCTCTCTTGCCCATGCCCGGCGACCTCATGAAAGAAATGCAGTCAATCAACGGCGGCTACATCGCTGGTTCGATCCCAGCAGGGACATACCCCGGGCAAGCAGTGGATGTCCCGGCAATCGAATTTGCCACTCAGATCATTGTGCGCTGTTCGCTGGAAGACGCGGTCGTGATCGCACTCGCCAACGCGTTGCATGAAGGCGTGGATGACCTTGTGGCAGTCAATGCTGGTTTGCGTGGCATGGGACCCGCCGAGTTCGGTCGTAATGTGGGCGTCCCGCTTCATCCCGCCGCCGCCAAATACTGGGCAGAGGCTAAGTAAGGGATGAACCGGCTCGACTTTGGCAAGGGGCTCAAGCTCCTTGTCACTCTCATCGGATGCGGCATGGCCCTCAGTCATATGTACGTGGCCGCTTTTGGCGGGCCGGCCCCGCTGGTATTCCGAGCGGAACATCTGGCCTTTGCCCTGACGCTCGCGTTTTTGCCGGACCTCCTGGAACGCAGTGCCCTAGGAAAAGCGCTCGACGTCGTGATTGTCGCGCTCGGTCTCCT
>JAAUYH010199484.1_pt1 | contig 11243 bp, 8 predicted proteins | sample 7278061 | NCBI WGS metagenome assembly JAAUYH01 (sample SAMN14350203, study PRJNA611818) | marine sediment metagenome | isolation source: surface marine sediment (0.6m) | place: French Polynesia: Moorea | collected 2018-08 | reverse complement strand
CCCATCAACTGGTCCTCGACATTGAGCGATGAGGTGCCGACGAAGAATCGGTGTGCCTCGCGGACCTTCTGTTCCAGCCCTTCCCCGTAGATCAGCCCATGGATCGGCTGGGAATGCAGATGTTCCATCCAGTAGCGGCCGATCAGATCGTGATTGCCGATTAGGGCCTGGCCGTTCTGTTCGTTCAGCCAGCGCAGGATGCGTGAATTCTCGATACCGCCGAGCCCGAGGACAAAGTAGTCGGCCTCGATCCGCCACTCCCCGGCCCCGCGCGTTGTGACCTTGGCCGCGGTGATCTGCCCGCCATCATGGCTGACATCCACCAGAGGCGTGTTCACGGCGGCCCGCAGCCGTGGATGGTTTTCGATCAGATCAAGATACTTGTCCGCGAAAAGCACCGGCGGGCTCTGCTGGAAATCGAGCTCGAACAGACCGGGCGCCAGTTCACTGTCCTGGAAATCGCCCGGGATCTCGAGAATCTCGTTGGTTTCCGCCTCATAGGGTTCCAGCGCGTCATAGCGGATGGGCCAGCCGGTCGCACCTGTCGCGGTGGATTGGGCCAGATTGGCCCGCGACATCGGTCGGCAGATGCCGCCCCAATGCCCCGACGATCCCCCGAGCATCCGGAGCCGCGCATCGCGCAGGTCGAAATAGGCGTCGCCCTTCACTTCACCGGTGAAAAGCTCCTGGCTTTCGTCTTCCCATTCGATGCCACCGGCCTCGACCATCAGCACGTCGATGCCTTTTCGAACCAGCGCCTGTGCCAGCGACAGGCCCGCCGGGCCGGAGCCGGCGATACAGACGGTGGTGCGCTCAATATGCCCTTCGGCGAAGTGGGTCGGATCGAGCAGCATCAGATATCATCCGCCATCAAAATCCAGCCCTGGCGCATGATCAGCTGGTTCATCGCGACCGGAAGCGCTGCACCAAGGAAGGCGGCTCCGGTTCCGAGTAGCATTGCCCGCCGCGACAGCGGCTGACCGCCGGTCGGAGAGGGCGCGGGTGCGGCAGGTTTCGGAAACGGGTGGAATTCTCTCTGACCGTTCACAGCTAACCTCAAGACTCAAAAGAAAATTTCATGACCAAACTAACATGGGTTAAACGATTCGTCTCCCCGGCATGTGGGGAGGGCGATCACGCAAGTGTCTTGCGCAACCATCGGCGCGCGGGGTTTTCAAAGGCATGCAGCGAGGCATAGGAGGCGACGATGGTGACCGCCAGAAAGATCAGCATGGGCAGCAGCTGATCTGAGGACACAGAGCGGTCGATTCCAAGGATGATCAGGCACATTGTCAGGATCATGAGCAAAGGCACATGCAGCATGTAGATCGAATAGGAGAGATCGCCGAACCCCGCGAGGTGGTCCCATATGCCGGGCCGGTCGAGGATCAGCCGGTCTGCCGCTCCGAGAGCCGCGAGGGGGGGACCAAAAGCGATGACCGTCGCCAGGGTGACCACACCCTCGATGGCGGGCACAAGAAAGATCGCCGCCCCTCCAACGCCCCAGGCCAGAAGGCTGAGGGCCAACAAGGGCGCGGGGGCGATCCTGTTGCTGATGTAATAGATGGCCGAGCCCACGAAGAAGAGCATGCCGCAATAGTCAACCTGGGTGAACGGGAAGGCACTTTGCAGAAGAAAGAACACGCCTGATACGCCAATCGCGATCACCGCGTTCAGGCGCAGTTTGGCGACAAACAGCCAGAACAGCATGTAGATCGGGATTTCAACGGCCACAGACCAGACGGGCCCGTTCATCGACAGACCCTCTTCCAGTCCGAATGAGGGAATGAAGAACAGGTTGAGCAAGAAGTGATAGACATCCGCAATGTAGAACACGGTCCCGCCGATCAGTAGAACAAAGCCGATCTGTAGCAGTGCAACCATGAACAGCGTCAGAAGGTGCAGCGGGACCAGGCGGGCAACGCGCCGTCCGACAAAGGTGCCGAAACCGACCTTCGTCCGTCCATAAACATGCGCGAATACGAACCCGCTGATCAGCCAGAAGAACTGAACGGCAAAGGGTGCATATTCGTAGAACGGTGCAAGATATGGCAAGAGCGGCGGGATTAGTCCACCGGGCGAGTAGCTGGCCCAGGGCAGTTCGATCATGAACCGCTTCCAGTGCACGCCCGCAACTGTAAGGGCCGCGACGCCTCGCGAGAAATCGACCAGGCGAAAGCGGAACTCCGGCGTTGCCGATGGATCAAACCCCCTACTCCACACACGACCACCCTATATCCACAAACATCACAGCTGAAACCAGACGTGTCGCCATGATAGCCGAGAAAGCGGAAAACCCGGAATTCTATTTGCTCCGCTCCCGACTTTTCGGTGTAGAGAGATCATCTTTTGAGCGTTAAGGGAAATGGCGATGAAATTTACGGAAACCACGCTTCCGGGGGCCTGGCTGATCGATCTGAGCCCGATCGGCGATGATCGGGGCTTCTTTGCACGCACCTTCTGCGCCCGCGAGTTCGAGACGAAGGGGCTGATCACCAGCTTCGTGCAGTCGAACTTTAGCTATGCCGCGGAAGCGGGCACCATCCGTGGTCTCCACTATCAGGTTGACCCGGCGCCGGAGGCCAAGCTGATGCGCTGCACGAAAGGCGCGATTTTCGACGTGATCGTCGACATGCGCGAAGGGTCTCCGACCTGGGGGAAATGGTTCGGTGCCGAGCTAACGCCGGAAAATCGCACGGCCATGTACGTGCCCGAACATTTCGCGCATGGATTTCTGACGCTCAAGGATGACACCGAGGTGCATTACATGGTCTCGGGCTTTTATACGCCCGAGACCGAACGCGGTGTCGGCTATGACGATCCGGCGGTTGGCATCGACTGGCCCATTCCGCCGAAGATCGTCTCGGACAAGGATAAGTCCTGGCCGTCAATCGGCTCTAAATAGGGAAAATCAGAGCCGTTCGACCACCTGGCGCGCGCCCCGCTCGCCGGATTTGAAGGCCTCGTCTGTCCACTGGTAGCCCCATTCGCCGAAGCGCCCGACATAGGTGACGCCGACCGATTGCAGCCACTCATGCACGATCGGCAGCGCCCATTCGCGGTCGAGATCGAAGATGATGTTTGCATGCGTGATCAGGCGGGCATCGGTGTGCCGGATCGCTTCGTCTTCGCGAATGAGACCGATCTTCACCAGGTCGTCGATCACCGGCTGGATCAGGTCATCCGGCTTGCCGGTGAAGGGGCGGTATTTGTGACTGTAATAGCATTCCGCCTGGATCGAGCCGCAGCCCGGCGGACAGGTCTTGGGGGACATCTTGTGCGGGAAGCTGAGCCGGGTGAAGACGATGTCCTCGTCATAGATATAGGTCCAGGTCGCGGGCGTGAAATCGTCGCGCGCCAGACCGACATTGACGGTGATGCAGGTCGTGGCCACCAGCTCCTTGGCGGCATCCAGCACCTTCTCAGGCGCGCCTTTGACCATCGGAATGAGATCAGGGAGCGGGATGGAGCTGACCAGTTCGTCGTAGCTCTCGGTCACGCCGTTTTCGAAGCTGACGGTCTTGGCCACCGGATCGATGGCCACCACCTTGTGGCTCAGGTTCAGCTCGGTCTTTTCCATGAAGGGCTTCAGATAGGAAATGAAGCCGCCTTCGGTCGGATAGCGGAAGTTCGAGATGTAATGCACATCTGGCGTTTCCTCGAAAAGCGCCCCCCGGATCACCTCTTCCATCGACGGGCGATACAGCCGCGGCCCCATCCAGACAGTCGACATCTTGTCTGCATCCACCGTGTGGTACTTCTTGCCGTAGACGGCAGGGAAGTGGGTGGCAAAGGTCTCGCCGAAGACCGAGATCAGCCATTCCAGATAGTTCGCCGGCTTTTCGACCACATCCTTCTTCGAGGCCTCGATGAAATCTAGGATACATTTGGTTTTCAACTCGTTCGGCAGGTTGTGCAGATTGGCCTGCGCCGGATGCTTCACCCAGGCGCCGTGATAGTAGTTGTTCACATAGGCATGGAGCGTTTCATAGGCGCCGCCCACGTTATCGATGAACAGCTGCTGAAAGGTCGGGTCCTTCGAGAACGAAATATGCGGGCCGTCGTCAAAGATATAGCCTGTGTCATGCAAGAAGGTGGCGGTATGCCCGCCCGGGTAATCGTTTTTGTCATAGGCTCGGGTGGCGATGCCCGCACCATGGAAATGATGGGCCGCGCCAAGAGCCGCCATGCCAGAACCCAGGATCACAATGTTTTTGTCACTCATGCCGTTTCACTTTCGAGTTCGTTACGCCACCAGTCGATGGTGTCGGCCACGCCGGTTTCGAGGGTAAATTTAGGGGTCCAGTCCAGAACGTCACGACGCCGGCTGATATCGGCCTCGACCAGTTCGGGATCCCCGGGACGGGCCTCGCGCGCCCCGAGACGGATTAGGTCGGGACGCCCGATCTGCGCGCCAATCTCGTTGATCAGATCGGCCAGCGGAATGGCTGTGCCGCTGCCGATATTCAGAGCCCCTTCGTAATCGCTCCACATGAGCCGGGTCATGGCATCGGCCACGTCATCGACATGCAGGAAGTCGCGCTTCTGACGCCCATGGCTGCAAAGCGCCTCGCGCCCTTCCAGAAGTGAGACAACCACATCCGCGGCCAGGCGGCGCTTGTTCTCCCCCGGTCCATAGAGGAAGTAGGGTCGCCCCCAGGCGCCCGAGAGCCCGAGCTTGGTGCAAAGCGGGCCAAACGCCTTGTACAGAGCCGCTTTTGCCGCGCCATACTCGGTATCCGGTTCCAGCGGCGAGGCATCTTCGACAAAGGGGGTTTCGAGCCCCCAGTCGTATTCCATGCAGGAGCCGCAGAAGGTCACGCGCTGACCGCCGTTTTCGGCGAAGGCAAACAGAAGTTTGATCGAATGCTGAAGCCAGCGGAAGTTCTCGATCGATTGCAGATTACCGGGCCCCATGTACCAGGCGAGCGCCAGAAGATGCGTCGGCTTATGCGCGCTGCACAGCCTTTCGATATCGGCGCCATCGGTCAGATCCGCCTGTTCCCAGGTGACATCGCCGAAATCGCCCTCGGGCGGGGCGCTCCGATAGGTGCCGATCACGTCGCAATCGCTTGCCTGCAGCGCACGAAGGCAGGCCCGGCCCAGAAAGCCGGTGGCGCCCGTGACGAGGACTTTTGCTGTTTCAGGCATGGGTCAGCGGCTTGGTGCGGCGGAAATCGTCATCCAATGCGCCTTCTGCGATCAGGGCTTCCAGCCGCTTCAGGCGAATGAAGTTCTGCGTGCTGAGATGGTCTTCCTTGAGATCGAAGGCCTTGGCCGCGGCATAGAGCTGCTCGGCCCCTTGCTGTGCGGTCCAATTCAGCTGAAAGCCCGGGATCGCCTTTTCGATCTTGGCGGAACTCACCCGATACGACCGGTTGTCGGGGCTGGCCTCCGGCGCGATGGCCAGTTGTGAGCCTGGCACCACATCGGCGACTATCGCGGCGATATCGCGGATCTGATAGTTGTTGTCGGTCCGGCAGATGTTGAACGCCTGCGCGCGCACCAGGTCGGCCGGTTGATCCAGCATCTCGAGGAACGATCGCCCCATATCCTCGACATGGACGATGGGCCGCCAGGGCGTGCCATCCGACAACAGCCGGATCTCGCCCGTCGTCAGGGCAAAGCCCACGAGGTTGTTCAGCACGATATCCAACCGCAGCCGCGGCGAGGCTCCATAGGCGGTGGCAAAGCGCAGGAAGACGGGCGTGAAGCTGTCATCGGCGAGCTTCGACAGCGACTGTTCGGCACGTACTTTGCTTTCGCCATACTCCGTCTGCGGGTTCAAAGCCGATGTCTCATCAACATAGTCTTCGCCCGCCTTGCCGTAGTTCGAGCAGGACGAGGCGAAGAGGAACCGTTCGACGCCCGCGGCCTTGGCGCATTCCGCCACATGGACGGCGCCCAGATGATTGATGGCATCGGTCAGACCCGGTTTCAGCTGTCCGAGCGGGTCGTTCGAAAGCGCGGCCAGGTGAACGATGGCATCGAACCCTTTCAGGTCGTCCACGGTCAGATCGCGGATATCCTTACCGATATTGCGGATCGGCTGCAGGTCGCCGGCGGTGGGGAATTGGGCGACCTCAAATAGATCGATATCGCACCCAACTACCTGGATGCCCGCCTCGGCCAATACCCGGGCTGTCACTGCTCCAACGTAGCCCAGATGTCCCGTCACCAGAACGTTCTTCACTTTGCCAGACTGCCCAGGGTCGGTTACCATTTTTCCACATCTCCTCAAGTCGCCGTTTGTCGGCGAGGTGATCACAACAAGACCAAAAACCTTTGTGCTGATAGGCCATCAACTCGCCCATCTCCATAAGCTTGTTCAGGGGCGCTTGTTCCCACATGACGCCAGGACCGTTATCGGGTTCCATGACATCGAAAACGCCGGGTTCCAGCACGAAGAACCCGCCATTGATCAGATTTGGCGCCGCATCCGGCTTTTCCTCAAACCCATGGACCCGGCCATCGTCATCGAAGTGCAGATGCCCGAAGGTTGTCAGCGGGTTGACCATTGTCATGGTCGCCAGCTTGCCATGGGATTTGTGGAACTCGATCAGCGCATCAAGATCGACATTCGACAGTCCATCCCCATAGGTGAGCATAAACGTGTCTTCTTCGAGATAGGGCCGCAACAGTTGAAGCCGCCACGCGGTCATGCTTTCGACACCGGTATCGATCAGATCGACCACCCAGGGCGGTGTGGGCACGTCGAAATTGCCTTGCGGGTTCTCCTGCCCGAACACCTCGCGCTTTGTGAAATCGACACGCAGATTGCCTTCGTACTGGCTGAGCTCGGCAATGTACTTCTTGATGTGTTCGCCCATATAGCCGAGCGCCAGCACGAAGTGGTGGTGCTGGTAGGCCGAGTAGTGCTGCATGATATGCCAGAGAAGCGGTTTTCCCCCGATCTCGACAAGTGGTTTGGGGCGTAAGCGGGTTTCTTCAATGAGGCGTGACCCCTTGCCCCCGGCAAAAATAGCTACTTTCAACACAAATCTCCACTGCCAAACCTGGCTACGCGTCACATGCGGTATCGTTCCCTAATATGCAATTCATATGGCCGTGGTGCGAAGATATTTCCCTTACCTGAGGCCCAGTGTGCACAATGCACAACCTGAAGTGACTTCGAGGAGCGGTGTGTGAAACAACCGATCAGTCACTCGGTGACTGTTTCTCAGATCACCGGCACGTTCCACGGCCAGAGTGCGGCCATCAGACCAAGCATCAGGCAGAGCAGCACGACCAGGGCGCTGATCCTGTCGGTGGCGGCAAAGACGATCGGATCGTCCGTCATCTGGCCACGATGGGTTTTCATGACCATACGCAGCAGCCAGTAGAGAAGAACCGGGCAGATCAGCCACAAGAGGCTCGGGAAGTTGTAAAGCGCGCGCACATCGTCGGACGAGATGTAAAGCGCCAGAACCAGAACCGAGGCCTGGCCGGCCGACAAGGTGATGCCGCGTAGAACGGGTAGGTCATCGACTTCATAGGCCCGGCCGGAGCTTGTCCGCCCCGTGTCCATCTGGTCCATCAACTCGGCCTGGCGCTTGACCGCGGCAAGGGCGAGGAAGAGGAACATCGAAAAGCCCAGCATCCAGGGTGAGAGATCGATCCCGGCGGCCGCACCGCCGGCCACGATCCGAACCGTATAGAGCCCGCCAAGCATCAGCACATCGATGATCAGTTTGCGCTTCAGCCAGAGCGAATAGGCAAATGTCGCCGCAAAATAGGTCGCCAGCACGGCCAGAAAGCCAATATTGCCGGTCGCCAGCCCGCATATCAGCGCCGCAATCATCAGCAGGCTCGCCAGTTGCAAGCCTTCGGCCGCCGTAAGCGCGCCGCTGGCGAATGGTCGGTTCTTCTTGCGGGGATGCGCCCGGTCTGCGGACAGATCCATCAAGTCATTGATAACATAGACACATGAGGCGATCAGGCAGAACGCAATGAAGCCCAATGTGACCGCTGGCAGCAAAGACAGATCATGCGCGGCCAGCAGCGGCAGGAACAACAAAAGGTTCTTTGTCCATTGATGCGGGCGCATGGCCTTGAACAGGGCCCGGGCCTTGGTCGACGGCGGTGTGAGATGGGTGACGTTGGCGTTGGCGGCTTCTGCGGCGCGGCGCAGCCCGGCACCGGCCCCCACGGTAATGGCGGCATTTGCAGCCTTCCAGGCCGGGATATCGGCTTTGGAATCGCCGATATAGTCGAACCCTTTTTCCCCGAAATGCTGGTTCAGGAATTCGGCCTTGGCCGAGCCTTTGAGATTTCGGCCCTCGGCTGTGCCATAGGCTTCGTCAAACAGCTCGGTTGCTTCAGCAATCGCGGTGACCTGACGATGGTCCGAAGCCGAAACCAGTGCCGTGCGCCGCCCTTCGGCCCGTGCGGCGCGCAAGACCTCGATCACCTCTTTGTTGAGCGGCAATGCCTCGGCATCGAGAACCACGTGGTCGGCGACGGCGGCCTTCATCTCCGCCTTGCCGCGCGCCAGCCAGCCCGGCAGGTGCAACAACTGCAGGGGGTTGGCAGCCGCCAGATGCAAGACCGCTTCATGGAGCGTGTCTGTCCGGCAGAGCGTGCCATCGAGATCGGCGACAAGAACGGGCGTTGGTGAACTGCTACTCATGACTTCGATGTAGATGCTGCGATATACACCCGCGATAAACACCTTGCGGGCCGAGTTTGCTATCTTTCCAGGGCTCGGGGCTCCGGTTTTCCGGCAATTCTCAAAAAGTGTGTTCGCAGCGCCCCATCCCCGGGCAGGTGTCGCTCAGAAGGAACGGTAGCGGAATTTTGTCGACCGAGGGTCACCTGCGTTTGACAGGGCATGAGGAAATGGACGAGCAATGCGGGCGCAGCAAGTGTGTTTGGCGCCGCATCAAGTGGCTATAATTGGTGAAAGAAAGCTATCACGACATGGGCAAAGTGCTTCATCCGGTTATTCTGTGCGGCGGCTCGGGAACCCGGCTTTGGCCCGCGTCTCGGAAGGCCTATCCCAAGCAGTTTGCGCCGCTTCTCGGGGCCGAATCCCTGTATCAGGCGACATTGAAACGGTTCGCCGGCGCCGGCTTTTCCGCGCCCCTGATCATGACAGCCGAAACATTCCGGTTCATGGCGACAGACCAGGCCCAGGATATCGGACTGATGGACACGCGTGTGGTGGTGGAACCCTCGCCGCGCGATACAGCCCCCGCCATTCTTGCCGCCGCCATGATGCTGGAAAGCAACCCCGACGATCTGATGCTCGTGACACCATCGGATCACGTCATTACGGATCAGGCCGCCTTTCTGGAGGCGATCGAACTGGGGATTGCGGCCACCGAGCAAGGCGCGCTAGTGACCTTTGGCGTCACACCGGATCGCCCCGAAACCGGCTTTGGATATCTTGAGCTGGAGGTGAAGACAAAGAGCCCGGCCCCGGCCAAGAAGTTCCACGAAAAGCCCGATCTGGCGACGGCCGAAGCCATGTTGGCCGAAGGTCGTTTCCTGTGGAATGCAGGGTTGTTCTTGGGACGTGTCAGGGATTTCCTCGCCGCATTCGACCTGCACGCCCCTGACATCGTCGATCCTGTGCGGGCCGCGATCGCAAATGCAGAGAGCGATCTGAATTTCACCCGTCTTGACCATGTGCCCTGGCAGCGTGCGAAAGCGATATCGATCGATTATGCGATCATGGAGAAAGCCGAGAAAGTGGCTGTCGTTCCGATGGATTGCGGTTGGTCCGATCTGGGGTCATGGCAGGCCATGTGGGAAGCGGCCGAGCCCGATGCTGATGGCAATGCGATGTCGGGCGCGGCCACGGCCGTGGATTGCGAAGGCAGCTATCTGCGCGCCGATGGCACCGGGCAGCATCTGGTCGGGTTTGGTCTGAAGAACACGGTTGCCGTGGCGATGGGGGATGCCGTTCTGGTTGCGGATCGTACGCGGGTGCAGGATGTGAAAAAGGTCGTCGAGGTGCTCCGCGCCGCGAAGGTCGGGCAGGCCGATGATTACCCGCGCTTTCATCGCCCTTGGGGCTGGTACGAGACGCTGTGTCTTGGGGACAGGTTTCAGGTCAAACGCATCATGGTGAAGCCAGGCGGCGTTCTCAGCCTGCAATCGCATCTCCATCGGTCGGAGCATTGGGTGGTGGTTGCCGGGACGGCGGAAGTGACGATTGGCGACGAGGTCAAGCTCGTGAGCGAAAATCAGAGTGTCTATATCCCGCTTGGTACCAAGCACCGGATGGTGAATCCGGGCCAGGTTGCAATGTATCTGATCGAGGTTCAGACCGGCGCCTATTTGGGGGAAGACGATATCACACGTTACGAAGACATTTACGGTCGAAATTGAGTGAGAGAAGTTGTGTCCGAGTCCAAGACCAGCCGGTCCGCGCCGCAAAAGTTTGAGCCGAATTTCAGCGCTACCGGATGGGTGTTGCTGGTCTTCATGGTGGTCGCCGTTGCGGCCATAGCCCTGACCGGCTGGGAAGATGCAGCCAAGGCCGTGCGCGAGCTTGGTCCGTGGAAACTGCTGGCGCTCTGCGGTCTGGCCGGAGCGCATTACCTGGTGCGGGCGCTCAGATGGCATCTCCTGGTGCGCGCCGGCAATGTGTCGACCAGTGCGTCGGAAAACGCTTTGCATTTCTTCGGCGGCTTTGCCCTGACGGCGACGCCCGGGAGGATTGGGGAACTTGTCCGCTTGCGCTGGCTGATGCGGGCGACGGGGCGCGGCTTCGGTCATCTTCTGCCCATTGCTTTTGCTGATCGCGCGATTGAGCTGGCCGCCATCGTGGGCCTTATCGCGCTGGCGCTTTCGGCGACCAGTCTTGGCACGACGGCGGCCTGGTGGGTGCTGCTTGCGGGCGCCGTTCTGGTGGCGATTGCCTGCCGTCCGAAGTTTCTGGAAATGACGGTGATCGGTCTCTGGCGGCTTTTCGGGGGTCGCGCGGGCCGGCTGTTTGTCAAACTCCGCCGCCTGACCCGCCGTTTGAATCCGTTCATGCGCTTGAAAGTGATGCTGCCCACGCTGGCAATCGGTATTGTCGGCTGGTCTTTCGAAGGGCTTGCCTTCTGGTTCCTGCTGGATTGGCTGGGAGCTTCGATCGATCCGGCGACGGCGACGGCGATCTTTCTGACGGCGGTTTTGTCGGGCGCTCTGTCCGGCTTGCCAGGCGGATTGGGCGGGACCGAGGCCAGTGCGGTCGCGCTCTTGCTTCTTCAAGGCGTCCCGATTGAGACCGCGATCCTTGCCACGGCGAT
>JAAUYH010216177.1_pt1 | contig 11245 bp, 8 predicted proteins | sample 7278061 | NCBI WGS metagenome assembly JAAUYH01 (sample SAMN14350203, study PRJNA611818) | marine sediment metagenome | isolation source: surface marine sediment (0.6m) | place: French Polynesia: Moorea | collected 2018-08 | reverse complement strand
GTCGATTCATCGGAGGCGGGATCATGAGCGGCGGGGGTGCCGTCTTCCCGCTGGTCGAAAACCAGCTCAGTGCCGTCGAACCCCGCGACAATGTCTGGCTCTCCGCCTCGGCCGGCACCGGAAAGACCCAAGTCCTGTCGGCGCGTGTGCTGCGTTTGCTGCTGCGCCGCGATGTCGATCCATCGCAGATCTTGTGTCTGACATTCACGAAGGCGGGTGCGGCCGAAATGGCCAACCGGATCAACGCCGTCTTGGCGCGCTGGGTGAGGCTGGAGGACACCCAGCTCTATTCGGAGATCCAGAATCTCGGAGCGGATCCGACCGTCGAAACGCGAGCTCGTGCGCGCACGCTGTTCGCAAGCGTGCTCGACTGCCCCGGCGGCGGTCTTCGGATCGATACGATCCATGCCTTCTCGCAATGGCTGCTGTCCAACTTTCCGGCAGAAGCGGACCTTCCTCCCGGTGCACGTCCGATGGAGGATCGCGAACGCGAATTGCTTGCGCGCGAAGTGCTGGCAGAAATGCTCACCGAGGCGGAGCAGGTCGGCGACCGGACGATTCTCGATGCGCTGGAAATGATCTCGGTCCGCAAGGATCCGGCGGCTCTGCGCGCCTGGCTTATGCGATGCGCGAGCCGGGCCGAAATGTGGGAAGGTTCGACCGGGTGGCAGGCTCCCATGCGGGCGCGGGTGATGGGTCTGCTCGGTCTACCGAGCGATGCCGACGAAGACTGGGCGTCGAGCGCCTTGCATCCCGATACCTTCCCCGATCAGCACCTGCTCGCGATGCTGCCGCTGATGCGCGACTGGAATGTGCAGACGGGCAGGGCGACTGCGGAATTCATCCAGGCGTGGCTCGGTCTGGAACAAGCCGACCGGACCGAAAGTGTCGCGACGTTCTTCGACACAGTGCTTACCAAGAAGGGAACCCCGCGGAAGATGGCGGGGCCTGCGAAAATCGAGCCGCGCCTAATCCAGTGGCAGGAAGAAGTCGCCGAAGCAGTCGGCTTCTATCGCGAGCGGATGAGCTTGCTCGCGCTCGCGGATCTGCTCACGCCCGCGCTCGAACTGGGCCGCGCGTTCTGGCTGCGTTGGGAGGAAGCAAAGCGCCGCGAAGGGCTGCTCGATTTCGACGATCTTATTCGCAAGGCGGCCGAGCTGCTCAAAGGGAGCCTCTCGGCCGACTGGATCCGCTACAAGCTCGATCGCCGTTTCGACCATATCCTGATCGACGAAGCGCAGGATACCAATCGGGCTCAGTGGGACATTGTCGATGCGCTGATCGACGATTTCTTCAGCGGCGAGGGCGCGGCAGGAGACAAGCTCAGGACCATCTTTACGGTCGGGGACTATAAGCAGGCGATCTTCGGATTTCAGGGCACCAGTCCGGAAAACTTCGCCAAGGCCCGCGAGAAGGTTTTCAAGCGGATCAACGACGCGAGGGAATACGCTCCGGCCGATCGAAATCGAAGGTTGGTTCCGACATGGCGTCCGCTCGATCTCGGACAATCGTTCCGCACTTCCGACACCGTCCTGCAGTTCGTGAACCGGACGATGGAAGCTCTCGGGCATGAGGCGTTCGGACTCGACCGAGCTCCGGAACCGCATGTCGGCGCCGAGCGTGCCGGTCTCGTAACGCTGTGGAGTCCGATCACGGCAGAAATCGCCGAGCCTTCTAGCGAGGAAAGCGCGCAGCAATCGCGCGACTGGTTGCCGCCGCACGAAACGGTGTTGGCACAAAGGATCGCCGAGCAAGTGGGTCGGTGGGTCAATGGGGATGAGCCCATCGTGTTGGAAAAGGGCGAAACGCCGCGCCACGCCGAAGCGGGAGACATTATGGTGCTGGTGCGCAAGCGCGGCCAGCTCGCGGCGCAGATCGTCGCACAATTGCATTCCAAGGGTATCCCGGTCGCGGGGGTCGACCGTTTGCGGCTCGGCGCTCCGCTGGTCGTGAAAGACCTGATGGCGGCCTTGCGATTTGCGGCTCAGCCGCTCGACGACCTCTCGCTCGCCAACCTGCTTGGGTCTCCTCTCGTCGGCTGGAGCCAGGAGCAATTGCTCGAATTCGTGCCGCGCGACCGCGATGTCCGGCTGTGGAGGCACCTGCGCGATCATGAATCTGGGTTCGTGCAGGAGACGATCGAACACCTTAGGCCGTTGCTTGCGCGGGCCGATTTCGAAACGCCGCAGGCATTGTTGGCCTGGTTGCTGACCGGGCCCTGGCAAGGGCGAAGGAAGCTGGTCGCAAGGCTGGGCCGCGAGGCCAACGACCCGATTGACGAACTGGTCAATGCCGCATTTGCCTATGAAAGTGCCCATACGCCGAGCCTTGCTGGCTTCATCGAATGGTTCGACGCGGGCGAAGGCGAACTCAAGCGAGATCCCGACGACGCGGGAGGGCAGGTGCGGGTGATGACGGTGCATGGTTCCAAGGGATTGCAGGCACCAATCGTTGTTCTTGCGGATGCTACCGGACGCCCCGGAGAAAGCGGCGCGCTGGAACTGGACGATGCGCCCTTGGGCGACGTCGTCGAGCGCAAGGTTCCGCTACCTCCGATCTCGAAAGACGAGAAGGTCGGTCCGGTCGGTGAGGCGGAAGAGAGGGCAAGGGTCGCCGCAATGCAGGAGCATTGGCGTCTCTTGTACGTAGCCCTGACCCGCGCCGAGGAAGCCTTGTTCGTAGGCGGTTCGCTGGGCCAACGCGACCGGAACGGCGGACCGCATGAAGACAGCTGGTACGCTCGGCTGGACCGGGTTTTCGAAGATGGGGAAATTGACGATCCGCTCTGGAATGCGCGCAAGGAGTGGGGCTACCGCGCCGAACCGATTGTCGTCGAAGACCTCGCCGGACAGGGTTCGGATCGGCCGACCTTGCCCGAATGGGCGACACGGCCGATCGGACCCGAACCTGTTCCCCCACGTCCGCTGGCACCCAGCGCGGTCGGAGAAGAACAGGGCTCCGATCCACCGCTAGCGTCCGACCAGGTCAACCAAGCTGCGCGTCGGGGAATTCTGATCCACCGGCTGCTGGAGCGTTTGCCCGACGTCGACCCCGGAGAGCGAAGAGTCCGCGGTTCGGCTTGGTTGAAGCGTCAGGCGGGCACACTTGACGACGTGGCCCGCGAGGAAATGCTCGCCAGCGCGCTCGCCGTCCTCGATGATCCGACATTTGCCGAGATATTTTCACCCATGGCCCTGGCCGAGGTGCCGCTTGCCGCGACAGTCGAAGGAATCGTGGTTTCGGGCACGGTCGATCGTTTGCTTGTCGATGAGACTGCAATCACGGTCGTCGACTTCAAGACCACGCGCCGTCCGCCCGAGCGATGGGAGGACATTCCCCGTGCCGCGCTCAAGCAGATGGCAACCTATGTCGCCGCACTGGAAGCTATCTATCCGAACCGACCTGTACGGGCCGCGTTGCTCTTCACACATGCTCCAAGGCTCTACGCGATACCCGCCGAAGCAATCGAACGGCACAAGGATCGATTGGGAGACGCGCAGGAAAGCTATGCACCGCTGGATATTGAGTGACGCGGAAACTCGCCTAAATTGAAACCAACGCAAATCAGGAGAAGCCGATATGGCCACCGTCAACGTCACCGACGACAGTTTCAAAACCGATGTGCTCGAAAGCGACAAGCCCGTTCTAGTCGATTTCTGGGCCGATTGGTGCGGCCCGTGCAAGATGATCGCACCGGCGCTCGAAGAGATCAGCGAGGAGCTGGGCGAGCATGTGACGATCGCCAAGATGGACATCATGGAGAACACCGGCGTGCCCGCCGATATGGGCGTGCAGTCGATTCCGCTGATGGTGCTGTTCAAGAACGGCGAAGCCGTCGCTCGCAAGGTCGGTGCGGCCCCCAAGAGCCAGCTCAAGGAATGGATCGAAAGCGAAATCTGAGTAAGTTCGGGGCGCCACTCGCGGCGCCCCGCTTCCTACCGCCAGTAATCGTGCCGTTGAGAGCCATCGAAATCGCCCCGATTTGAGGCAGCATTTCCTGAAAGGACTTGCCCGATCCGCATGGGCAAGGGTCCTTCCGTCCGAGCTTCTCGACCAATTCCTTGTCGCAATGCACGAAACGGAGCCCGCGCTTGACGTTGGTTTCCGATGGGAAGCCCTTGCGGCGCTTAGATATGCGCTCGAAAGCAGGGCAGGTCGGTCATGTCATTGGATTTGCGTACCACGATAGCCTCCTGTCGTTGCGGAGCGCGCGGCTAGCAGCTGATAGTGAGGTTGGAAAGCGCTAAGCCAGCACACGTCCGACGAATTCATCCCAAATTGCCGGGCTTGACGCCCCGACAAGACCGGGTTTGTCGTGCTCGTCGACGCGATAATCGCTTCCGTCGAGCCTCGCCGCCTTGCCGCCTGCTTCGTTGAGCCACAGCACCCCTGCAGCGTGGTCCCAGGCGTAGGTGCGCTTGAAGCTCGACACGTCGTTCTCCCCCAGTGCTAGGCGTGGATATTGTTCGGCGGCACAGCGCGGGATGTCTACCAGGGTGTAGTGCGGTGCAAGCTTGGCATCGACCATCGCGGCCTGTTCTTTCGTGAGGTACATCCGGCTCACCGCGGTGACGGGCGGTGCCTCGCCCGTTGTTTGGGCTGCGATCCGTTCGCCATTCACGAATGCACCTTCGCCGATCCTGGTATGGCACAGGCGGTCCTTGTTGGGGTCGTAGAGCCAACCGGCAACTGCCTTGCCCGCGTCCGCAAGGGCCACGATGATCCCGAATGGTTCCTTTCCTTCGGTGAAGTTGGCTGTGCCGTCGAGCGGATCGATGATCCAGCACTGTCCAGAGAGGTGATCGAGCACCCTTGTGTCTTCGGCAGCCGCTTCCTCGCCCACAACTGCAACGCCGGGTGCGAGTTTGGTCAACGCCTCGGTGAGAAAGCCTTCCACTTCGCGATCGACCACGGTGACAGGGTCGTCTTCGCCCTTCATCTCGATCTCGTCATCGGCAAGTGCGCGAAAGCGTGGAAGCATCGATCGTTGCGCAGCGAATCTGAGGAGATCGTGGATCTCCCCGTCGAGCGCGCTCCGGCCATCCGAGCTCATGGCATCGTCTCCCCATCACGGCGATTGCGAACGTAGCGAGGCAATCCGTCTTCGTGCCGACCCCAGCTGACTTCGCTGGTGCAGAAGATGTGAAATTCCGGCGGCAGCGCTTCGGGATCGTCGAGAGTCGCGACCGTCACATCGATCTCGTCGGGTTGGTGATCGAGGCGCGTGGCGATCGGGGAACCGCAGAGGCTGCAGAACAGTCGCTCGGCGAAATCGGTCAGTTTGGCGGTTCGGAGATATTCTTCACCCCGTTCGAGGCGGAATCCGCTGCGTGCAAGCGTGGTGTAGGGCACTGCCGGTGCCCCGGAAGACTTGCGGCAATGGCTGCAATGGCACCAGCTCGTCTCGGTCGGTTGGGCCGTCAGCCGATAGCGTATCGCTCCGCAAGCGCAGCCGCCTTGCATGTCAACTCCTGTAGTCTGCGTTGATGGAGATATAGCCGTGCGTGAGGTCGCAGGTCCAAACGGTCGCGCAGCCTTCGCCGATGCCCAGATCGACCTCAAGGTCGATTTCCTGCCCCTTGAGATGCTCTGCGACGGGTGTTTCGTCGTAATCTTCGACCGGCAATCCGTCGCGCGCCGCCCAGACGCCGCCGAATGCGATCGACAGTCGGTCACGATCGGCGGGTTCTCCAGCCTTGCCGACGGCCATGACAACGCGTCCCCAATTTGCGTCTTCACCGGCAATGGCGGTCTTGACCAGCGGCGAGTTGGCAACGGCGAGCCCGATCCTGCGAGCGCTCGCGTCGTTGGCGGCGCCCGAAACCCTGATCGTGATGAATTTCGACGCGCCTTCACCGTCGCGGACCACCAGCTGCGCAAGCCGGCGGCAGAGATCGGTGAGCGCTGCCGCAAAGGCGTCCGCACCGGGACTGTCCCAATCTACGATCCGGGCATGATCCGCCTTGCCCGTTGCAAAGGCGAGTACAGTGTCGCTGGTGGAAGTGTCGCCATCGACCGTGATACAGCTGAACGTTTCTGCGTTCGCCATGTCGAGACATTCCCGAAGAAACGCCGGCGCGACGACCGCATCGGTGAAGATATAACCGAGCATGGTCGCCATGTCGGGAGCGATCATGCCTGAGCCCTTGATGATCCCAACCAACTCAACCCTTGTGTCGCCGATCATGGCCGCGGTGTGTGCACCTTTGGCGAAGGTGTCCGTGGTTGCAATGGCGTTGGCGGCGTCTTCCCAGCCGCACGGTTCGGCCTCGAGCGCCCCTGCAATTCCCTCGCGCGCCCTGTCTTTGGGGAGCGGGACTCCGATCACGCCGGTCGAAGACACGAGCACGCCTCGCGCCTCGCAGGAAAGAGCTTCTCCAACCTGCTCCATGATCGCCTCAACCGCCTCGCGACCGCGATAGCCGGTAAAGGCGTTAGCGTTTCCGGCATTGACAACCAGAGCCCGCGCCGTGCCCGATTTCACCTGCTCGCGTCCGAGTTCAACCTCGCTCGACGCGCAGGCGCTCCGCGTGAAGACACCAGCAACCGCAGTGCCTTCGGCGACTTCGATCAGAGTCAGGTCTGCGCGGTCCCAATCCTTGTATCGTGCTCGGGCAACGCGCACCGTCACCCCGGAAATGGTTGGCATAGAAGGAAAGGGCAGCGCCAGCGGAGAAGTCTGCAGGTCCATGTTGCCGCAGCCCTAATCGGCAAACTTCCGGGGTGCAATCGGCGACCGGTTCTTTTGCGTTCACCTTCGGGCTGTTATCGCCTCCGGTATGAGAAAACACCTTGCCGTGATCGCCGTCGCCAGCCTGCTTGGTGGCGTGTCCGCTTCAGCTCAAGACGCCGCCGAAGCTGCGGCCGAGGCGGTCACAAGGGCTGCGGAAGAGGCGGCCCATGCCGCGGAAGGGGCCGCAGCGGCAACGATAGCGCCTCCGGCTCCTCCGCCAATCGAGATCCGTGCGGCCACAACTGCAGAGGAAGCGACGGAGCCTCACCGCTTTGACCGCTACGTGACCCCGCTCGACTACGGTTCGGTGCGCCCGACCGCGGCGGATTACCCGGTCGATGCTTGGCAGGCGGATCTCGAAGGTCGGGTTGAGTACAGGCTAGCGGTAAACGCTGACGGCAAGCCCACTTCGTGCGAGGTGCTTCAGTCGTCCGGACATATGTCGCTCGACGAAGCAAGCTGCGCCATCGTCATGGAGCGAGGCCAGTTTAACCCTGCCCGCGACGAAGACGGCGAGGCGACCGACGGTACTTACGAAGACGTCCACATCTGGAGAAAGCGCGAGCCCGAATTTCCGGGCACCTTCAACATTCACGTTGCCTTCACGGTCGATGCGACCGGCAAGTCGTCGGATTGCGAGGTCATCGACATATCGGGCGAAGTGTCCGAACAGATGCGCAGGACCTTCGAACGCGAGCCGTGTCCGGGGATGAACCGTCCTGCCCGCGCACCCTACCGGGACGAGGACGGCAACCCGATTGCCCGCCGTGTGGAACTGGTTCTCAGCGTGACAGTCGATGGTCCGCCGGAATAGGCAGCAAGGGCTGCTGAACGTCTTTGCCTTATTCTTTGCAGTATGCTGGACGAAAGAAGCGAAAATCACTATTTAGACAGCCAATGACACGACAATTGATCGCCTTTCTGGCCCTGCTTTCGGGCCTGGCTGCGCTTAGCGGTCCGGCGAACGCGTCCGTCATCAGCGCCGTTTCCTGCGATGTAGGCATTTCCGCCGAAGCGAATGAGAGCAAGGCGGGCACTCCTTCGGAAGTCCGCGAAGCTTCGAAGAAACGGCCGGTGCGTTGCCGCACGATCAAGACACCAAAGCGCGTCCAGCTGCCGCAGAGCCTGCGAGTTCCGGTCGCCATGGGAATTGAGCGCGCCTACGAATAGGCAAGGCTAAAGAATTCCTTTCGTAACGCGCGCCCACGGCGGCGCGAAATATCTCGCACAGTTTCGGCCCTAGTTGGGCTCTATTCCATTCAGGATTCTCCCGATGTTCAATGCTCTAGTAAAATCCGTTTTCGGATCTTCCAACGACCGTTACGTCAAGTCGCTTGGAAAAATCGTCAGTCAAATCAATAGCCTTGAGCCGCAAATGCAGGCGCTTTCGGATGACGAGTTGAAGGCGCAGACGGACAAGCTTCGCGGCCTGCTCGATGCTGGGAGCACACTCGACGATATCCTGCCGGAAGCCTTCGCGACCGTACGCGAAGCGTCTGTTCGCGTCTTCGCGATGCGGCATTTCGACGTGCAGATGATCGGCGGGATCGTGCTCCATCGCGGCGAGATCGCGGAAATGCGTACGGGCGAGGGTAAGACTCTGATGGCGACGCTGGCGGTCTATCTCAACGCCATTGAAGGCAAAGGCGTCCACGTCGTTACCGTCAACGACTACCTCGCCACGCGCGATGCCGAATGGATGGGGCAGCTCTACAATTTCCTCGGTCTCAATGTCGGGGTGATCATCCCGAATATGGACGAATTCTCGAAGAAGGACGCCTACAACGCCGACATCACCTACGGCACCAACAACGAATTCGGCTTCGACTACCTGCGCGACAATATGAAGCATGAGCGCAGCCAAATGGCGCAGCGCCCCTTCAATTTCGCGATCGTTGACGAGGTGGACTCGATCCTGATCGACGAAGCGCGCACCCCGTTGATCATTTCCGGTCCCACCGAAGACAAGTCGGACCTTTATGTCGCGCTCGATTTGGTCGCGAAGGAAATCCCCGAGGACTGGTACGAGAAGGACGAGAAGACCAAGAACATCCAGCTCAACGAAGACGGGCTGGATCAGGTTGAGCAGCTGCTGATCGAGAAGGGTCTGCTCGAAACCGACAATCTCTACGATGTCGAGAACACGCAGGTCGTTCATCACCTCGACCAGGCGCTGCGCGCTGTGCACATGTTTCGGCGTGATGATCACTACATCGTCAAGGATGACAAGGTGGTGATCATCGACGAGTTCACCGGACGCATGATGGACGGGCGCCGCTGGTCCAACGGCCTCCACCAGGCGGTCGAAGCCAAGGAAGGCGTCAAGATCGAGCCCGAGAACCAGACCATGGCCTCGATCACCTTCCAGAATTATTTCCGTATGTATCCCAAGCTTGCCGGGATGACGGGTACGGCGGCGACCGAAGCGGCCGAATTCTGGGACGTCTACAAGGTGAATGTGGTCGAGATCCCGACCAACCTCCCGGTCCAGCGGATCGACGAGGAAGACGAATTCTACAAGAACACGCTCGACAAGTTCGGCGCCATCGCAAAGGCGATCAAGGAAAAGAACGAGATCGGCCAGCCGATCCTGGTCGGCACCGTCTCGATCGAGAAGTCCGAACTGCTTAGCCAGTTCCTCGACAAGGAAGGCGTGAAGCACGAGGTCCTCAACGCGCGCCAGCACGAGCGCGAGGCGCATATCGTGGCGCAGGCAGGGCGGCTAGGTGCCGTGACCATTGCGACAAACATGGCCGGTCGCGGGACCGATATTCAGCTCGGTGGGAATTTCGACTTCCGTGTCGGCGACGAGCTCGGAGAGATGGAAGAGGGTCCGGCGAAGGACGCCGCCATCGCCAAGATCAAGGAAGAAGTAACGGCCGAAAAGCAGCAGGTTCTCGAGGCCGGCGGGCTATTCGTGCTTGGCACCGAGCGCCACGAAAGTCGCCGGATCGACAACCAGCTGCGCGGCCGTTCGGGCCGCCAGGGCGACCCGGGTCTGTCGCGCTTCTACCTGTGCCTCGAAGACGATCTGTTGCGCATCTTCGGTCCGGACACGCTGTTCGCCAAGATGATGAATTCGAACCTCGAAGACGGCGAGGCGATCGGGTCCAAGTGGCTGTCAAAGGCGATCGAGACCGCGCAGAAGAAGGTCGAAGGCCGCAACTACGAAGCGCGTAAACAGGTCGTCCAGTACGACGATGTGATGAACGACCAGCGCAAGGTGATCTACGAACAGCGCGGCGAGATCATGGAGTCCGAAACGGTCGACGATGTCGTGGTCGATATGCGCCACGACACGATCAATGCTCTCGTCGGCACTGCCTGCCCTCCGGGCTCTTATCCAGAGCAGTGGGACGTTGAAGGCCTGAAGGAAAAGGTCGGTGAGGTATTCGGCCTTGAGTTCCCGTTCGACGAGTGGATGGAAGAGGACCAGGTCGAACCGGAGATCCTCGAAGAGCGTATCCGCAAGCAGACCGACGAAATGATGGACGCCAAGATGGCGACCAACGATCCGGGCATCTGGCGCCTGGTCGAGAAAGACGTGTTGCTCCGCCAGCTCGACTTCCACTGGAAGGAACACCTCGCAACGCTCGACGCGCTGCGGCAAGTGATCTGGATGCGCGGCATCGCGCAGAAGCAGCCGATCAACGAGTACAAGCAGGAAGCCTTCGGACTGTTCGAAACCATGCTCGATACGCTGCGCGAGGAAGTGACCAAGATCCTGTTCAAGGCCGAGCTGCAGATCGCTCGGCCAGAGACGGAGTCGCTGCCGGACCTGCCCGACTTCCTTACCGGACATATCGATCCGCTCACTGGGCTCGACAATTCGGCAGATGGCGATGGGTCGGAGGAACGGCCGGAGCTGTTCGGCTCGCTCGCGGGCAGCCCGCGCGCCGCGTCCGGGCCGGGCGGAGCGAACACCGAAAACCCCTATGCCAATCTTGGCGTCAGTCGTAATGCGCCATGCCCGTGCGGCAGCGGCAACAAATACAAGCATTGCCACGGCGCGGCGGGCGCGAAGCAAATCGCCTGATCCTGCGTGATCTGAACAGGGGGGCGAGGCGGCATGATCGGAGCGGTACCGCTCGGGCTGGCGTTCGCCTTCCTGGTCACTGCGCTGGTTTATGCCAGCGTCGGAGTTGGTGGAGGCTCGACCTACGCCGCGCTGCTGGCGCTCTCCGGGCTTGACTACCGACTCCTGCCGCTGGTTGCGCTGGCCTGCAATATCATCGTCGTTGCAGGATCGAGCATCCGGTTCGCACGGGCAAAAGTGACCCCTTGGCGAGGAGCGCTGCTCCTCACCGCTTTGGCAGCGCCAGCGGCGCTCCTTGGAGGACTGACGCCCATCGACGAAGCAAGTTTCATGCTGCTGCTCGGAGCAAGCCTGGTGCTGACCGGTACGACCATGCTCATTCCCGTGAACGAGACGGAGCTCGGCGAGCCGACACGTTTCGCGAAGGCGATGCCATTCGTGTCAGCACCGCTTGGATATCTCGCGGGCCTGGTAGG
>JAAUYH010043769.1_pt1 | contig 11246 bp, 10 predicted proteins | sample 7278061 | NCBI WGS metagenome assembly JAAUYH01 (sample SAMN14350203, study PRJNA611818) | marine sediment metagenome | isolation source: surface marine sediment (0.6m) | place: French Polynesia: Moorea | collected 2018-08 | reverse complement strand
GGCACGGCACCTGTAATCTCTCGGTTTATTGAGTAACTTTGCTGACGCCGTGGGTAAGGGCACGGCACCTGTAATCTCTCGGTTTATTGAGTAACTTTGCTGACGCCGTGCCTAGGGGATAATTTATTTTTTGCTATTCCCTAATCAGGGTAAGGGCACGGCACTTGTAATCTCTCGGTTTATTGAGTAAACTTGTTGACGCCGTGCCCCTACGGGATAATTTATTTTTTGCTATTTCCTGATGGGTACGAAAATCTTGGGTTTTCATCCAAAGAAACTCGGTTTCTAGAATAGAGTCAAGAAATTACGAACCTTTTCCCAAAAATCCGTGTCACAATCAATAATAGACATCCAAAAATATGCGGTTATGTTCTGGGGAGAAGGACAGTTAATACACAACGGTAAATACAAGATAGAAAGATATTTGGGTGGTGGCGGTTTCGCGGTTACCTACCAAGCTATACATACAAAACTAAATCGTCCAGTAGTAATTAAAACCCCTAACATCAAAGTCCAGAACGATCCAAATTATGACAAGTATGTGGAACGGTTTATCAAGGAAGGACGTTTACTAGCAAAAGTCTGTGATTCTCCCCACCCGCATATTGTCCAGGTGATTGACTTGTTTGAAGATAACAATCGCCAATGTTTGGTGATGCAATATATACCGGGGATGAGTTTGTGGAAGTTTGTCCAACAAGAAGGAAGATTACCGGAAGCGGAAGCTGTTAAATATATTCGCCAAATTGGTTCGGCATTAGTAGAAGTACATAAAAAAGGGATATTGCATCTCGATGTTACCCCGCCTAATATTATGCTCAATTTTGAGTCGGGGATGTCTAATGGTAAGGCGGTATTGATTGATTTTGGCATCGCTGCGGATATGTCTCCACCCAGTAGTCTTTCTAGAACTTTTGGGAATAAAGCCTTTGCACCCTATGAATTAATCCGTATGCGTAAAGGGAGTCTTCGTCACGCCACAATGGATGTGTATTGTCTGGCTGCATCCCTTTATTATGCGGTTACGGGACAATGCCCTACAAATTCCTTTGACCGGAAGTTAGATGGTGAGGAATTAGTACCACCAAAGCAACTTGTACCCAGTCTGAGTGATGGGGTGAATCAAGCAATTTTGCAAGGAATGGCGTTGGAAGCAAAAGACCGTCCCCAGTCTATGCAGGAGTGGTTGGATTTATTTTCTAGCACTCCACCCCTACGTCATCAGGAAAACGCAAAACCAAACCTAACCCCCCAACCCCCTTCCCTAGCAGGGAAGGGGGAGAATTCAAAGCCTCTCGACTTGCAGTTGGGGGTGGAGAGAGGTTTGGAAGAGTCTGGAAAAACCCAAGAAGATGACCTAAGTTCCGAAAAAGGCATAGATTACACCAAGCTGCGGGACTATTTAGCAGCAGGAAACTGGAAAAAAGCTGACTATGAAACTTATCTCGTAATGCTGCAAGCTGTAGGACGCAAGGAAGGTGATTGGATGAGAAGTGAAGAACTATTAAATTTTCCTTGCACAGACCTGCGCACCATTGACTGTTTGTGGGTAAAATATAGCAATGGGCGTTTTGGTTTCAGCGTTCAGAAACGGATTTACCTGGAAGAAGGTGGTAAACCTGATGGTAAATATTATGAAGCTGCTTGGAATAAGTTTGGCGATCGCGTAGGTTGGAGAGTGAAGGATACCTGGATTTACTACTCAGATGTGACTTTTGACACCTACCTGGCACCGAGGGGTTATAGCAATTTGCCTCAATAAAAATCTTTGCTACTTCATGTACTTCCGCACTTTCAGTCACCTTTTGGTTATCCCAAGGTAAGCGCATCTGCCCAGGGGATGATTTTTTAGATTTACCTTTAATTTTCATCCCAGCCAGTAAACGACTACCCCAGTGATTTCTTTTTTCAGGCTTTGCTTGTGCTCTATATTTCTTACAGAAATCGCGATACTTAGCTGCACATTCATCTAGAGTTCTCCCCAACTGTAAAAAAGCTGGATGCCATTGGGTGATACCATCATTGCTAAGTCGGTCATGAGTGCCATAATTACTAAAATCATAGAAAAATCCTGGCTGCATTCCTGCTGCTTTGGGATTAGCGTGAATATAGCGCAGAGTATTTAACGCTCTTTTGGTATCTGTATTCGCAAAACCCGTACAGTGATATCTTTTCTCCCAAAAATGCCCTGTACGGTTCAACATCCGGTTAAAACACATCGCAGTATACCAATTTAACCAATGCATGATTTTGGGTAATTCTTGCGGTTGTCCAGGTTCCAACAAGTAATGCACGTGATTACTCATAATGCAAAGTGCATACAGCTTAAACCCAAATTTGTCCTTTGCTTTGTTAATCGCATACAGAAACACCTCCCGACACTCAAAGCGCGTCAGACGAAATTCGCGATTATTGCAACGGGTGGTGATGTGATAGCAAAATCCTGGTTGAAAATGTCGATGAGGACGAGGCATAAGAAATAGAATTTGTATTATTTTTTGATTAACTCTTGTAAGTGCAAGATATCAAGGATCTGACTACGAGTTTAAAATCCTCTTCAACCCTCAACCCTCCCCAAAATCTCTTTCACCCAAACCTCCTCCTGTGCTGACAAAGCTGGCTTTACAGGTTGCGAGTAAGCGATCGCCAAATCAAAACGTGCCCTTTCATACACTTCATTTAATAACTTCTGTAAATCCACCACTGGTTCAACTTCTCCTTCCCTTAACGGTACTGGAAAAGCGGGAATCGCATCTTTTAAACCAAAAGTATATAAATCTGCTTCCGGTCTACGGTATCCCCGACTTACCAAGATACGATAACCCGTGTCAGCAGTTCCCAAAATAGGCATGGGTTCCCCTCCTCTCAACAAATCAATTTCCACCAAACTAGTATTGGATGCGAAAATCTTGTGTCGTTTTCTTTCGTAAGCTTCCCTTCCCTCTCCCGAACGCTTATTTTTAGGAGAAAGTATCTCAATCACCGAAACTACCTCCCCAGTCTGGGTAGAACGCACTTCTAGAAATCTTTCAGTAACTTCTTCTGGTACGGGTACGGATACCTTTGTCGGTTCAGTCAGCTTCGCAGTTGTAACAGTACTCCCAGAGGTAGATTGATCGCGACGGGAAACCGCGACATCTGCAATTCCCACCATCAATACATCAGCCACGCTAGTATAAACCCGTTCCTCAATAGATACGCGATATTTCGGAACAATTTGCGGAGTTAGGTCATCAGCAATGGCAACAATCAAACGATTGTGTACCTGATGCCACAGTTCTGGCATTTCCAAATACGGATTCATCCCGGGAAATGGATTACCCATGAAGTTAAAATCAAGTCAAAAGTCAAAAGTCAAAAGTCAAAATATTTGTAACTAGATTGTAACTGCTGCAAAACAAGCCAGAAACAAACTGTGCAAAAATTGAATTGATAGCCCCTCCTGCAACCAGCAATGGCAAGAACCCCTGCTTTGAGGATACCTTTTCTAGAAAATGGCGATCGCCTAACTCGGAGTGAGTTTGAACGTCGCTATGATGCAATGCCCAATGTTAAGAAAGCTGAACTAATTGAAGGAGTGGTATACGTGGCATCAGCAGTACGTGCTAAAAGTCATGGTAGACCTCATGCTCAAATTATGACTTGGTTGGGTGCGTACTATGCAGCAACTCCTGGGGTTGACTTGGCTGATAATGCCACAGTGCGGTTAGATTTAGACAATGAACCCCAGCCAGATGCACTATTGCGAATTGAACCACAACTAGGGGGACGTTCTCGAATTACAGAGGATGATTACATTGAAGGCGCACCAGAATTAATTGTAGAGGTTGCTGCTAGCAGTGCTTCCTACGACATGAATGATAAGCTGAAGGTATATCGTCGTAATGCCGTGCAGGAATACCTTGTTTGGCAAATTTACGAAAATCGCTTGGATTGGTTTTGCTTGCACAATAGCGAATATATTAATCTAGAACCAAATGCAAAAGGTATTATTCAAAGTCAGGTATTTCCAGGACTTTGGTTAGCTGTTGATGCTTTATTAACTGGAGATTTAGCAAGGGTTTTAGCTGAGTTACAGAAAGCTTTAGCGACTCCAGATCACCAAGCATTTATTACACGGTTGCGACAAAATTAACTAACACCCAACCTCCATTTCCACATCATTACGAATTATTAAAAAATTTGGCATAATATGTATTTTACGTGTACGTCAGCTTGGGAATCTGCATCATGGGTCAAATCGTTTGGATCGCAAGACATGCAAACCGCCTCGACTTCGTAAATCCTGATTGGTTTCTCACTGCTGAACGCCGCTATGATCCACCATTATCAGATGATGGCATGGTACAAGCGCAACAGTTAGCCCAACGTATGCAGGGAGAAAAAATCGACCATATTTTTGCTTCTCCCTTTCTACGCACGGTGCAAACAGCGAATGCGCTGGCAGAAAAACTAGATTTACCCATTAAACTAGAAACAGGCTTAAGTGAATGGCTAAATCCAGAGTGGATGACAGAGGAACCTCAAAGACTACCTACCCCAGTTTTAGCGGAATTATTCCCCAGAATTGATACTAGCTACACTCCCCATATCGCAGCTAGGTATCCCGAAACACACTCCCAAGTACACCATCGTGCCGGACAAACCGCTCGAAGTTTAGCTACAGAATATTCTCCAGAACATATACTATTAGTGGGTCATGGTGCATCTGTCAAAGGTGCAGCCATGGGACTGGTAGGAGAAGCTTTCAACATTACAGAAAAAGTACGTCTCTGTAGTTTATACAAAATTGTACGTAAAAATCCTGAATGGTCTCTAGAATTAAAAGGTGATACTTCCCATTTGAGTCAAGTGGAAGAAGTAGTTCGATTTAATTAAGTCAACAACCCACCGAAGCGTCGGAGTACCGATGTAGTGGGAGTCAAAAGGAGGGAAGACAGATGAATTCAAAAAATCATCGGAGTGGAGACTCACACAATGGGAAGATAGGGAGAAATTCATAACTCCCAATTACCAATTACCAATTACCAATTACCAAGATATGGCATTATTATTAGCAGGAGATATCGGCGGTACAAAAACCATTTTGCGGCTGGTAGAAGTATCAGAACAGGAGAATCTAAGTACTATTGCAGAGGAACGTTACCGCAGTGGAGATTACCTGGATTTAATCCCCATGGTCAAGGAATTCTTAGGAAAAGCTGATGCCGGAACTCCACAGAAGGCTTGTTTTGCGATCGCAGGTCCTGTGGTTCATAATACGGCTAAACTAACTAATCTGGCTTGGTTCTTGGATGGTGAGGTGCTACAACAGGAACTTGGTATAAGTCAAGTTTCGTTAATTAATGACTTTGCTGCTGTTGGTTATGGTATCTTAGGTCTAACCCCAGAAGATGTATATACCCTGCAAGCTGGTAAACCTAACAAGGATGCACCAATTGCTATTATTGGTGCTGGTACTGGTTTAGGACAAGGCTTTTTAATTAAACAGGGAGATACTCATCAAGTCTTTCCTTCCGAAGGTGGACACTCGGATTTTGCCCCCAGAACGGAGTTAGAATTCCAGTTGTTGAAATATCTGTTAGATAAACATGATATTCAACGGGTATCCGTGGAAAGGGTAGTTTCCGGTTTGGGACTGGTGTCAATTTACCAATTTTTGCGCGATCGCCAAATTGCCAGTGAGTCTCCCGAAATTGCCGCAGTTGTCAGAACTTGGGAACAGGAAGCCGGAAGACAGGAAAAAAGTGTAGATCCAGGTGCAGCCATTGGTAAAGCTGCCCTTGAGAAAAGTGATCGCCTCTCGGAACAAACACTACAATTATTTGTAGAAGCCTACGGTGCGGAAGCTGGGAATTTGGCATTGAAACTGCTACCTTACGGTGGTTTATATGTTGCAGGTGGAATTGCACCGAAAATCCTCGCTTTATTAAAAGAGGGCAGTTTCCTTTTAAATTTTACCCAAAAAGGGAGAATGCGCAGCATCCTCGAAGACATACCCATACATATAATTCTGAATTCCCAAGTGGGGTTAATTGGTGCAGCTATATGTGCAGCTAGGTTATAACAGCTGGCAGTATATATCAAAATTCATGTCAAAATCATGACAATTAGATTTTTGTTATCATTAACTGCCGCAACTTTAGTATTTACCACTTTTACGGGGGTGGAAGCGCGTCCACCCCAAAGGGAAACTTCCAAAGCCAAAATAAAGCTATCGTCCTCCAAACCCAAGCAACCCAAGTGGAAGGTATTTACCCCTCCAGACAAGCGCTTTAGTGTCTTAATGCCGGGAACACCGGAAAAAGCCACTCAAGTTCAAAAAACCTACATGGGGGAAATAGAGTTACACACATTTATTGCCCAACCTCCCGATCAAGAAGTCGCTTATGTAGTTACATACAATGACTTTCCTTATAGTTATGGTCAAATGGCGACTTCCCAGAAAATACTGAATCATGCCCAGTATCTAGCATTAAAGACCACCCAAAGTAGGTTAGTCTCTGAGAGAGAAATTCGCAGTTCTAACGGTCATCCCGGTAAAGAACTTGAATATATCAATCCGGGAGGCAAAATTACGAAACATCGTATGTATTTTGCCCATGGAAGATTATACCAAGTTATGGTGATGACCACGAAGAAACAGCAAAAAACTTTATCTCAAACTATGGATGGATATCTAAATTCTTTTCATGTGATAGTCCAGCCATAAAACCTAAAACAAAAATTGAGCAATCAAACGCAAGACTGAGAAACCGGGTTTTTCTACGTACTGGAAAAAATTTCTGGTTTCTTGGCTACAAATCTTTATAAACCCGTTTTCTCAAGTTTTGATATCCCTTCTGTCTGCTTTAATATTTGAATTTTCATCTAATTAACCTAAGTACAAAAAGCAACAAAAGCTACAATAGTTTAAGTTGCTAGCTGCCTTATATCATATTAAATTTGACAGTAAATCCAGTTTTACAGGAATTTAATAAGAGTATAAGCTTAAATGAATTAAAAGTAATTACACTAGTCATAAAGTTTGAATATTTACTTAAATTTTAGCGTAATTGATATTTGAAAGCATTTAATTTTCAGGTTGCTAATATATACCTAAAGATAGGTTTTTTCGTGAAAATTTTTGATAACATCGGTGATTGTATGTATCCTTTGCAAATTTTGTCATAGAGATGTTTCTGTTGATAGCAGAGGAAACTTTAGTATCTAGGACACTTTAACGTGTCCCGTTAGGGTGCGAGTAGACCACTAAAAGTACAAAGTCTGGTCAAAAAATCCTTTTTTTCGAGGAGCGTTGAGATGATTCGTTTACCCAAATTTCTATTCGTTGCGCTAATTAGTCTTGTAACTTTGGTAGGATGTACCACGACGTCTACTGACCAAGCTTCCACCGAAACCTCACCTGCTGACAATCCACCTGCAAGCGTAGTTTCTGCCCCAGAAGAAATACCTACACAGGGTGTTGACAGCTTGGTAGTAGCTGTAAATAAAACTAAAGAGGCAGTTGAAGCTGGAAATTTTGAAATAGCCAAAAAAGAATTTCAAGGATTTGATGAAACTTGGGGTAAACTGGAGGGTGAAATCAAAGCTAAATCATCTGATGGCTACGAATCCATCGAAAAAACTATGGATGAGATTAGTGCAGCCCTGAAGGAATCCACACCCAACAAGGATCTGGTGCTGGAAAAGTTAGAATCTCTTAGCAAACAAATCACCACTATTCCTCAATAAGCAGCAATAGGTAAGTAGGTAGGCATAATTAATCCTTGCTGATAAATCGGGTTCTGCTCAGCAGAACTCGATTTTCGGCTTTGTTGAAACAGCATACATAATCAAAGGGGAAAGTTAGCCCCGAAGCAAGGTTTAAAGTCTCACCTCTTGTGGGCAAAAAATCCGTACGTAGGTTGAAACTCCGTTTCTTGTGGGCATAATGAATCACTGTTGCCTGTTGCCCGTTCCCTGTTTCCTGTTCCCTTTCATCCTTTACCATTTACCAACCCCTAGAGATATGATAACTATTCAAACAGAATTGATGTGAATTGGGTTAGATTATGGCAGGACATAGTAAATGGGCAAATATTAAGCGTCAAAAAGCAGTAGTAGACGCCAAAAAAGGTAAGACCTTTACCCAACTGTCCCGGGCAATTATTGTTGCGGCTAGAAGCGGTATTCCAGATCCAAATGGTAATTTTCAACTGCGTACTGCAATTGATAAGGCAAAAGCGGCAGGTATTCCCAATGATAATATTGAAAGGGCGATCGCTAAAGGTGCAGGAACCCTAGAAGGGGATGGAGATAGCCTAGAAGAGATTCGTTATGAAGGTTATGGTCCTGGAGGTGTAGCAGTACTAATCGAAGCCCTCACAGATAATCGTAACCGCACCGCTGCAGATTTACGGGCTGCCTTCAGTAAAAATGGTGGGAATTTAGGTGAAACTGGTTGTGTTAGCTGGATGTTTACCCAAAAAGGGGTTTGTACTGTTAAGGGAGTTACTGACGAAGAACAGCTTTTAGAAGCATCCTTAGAAGGAAATGCTGATACTTATGAAATGACTGATGAGGAAATCGCAGAGGTATTTACCGAAATCACCAATTTAGAAAGCCTTAACCAGACGCTGAAAGACAAAGGCTTTGAAATCAGTGATGCCCAGTTGCGGTGGATACCAGATAATTACGTTGAAATTACTGATGCAGAACAAGCGGTATCACTTCTGAAGTTAATAGACACTCTGGAAGCTTTGGATGATGTGCAAAATGTCACCGCTAACTTTGAGATGGTAGACCAGTTAATGACAGCTATGGCGTGAACCATGATATTGACAAACTGATGTTATTGAAGAAGTATTTGCTGGACACTCTATAAATGTATCTAAATACTCCAGCAAATATCAATACTAATCCACACTAGCCCTTTGTTGTAGGGCTAGCATTAAGCTTAAGATTCTTCTTGTTGTAAGATGGTGGGAATATCACGACTGGCATGAATGATACGTACCAATGTGAGTAATTATTCAACAGAAAAATCAAAAATTAGATACTGTTAAAAGCCCTTAATACCGCGTAGAAAAAACCTCCACAAAACGCGCAACCCTTTTACAGTAGGGGTTTAGCAATGCGCTTTACCCCTACTGTTGTGCAACCCACGATTATTCGTGAAGTGTCCCTGTTGTTTATGATTTGGCTAAATTTTGGTTAAGACAAACAATCCTGTAAAATTTCTCCATGACGAAGATGTAAGTAATTCGGAAGAAGATTTAGTGGCTGGTAGTAAAGTTGGTAGCGATTTGTGGTTAAGTGAATATCTCTCACCTTGGGATATTTACGTTCATGGTATTTCCCGTGTGTTGGTGACTAAACAGACTCCCTTTCAGGAAATGTCTGTTGTGGAAACGGAAAATTACGGTAATGCCTTAGTCTTGGATGGAAAATGGCAATCCTGTGTTGCAGATGAGTTTCTTTACCACGAACCTTTAATTCATCCGGCAATGTTCTATCATGGAGAACCAAGAACCGTATTAATTTTAGGTGCTGGTGAAGGTGCAACTGCTAGGGAAGTACTGCGGTGGAAAAGTGTAGAAGAGATAGTAACGGTGGATCTAGATGGGGACGTTGTAGAAGCCTGTCGTCAGTATTTACCAGAAATGCACGCTGGTGCTTTTAATCATCCCAAGGTTGAACTGATAATTGCTAACGCCTTGGAATATTTAGATAATACTACTCAAAAGTGGGACATTGTGGTTTTTGACCTCTCCGATGCGATCGCTGAAGGTCCTTCTTTCCAACTGTTTACTAAAGAATGTTTTGCCAAAATCCGCCGTATCCTCAAGCCAGAGGGATTTTTAATGATGCAAGCGGGTTCCTTGCTACTGTCACAACTACACCTACATGCACGATTAATAAATACAGTTAATGCAGTGTTTCCCAACGTCCAACCCTACAGTAGCTTTATCCCCAGTTTTGGCGAACCTTGGGGATTTGCGATCGCCTCTGCTAAAGAAATTGACACCCAAGTAGATCCAGAAAAAGTGGATTATATCTTAGCTACAAAAACTACTGGTGGCTTTAAAATGTTTGACGGTATCACCCTTTTAGGTTTGATGCAAACACCTGGACATATCCGCAAATTAATCGCCACTGAAACTCAAATTTTCACCCAAGCTGAACCATTAAAAGCCTTCGGTAAAGGTATTTCTAATTCACTTCAGGGTTAAAACCCTTATTCCCATTGCGGAACAGTTTTTTTGTAGAAGTCAAACCCTAACTGTAGCGCTATAGTCCCCTCCCGGAACAGTTTTTTTTGTGGAAGTTAAACCCTGACTTTAGCGCTATAGTTTTTCGAGACTATAAATATTCCCCTCGCAGAACAGTTTTTTTGTAGAAGTCAAAACCTGACTGTAGCGCTATAGTCCCCTCGCGGAACAGTTTTTTTGTGGAAGTTAAACCGTGACTTTAGCACTATAGTTTTTCGGAACTATAAATCAATACGGTTCAGTTAAGAAAAATAGTAGGTTGGGTGGAACGTACACGTAGTGTTCGGTGTAGGGTAGTGAAACCCAACAAAAGCGCTGATAGTGTTGGGTTACTCTACGAGAAGCCGCTCCGCGTCTATGTTCCTCAAACGCCACTTCCGACAACTTTGGAAAAGCAACGGAGTGGCTCCCCAACCTACGCCAGTTTTAGTTTCCAGGCTTAACTGTAGCTTGCATCACGCGCAGCAGTACGGTATTAGACTATAAATATTCCCATTGCGGAACAGTTGTTTTTGTGGAAGTCAAACCCTGACTCTAGCGCTATAGTTTTCCGGAACTATAAATATTCCCATCGCGGAACAGTTGTTTTTGTGGAATTCAAACCTTGACTGTAGCGCTATAGTTTTCCGGAACTATAAATATTCCCATCGCGGAACAGTTGTTTTTGTGGAAGTCAAACCCTGACTCTAGCGCTATAGTTTTCCGGAACTATAAATATTCCTATCGCGGAACAGTTTTTTTGTAGAAGTCAAACCCTGACTCTAGCGCTATAGTTTTCCGGAACTATAAATATTCCTATCGCGGAACAGTTGTTTTGTGGAAGCCAAACCCTGACTCTAGCGCTATAGTTTTGCGGAACTATAAATACTCCCATCGCGGAACAGTTGTTTTTGTGGAAGCCAAACCCTGACTCTAGCGCTATAGTTTTGCGGAACTATAAATACTCCCATCGCGGAACAGTTGTTTTTGTGGAAGTCAAACCCTGACTCTAGC
>JAAUYH010249307.1_pt1 | contig 11248 bp, 6 predicted proteins | sample 7278061 | NCBI WGS metagenome assembly JAAUYH01 (sample SAMN14350203, study PRJNA611818) | marine sediment metagenome | isolation source: surface marine sediment (0.6m) | place: French Polynesia: Moorea | collected 2018-08 | reverse complement strand
TAGAGCAACCCGCCATTCCCGGCATCGCCGAACAGCTCGCCCAATTCGCAGCTCCCCAAGAAGTCGCCCCAATTCCCCCTGAGATCGTAGAGCAACCCGCCATTCCCGGCGTTACCGAACAGTTCGCTCCATCCGCCCCCTCCCCTGAATCCGCCGTCACTTCGCCTGAGATCATCACATCTCCCCCTGCCGATACGAAAGAACAAGTCTCAGATGATCACACTGCCGGACAACTGTTGTTAGTAGACGACAACGAGGCCAACCGAGATATGCTCAGTCGTCGACTTGAGCGAAAAGGGTACTTTGTAATCTCGGTTGAAAGCGGTGAAGCGGCTCTGGAAGTGATTGGCCAGGAATCCATCGATCTGGTTCTGCTGGATATTATGATGCCTGGAATCGACGGCGTCGAGACCCTGAGACGGATCCGTCAGAACTATACTCAGTCCCATTTGCCGGTGGTCATGGTTACCGCTAAAGATCAAAGCGATGACATGGTTCGGGCGTTTGACCTAGGCGCCAACGATTACATTACAAAACCCATCAATTTTTCGGTCGCAATGGCGCGTATTCAAGCCCAACTCGCGACCTTACAGGCAACCCGACAACAAATCGTGGATGCGACCCAACAAGCCGCCACAAAAGTCAACCGCCCAGTTATTCTAGAATCGGCCCCGCCCACCATCGTTCCTCCTCCCCCATCCCCCCCAAAAATTGCCCAGGCAGTTCAACCCGTCCAGCCCCAGCCAACTCCCGCTCCATCAAGACCAGCACCGCCAGAACCTGCTTCGCCTCAACCCGCCTCAAGAATCTTCTTAGGCCGTCAGCTAGGGGGGCGGTATCAAATCACCCGAGTACTGGCTGAAGAACAGTTCAATCACACCCTTGTCGCCCGAGATATTCAACATCCTGGCGATCCCTTGCACCTGCTGAAAAAACTTAACCTAGACATCAATCATCCTCAGCTTATAAAAACGGTGCGTCAATTGTTGGCCTCAGAAACCCGAGCAGTCAAGCAGCTTAATCGGCATGACAAGATTGCGATGCTGGTGAAACCTTTTCTACTGGGGCAGGATTTTTATTTAGTGCAAGAATTTGTGGAAGGATCTTTGCTGGCTGATGAGCTGCATAAAGACTATCCAGCGCCCATACACGAGGTTTTAGAGTTAACAACAAACATTTTGAAGATTTTAGAATGCTTCCACCAGAAGCATTTAATTCACACGGATATCCAGCCCTACAATCTACTTCGACGGAAGTGGGATGATCAGTTGGTTTTGATTGATTTTGGCATCACAAAGCGAATCCTTATTCAGCTCGGTCAGGTATCCTACCCCCATCGTAAAATGCTATTTGACCATCGGGGATATATGCCCCCCGAACAACGCTTGGGGCAGCCTGTTTTCAACAGTGATATTTACGCTGTGGGTATGATTGCTTTACAAGCCCTTACCGGAAAAGCACCCGATGAATTTACTATCGATCCAGGCACGGGTGAATTAAACTGGCGTGATTTTGTGGATGTCAATAAGGATGTCGCCAAATTATTCAACAAGATGACCGCTCAAAACCATAGAAATCGATACTTCTCAGCAGCAGAAGCACTCAATGACGTGCTCGTCGAATGGTACGAATTACGCTCTCAAAAAACCTTCTCAAAGTGAAGGACCTTCTCTCCTCTTACCAATATCGAATTGTGGCTTAATCAGCTGAATGTTGTTCAGCCTGTTTCAATCAATGGGACAAAACCCAATTAGGGCAGTTTTGGCCTGAAATTAAAGCGCCGAAGGCTAGTTCAATCAAAGGCCAGTAAGCTGGCAATCAATTTTTAACAAGATAATTCAAAACCTATTTACAAGATTTTCAAAGTTTTCTACTGATCCAAAGGGGGCCTGACAGAGTACCCTTACTGAAGGTTCTATAAGGATTCACATGGAAATTTGAATAAAGGCTCATTCAAAAATATTCCGCTAAATGGCGCATTGCTTTTTGTTATATTTGTCTTTTAATTTTGATTTGAATACCTGGATTTATCAACCTTTTTTTGGGTATATACCCTTTCACAGAAGGTCATTAAATATATTAGCTAAAATCATTTTATCAGGTTTAACTGTATAAGAAAGCACAGCAATAATCTTTTTGGGTTCCCCAAGAAAAAAAGAGTATTTGACAGGATAAATCGACTGATTTTTTAGATTTTTTCATTCTTGTAATCATTTCAATAAACTTCAAATGATACAGATCTTATCCTTTGCATAACAGGCTATTCTACGTATGGATTTGCTAAATGCCCAATCTTTACGGGACTACCTCTATAGCCATTCACGTTATCTGTTACTCGCTTATCATAGGACTGTCTGAAAAGGTGCGCTGCCGATTTGAATCTTAATTTTGAGAATCCAGATCTAACTCTCACCAAGCAACCTATCAAAAATGCTCAGCAAAATATCAGAACGGCAAATGCACAGAGTCAGATGGCTGCTAGCAACGGGTTGGCTGCTTCTGATCTTTTCTCTCTTTTACGACCCTTTTTCTCCCCAACTCACCGATCCCGAGAATACGTTGAGTCCCCTGAGGATTGATCCATCTGCCTGTATCAAAGTCCAGGGTTTTTGCTTGGAAGAAACCCCCTATCCTTTGGCCGCCCAGATATTCTGGGGCGCAATTGTTCCCAGTGCGATTTTCATTCTATTAGTTTTCGGTCATGAATTTTGGCGACGCATTTGCCCATTATCATTTTTTTCGCAACTGTCCAATGCGCTTGGAATTCAGCGGCAACTTAAACGGATCAATCGCAATACAGGCAGGATTCGGGTTGAACCCGTCTTAATCAAAAAGAGCTCCTGGTTAGGCCGAAACCATTCCTATCTACAGTTTGGTTTATTTTATTTAGGACTGTGTAGCCGGATCCTTTTTGTAAATTCTAGTCGTTGGGCCCTAGCAACCTTTTTACTCTTCACAATTGGGGCGGCGATCTTGATCGGCTTTCTCTATGGCGGAAAAACTTGGTGCAACTATTTCTGTCCCATGGCGCCGGTGCAAAAAATCTACGGCGAACCCAGGGGACTTTTTAACAGCACCGCCCACCAAGGTAGTCGCCGCATCACCCAATCAATGTGTCGCACCATTACCCCAGCCGGCAAAGAGCAGAGCGCCTGTGTGGGTTGTCAAACTCCTTGTATCGACATCGATTCAGAACGAACTTACTGGGATGGCGTTACCAAACCAGATCGACAGTTAATCTACTACGGTTATCTGGGTCTCGTAATTGGCTATTTTTGCTATTACTATCTTTATGCTGGCAATTGGGACTACTACATGTCCGGCATCTGGACCCATGAACACAATCAACTGGGTAAGCTGCTCAGCCCTGGATTTTATTTGTTTGAGTCCGCCATTCCCATCCCCAAACTGGTGGCGGTCCCCATGACCTTAGCTTTTTTTGGCGGTGGTAGTTATTTCCTAGGACGATTCCTCGAAAAACAGTATAAAGCTCACCTACAGTACCACAGGAGACACATCCAGCACGCATTATTGCGACACCGGATGTTTACCCTCTGCACCTTTATTGTCTTCAATTTCTTCTTCGTGTTTGGCGGTCGTTATTTTGTTGGATTACTGCCCATATTCTTTCAATATTGCTTTGAAGCCTTGATTGTTTTAGTAAGTACACTCTGGTTCTACCGTACTTGGAAACGCAATCCTGAGCGCTACTTACGAGAAAGTCTGGCCAATTCTCTCCGGAATCAGTTAAGCATGTTGAGACTGGATGTTTCCCGATTTGTGGAAGGACGCTCTTTAGAGGATCTTGATCCAAACGAAATTTATATCCTTGCGAAGATTTTGCCAGGGTTTACCCAGGAAAAACGGCTCCAAACCTACAGAGGCGTCCTCCTGGAAGCGTTAGAAGGCGGATATATCAGCTCTTCCAGCAGCTTAGAAGTGCTTCTGAAGATGCGTTTAGAGCTAGACATAAGCGATCAAGATCACGAACGAATCTTGGCGGAAGTGGGGATTGAAAATCCAGAATTGTTCAGTTCCTTCGTCAGTCAGCCTCTATTTCTATAAGCCGACAGTTCCGATCATGTATGCAGTAGACGCACCCTAAGCTTGACGCAAATAATATTGACACAAAAAAAGGTAACGGGGAAAATGCTCCGAAAAAGAGCCAACCAGGAAAATCCAGACTCACTTCAAACATCAACTAGAGGGCGGCGTTGTTCAAATTTATCTGACTGAGCCCTGCTCACCTTCTGTGGGCGAATCGGAACTAGTGGCGTGAAGACTGGTTTCTCAGGCTTTCTAGCGGTGAGGGGAACAGTAGCGGGGGGTTTCTCATCAGAACGATTAGGATAGAGACTACTTAAGTCAATCTCAAGTTCGATGGAAGCTCTCCGATAAACGCCTGAAAAATCTAGAATAACCCAGGCGTTAACCGCATGTTTTCCGTCTGAGAGGCGATACTTAAAGGCGCCGTCAATGTTGAGCTTCTGACACTTTTCAGGGGAGGCTGTCTCTAGCAAATCCCAGGTCGCCCAGGTCGGCAGGATATGGTCATACACATCTATCAGGGTTTCAAATTGTTTGGTCATAATGTCATCCCAGGTTTTGAACTCTGTATGAAGATTCAGCGATTCCGACAATGACACCCTGTTCCCTGTGATAGGCATATATTGCATTGACAATAGACAATATATAGCTAAATCACCCCCTGAACGCACGTAGCAACGAAGTGTTACGTCAGTAAAGATTTCACAGTTGACTAGACAAATTGGCCTGTTTGTTGTATCCAGCAGGTTTGCAATCCCCGCTGTCATAATGGGGTCTATCCCTGCGCCAAATTGTTAACTTGTTATCAAGTATCACTGACATCACTTAGAAAAGCCTCTGGAAATGCGCTGTAATATGCTTAGATCCATGGAATAAGAATATTTCAAGGTCTTTCAGGCCAGCAACATCCTTTTTCTGTAATATTGATATGCCTCTGGCCTACTGATTTCAACGGTAGGCGACATAAATATAGGCGCCGAACATGAAATGGTTAGAGAAAAAAGGGGGGCAAACTCAATGCCCCCCTTTTTTTGATTTTGCTGGTGGATTTAGTAAGGCCTAATGAAGTTAGGGGGCGTTCAAAAATAACTTCATACTTTAGCGCTGTGTAAGCCTTTCAGGCTCTTCATGCCCTGCCGAAGTTATTCTTACACAGCGCCTTAGTCAAGCTTGAACGTCCCGACAGCCTGTTGTAATTTCTGGGCCACTTCAACCGTTTGCTGAAGGGACAGAGCCACATCGCGGGAGCCCGCAGCGGTACTCTCTGAAACTTGAGTGATTTCCTTCATCAGATGCTTGACGGCGAGGGCTGTCTGGGTCTGAGACACCGTGGCCTCAGAAATGGACTGCACCAATTGGTCAATCTGACGAGACACCTCCAAAATCTGCCCCAGGCTCTGCTTCGCGTCGCCCACGAGTCGAGTGCCTTCTACCACCTGCATCGTACTCTCTTCCATCGCCTCGATCACCTGGGCGGTCTCAAGCTGAATCGTCGCCACAATGTGATCGATTTCTTGGGTGGCCGCCGTTGCTTGAGTGGCCAAATTGCCCACCTCTTCCGCCACCACGGCGAACCCCTGACCTTCTTCCCCGGCTCGGGCGGCCTCAATACCTGCATTGATGGCCAACAAATTGGTCTGCAGGGCAATCTTCTCGATTAGCGACACCACGCGGGAAATCTGCTGTGAAGATTCCCCTAGACGCTTAACTTTCTTAGAGGTTTCAGCCACCACCGCGCGAAGACCTTGGATGCTTTGCACCGTCATATCCATAGCCGCCTCTCCCGTTTCAGCGTTTAAGGCGGCGGTTTGGGTTACGACAGCAGCTTGACGAGCACTCTGGGCCACCACCTCAATGGAGCCTGACATCTGTTCAACCGAATCGAGGGTGCGGGTGGTGTCCGCGGCTTGTTTTAACACCTGATCGGCCAATTGCCGTATGGCTTCTTCATCTTGCCCTAAGGAACTATTCACCTGGAGGGCGGAATCTTTCACCTGGGTCACGATCTGCCGTAAATTTTCAATAATTGAGTTGAAAAAGTCGGCCACTGTGCCAACATCGCCGATGGTCACATCCGCCCGCACTGTCAAGTTGCCTTGGGCGGCTTCTTCGACATTGGAGAGGAATTCAAGCAACTGATACTGAAGTTCTTCCTTCTGTCGACGCTGATCCTGAGCTAATGAGTTGGCTCGGGTCGCGGCTATTTCTCGTTGGTTGAGCAGCTCACAACGGTCAAGGGCGAGTTCGATTTGGGTGACCACCTGACTAAAGAAATCAATTTCGATCGGCTCCCATATACGGGGGCCGGAACACTGGTGAGCAATCAACAGACCGAATAGTTGACCGTTTTGACGGATTGGGGCCGTCAAACTAGCGTGGATCGAATATACTGCTAACTGGTTGAGGCGATGGTCGCTCAGTGCGGCTTCTGAGACATTGGGAATGGCCTGAATGCGCCCATGTTTGTACTTTTCAATCTCTTCAGCCTCGAAGCTGAGATCGTGGTTTTGTGCGCCTAAGGCAGGGGGGTGTCCGTTCGCTACTGATTCAAATGTTAAGGCGCCTTGATCAGTTTGATCGAATTGGTAAACAACCACCCGGTCGGCTCGGAGCGCCTGTCTTACCTGGTCGAGCGGCAACCGCGACACCACTGCGTCGGCGGTTTCAGCTTGAATAATTTGTAGGGTGATATCTCTGAGGACGCGAGACCGTTCGGCCTCAGATTCCCGCTCTTGGATAAAGGTGAGTCGGTCAAGGGCGACCCCTAGCTGAACGGCGAGTTGCCGCATGAAGTTAATTTCAAACGACTGCCACTCGTAGACTTTAGCGCAGTGATGGGCGATCAACAGGCCAAACAGTTTGCCTTCATGCAGAATCGGCGCTGTTAAGGTCGCTTTCACCTGCAGTCGTTCTAACAACCGCAAATGATCGGGATGGAAGTTCGCTTTGAAAACATCGGGAGTCGGCGAAATTCGGCCACTGGCGTACAAATCAAGCACCTTTTGGGGAATGCAAGGGTCTCCAATTTTTTCATCCAGGGCGCTGGGCCAATTCCAGGCGACAGCTTCAGTGGAGATAGAACCGCTGCCGTCGTCGTTAATTTGATAGAGAACCAGCCGGTCGACTTCAAGAATTTCTCGCGTGCCTGCTAGAGCTTGCTCAAACACTTTCTCTACCTGGCGCTCATTCCGAACCTGGGAGCGAGCAACTTCCTCTAGCAGCAGCCGAGTCTTTTTGGATTCGTTTTCTTGCTGTTTGGCTTGCTCTTGCAGCCTCGATTCAGATAAGACAACGTTGTCCGCCAACTTATTAAACTCTAAGGCTAGTTGGCCGACCTCGTCCTTTGCTAGGCTCTTAGAGCGGACCCAACGATTACCGGCGGCGAACATCTGAGTCGCCTTCTGCACCATTTTTAAGGGGCGAGTGATATAGCGACCCAATACAGTGGCTAAGAATAAATTGAAGACGACCAACACCCCGCCAAAAATGACCTGAAGGAGCAGCTCATTGCGGACTAGCCCGCCCACCTCAAGTTCCGAGGTTCCCCGCACCAACAGCGCGACCGGTTCCCCTTGAAAATCAAGCAGGGTTCTAGCCGCCATGACGTAAAATGCTTCCCCCTCCTCTTGCACCCGTTTGGTGACGATTTCTCCCTGGGCGTCAGTCGCCTCTCGTAAGAGGGACAGATCATAGGCCTCCTCATTGATTTCTGGCGCAAGGTCTTTCTCATCCTTTTCCAGCGAGGTGGCCAGGCTTAAATCGCCATCCGGATTCAGCAAATAGATTCCACTGAAACCGCCGCCCAATACGCTCACCGTATTCTCTACAATGGCGAGCTTTTGGTCCACAATATCCCCGGTTATCAGGGCGCCTAAGATGGCGTCGTTAATGGGATCCTTGACAGGGGTGACAGTGTACCGAATAAGCGCGTTTTGGTGTTTAAATTCCTCGGGCAATGGTGGAGATTCACTGGCTAACTCATCCCAGGTCACCATCGCGCTGGCCTTAATTTGACGACCTTCGTTCAAGGCGGCGCTCACCAAACCATCGGGGTCGAACACCTTACCCCGGCGATCGGTATTGGCGTTGGCGATGATTTGCCGATTGATCCCCACCAATGTGGCGTACTCAATATCCAGCTCTAGAACTTCATGGCGCAAGATTTGCTTGACGGCCTCTAAGTCAACGGGGAAGTCAGGGGAGCCTAGGAGGTGATTTCTTGCGGCTGTGACGATTGTGCTGTCTTCGGTGCGATCCTGGGCGCTGACCCCCATTTGGTCCAGCTTAATGTTGTATTCAATCTCGGTCACTGCAAGTTCGGCTTCAGCTTGCTTTATTAAATTCCCCCGCGCCCCGCGAATAAACAGTTGATGCTGCACTGTCACTAACACAAGGATGGAAAAGATGCTGGGCGCCATTAAACCTAACAGGAATTTTCGCCGCACTGGCAGATTGTAGAACCATTGCTCCAAAGGACTTCCTGCTGTTAGGGATTCCCCATTACTGTTGGAGACGGCGGTCTTTTGGGGCGCAGAATCACGATAATCCTTCGATTTCATTGAATTGTGAACGTCTGAAGAAGGGAATTGAATACTCTTTTTGGGGTCGGAGGCCAACTTAGGCTGGAGTGACTTTGGGTGGATCAGGGGTTTCCCAAGACCGTTGAATGAAGACATGAGCGTTGTCCTTCTAAATCTTTACGTTTCTGGCAAGACAGCTTAGGGATGGAGGTGATTCGACGCTGAGAATCGAAGCCGTCGCTGCGTTGGGTTGTCAATGCTTGACCTCGTCTTTCTGAGAGGACGGGTCGAACCATCCAAACTGAGACTGTGTCTGGTCAGGGGAGATGCGCCTGAAACGTTTTTGTAAAGGTAAAATCAAGCCTCCTTAAACCCTAATGAAAGAAGCGCTTGGGGTCTTCAGCGCCATGGACTTGGTCATACGAAATATCGGTAATGGTCAGTGAGTACTTCATACCCGTCATAGATTCCTGAACTCCATACGATCGCAGACAAAGCCCTCGGCCAGCCATAACGACTGATTGCAACTGACCCATAACCCAGAAATCCCGTACACAAAGCGGAAACTGGGAGAAGAAGGGCAAAATCGCCACTCATGATGAGATATGCATTTTGACTCTTTTTATTTAAAGTCTTCACACTTCAGCTAAGAGTTCCTAAACCTGGATTATTTTGCGATGAAATTCTCAGTGATCGCATGTTTTCTTTTTTCGTTATCATTCCTCTCAGAATGAGGTTGGCAATTTATCCCGGAAAATTAGAAAAACGGAATGCACAGCTTACAATGTCGGTTGTTTAGAGTCTTCGCTATAGGAATTATCTGCGCTCTAGTAGTGCTTCCTCTTGTACATCTCAGCAAATCTTTCGCGCCCGATTCAACCGCTATCGCCGCTGTCTCTACGGCCCAGATGACTATTTTTCAAGGGATAGTTCTGGGCCTAGTACAAGGGTTGACGGAGTTTCTACCGATTAGCAGCACCGCCCACTTAAAGGTGGTTCCCATTGTCTTAGGTTGGGGCGATCCGGGGGTTGCTTTCACTGCTGTTATTCAACTCGGCTCTATTGCAGCGGTGCTGTGGTATTTCTGGGGAGATTTGACTCAGGTGCTCACTGGAGCATTCAAAGCTATTCAGAAATCTGATTACCAATCCCAAGAATTTCGCATGGCTGTGGGCATTGCGTTAGGAACTATACCCATCGTCTTCTGCGGCGTATTAGTGAAGTTATTTATTCCCGATTTCGATAATTCTCCGTTGCGGAGTACGGGGGCGATCGCGGGGGTTTCCATTGTTATGGGATTGCTGATGGGAATTTCTGAAAAGGCCACCAAGCGCCAACGCGAATTCGGCGACCTGGGCGCAATGGATGGTGTAGTCATGGGATTAGCCCAAGCCCTGGCCATTATTCCGGGCGTATCGCGCTCGGGGTCCACCCTGACAGCAGGGATGTTTATGGGGCTAGAGCGGCCCACCGCCGCCCGGTTTTCCTTCCTGTTGGGCATTCCGGCCATTACCCTAGCTGGCCTAGTGGAGCTGTTGGGCTTACTCAAAGATGGACTGGGGGAAACCGGACTGACACCGTTGATTGCCGGGGTGATTTCAGCCGCTGTCTTCTCTTACGCTGCGATCGCTTGGATGCTGGAGTACCTCAAAAAACACGGCATCTGGATTTTTGTCTGGTATCGGGCCCTCTTTGGCGTCGCCATTTTCATCGCCATGGCGGGCGGCTGGCTACAGTGAATTCGACTCCACAAACCGCTGAATCGCCCGCAGGTAGGAGTCGCCGCCCGGTTTGTAAATTCTGACATGATCGGCGTCCGAAATCAGAAATAGGTGTTTTGGGTCGGGGGCCGCTTGATAAAGTTGCTGACTCATGTCAACCGGAACTGACGTGTCCGCCGTTCCATGGATAAACAACACAGGAATTTGCAAGGATTCCACCTTAGCCATTGAGTCAAACCGCTGGGTCAGGAGCCAATCCACTGGGAACGGTCGAAACAGAGGTCTGCGCTTCACCACCTCCGCCATTGAAGTGAATGAACTTTGTAGGATCAGTCCACTGGCCTGCGGTTGTTCCAACGCCAAATCGAGGGCGATCGCGCCGCCCATCGATTCTCCATAGATTAGGATTTGCTCCGGTGGAATGTCCCGATCTTGAACCAAATACTCCCAAGCAACTCGGCTATCTTCATACACCTGCATTTCATCAGGGAAATCGCCCTGACTGAGACCATACCCCCGGTAATCAATCACGAACACTGAAAATCCCAACTGCCGGAATCCCTCTACCCTAGCCAGGTAGTTGTAGTCTCCCTTGTTGCGCCCTACACCATAGAGGTACAACATGACTTTGGGAGCCCTGAGGATGTCCACCGGCTCATCGGGTAGGACTACAAACTGCTCCTCAGAAGAAGGGGCTGGGATCCACCAGCCATGAAGATACTCACCCGAGATTGGCGCCAGCATCCAGACATCTTCGTAGGGAAGATCAAAACGCGGAGAGCTGGGCAACATCGAAATGTGGCGACCGGGCTGAAAGATCCACTGCCGCTGCGACAAAAACAGAAAAAGACAAATCGCTGCATAAATTCCCCCCAGGACCGCCAAAATTGAAAAGGCCCGCTTCCACAATCTGAGGCGCACATTTAACTGGGTCATTGGTCATTGGTCACTGGTCACTGG
>JAAUYH010198222.1_pt1 | contig 11248 bp, 10 predicted proteins | sample 7278061 | NCBI WGS metagenome assembly JAAUYH01 (sample SAMN14350203, study PRJNA611818) | marine sediment metagenome | isolation source: surface marine sediment (0.6m) | place: French Polynesia: Moorea | collected 2018-08 | reverse complement strand
CGCCGCGGGCGCCGGTCGCCGCGGGCGACGGTCGCCGCGGGCGACGGTCGCCATGGGCGACGGTCGCCATGGGCGGCCTTCACCGTCCCCCGACCATGGCGCGCTTGCTCAAGACATGGCCTCGACCGCGCGCACGGTTTCTCGCAATGAGTAACCGGCTTCGAAGCCGAGTTCGCGATGGGCGCGGCTGCCATCGACCATGCACACGTAGCGGATGAAGTCGAATTCGGCCGCGGGAAAACTGCTCAGACCGAAGCGAAAGGCCATCGACCAGGTCGGCTTGGCCATGTAATGGGGAACGGGCAAGGTCTTGCGATTGAGCTCACTCAAGATTTCCGATAGCGGCAGCTCCCCAGGGCCGCAGACATTGAAAATGCCGCGAGCGCCGGGGAGTAAGGCGCATTCAATGGCCGCAGCGACATCGCGCTCGTGGATGATTTGAATCATGGGATCAAAGCCGAGCAGGGTGGGCACAGTTTTGAGGCGCAAGTAGTTTGACGGTGCATTGCGTACCAGACCCAAAATGTGCACTGGTCTGAGAATGACGGTATCAATTTCGCGGGCCCGCCAAAAAAACGATGCCGCCATGTGGTCGCTCTCGACCAAGTCACGGATGCGGGGAAAGCGCTGGGCTGCGAGTAGAGGCGCCTCTTCGGTGAGGAACTGTGAATTTTCCGGCCGTGGACCATAGACATTGGCCGACGACAAGAAGACGACTTTGGGCACTTTGTACTGAATGCAATACTCAAGCAGGCGCGCGGTACCGCCTACGTTCCACGAATAGTGCTCCTGCGACGAGGCTCGCGGCGAATGCATGAGGCCCATATGAATCAGCACCGATACATCGCCCGCGCGAAACACATCCTGCGCCCGGCGCGAGCGCATGTCGACCCGATGGTACTCGATATCGCGCGGTTTTTCCGGGAACGGGCGCCGGTCCAAACCCAGGACGCGAAATTCGCTGCGGCGATGGAGGCGCTGGGCCACGAGTCGACCGAGACGGCCGGCAATTCCGGTGATGACGACTTTGCTCGTAGAGGCGTTAGCGGAAGACATGTTTGCGCTCGCGTAGACCGAGGTGAATCAGCGATTGAATGCGGTGTTGTACGGTTTTGGATTTCTCTTCCAGGGCCTCTTCGTCCTCGTCGGGATCGCCGGAAAACTGCATGGGCTCGCCAACATACAAGTGATATTTCACCGGCAGCGGCACAATCGGCACAAATGGCGGGTAGGGGACCACGGGAAACGCCGGCGCTCCGAGCAGCCGGGCCACCGGCTTGAGATTGATCGCGGGCGCTTGCTCTTCGGCGCCAATGACGGCGACGGGCACGATGGGGGTCTTGGTCTCCAGGGCCAGGCGCATAAAGCCGTGACCAAAGTGGGCCAGACAGTAGCGTTGGGAAAAGGGCTTGGAGATGCCGGCAGCACCCTCGGGAAAGACCAAGATGGCCTCCTCATTTTCCAGAAGCCGGCGGCAATTTTCAGGTGTCCCGGTAATTTGCCCCCAACGACTAAAAAAGTACGAGACAAACGGCAACATGGGAATAAAGCGCTCGACCATCGAACGCACCAGGCGAGGGTGTGGGGCGTCGATAAATGAGGCGGTGATGATGATGGTGGCGTCAAAGGGAAGCTGGCCGGAATGGTTGGCCACGAGCATGCACCGGCCCTCGGCGGGCAGGTTTTCCAGCCCGTGGGCTTGGCAGCGAAAATAATGGCGATAGAGCCAACGAGCCACGAGCATGGGATAGCGCAAACTGTCACGGTGGAAACCAAATGGATCGTAGCCATATTCATTTTGCGCTACGGCCAAGTTTCTACAGCGTTGGGAAAATTCCGGCCCCAGTCGCCGATCGACCATGGCATGGATGCGTGCTTTGATCTGCCCCACTGACAACATGTGGTGCAGGCTAAGCCCCGCCAACGGTCGATGTCAATGTGAGCGTGGATTCGGTACCTCTAGTCGATGGTTTGCCGACCTGCCGGTGTTAGAATTCACCCATGTCCGATAACGTCTCAATGCCCCGTGACGATGCAGCAGCGAGCAAGGCGATGATCGATATGTCTTATCGCGGCATCACGATTGGCCGCGGATTGCCCATGGCGCGGGTGGGTCCCAGCACGGCGCACGTGGCGTGCAAAGATCCCATGCCCGTGGGCACGGAGCTTTTGCTGCAAATCGACGAGGAACGCGGCATTCTCGCCGAAGTGATCCGCGTCGTTGAGGCGGAGGCCGAGATGCCGCGGGGGGTATGGATACAGGTCGATCTCGACTTGGATACCGCTGACTGGTGGGAGGCTCGGGTCGATAGCGAGGAGATGGTGGTGCCGGAGCCCTTGCCAGAGTCTGTGAGCGAGGGGGGCGGCGCCGACGCCCAGACTTCGGGCGAAGATGACAGCGCGCATGACGAGTCCAGCGACGGCGCGCGTGTTCACGGGCAAACCGCCGACGCCGCAGCCGGCCAGGCGTCGGGCGATGGCGCGGATCAGGCTGAGACCGTCGCGCTTCCTCCCAAGCGTGCGGCCACGCAGACCATGGGGTATCCAACCGCCGAGCTGATCACGCCAATGCCGCCCGAGGGCGAGGCGGCAGACGATGACGCTGCGACGACGACCGAATGGCGGACCTCGGACATGAAAGGCAATACGTCCACGCGCGTCACCGACGAGATGGCGCCCGACGAGATTCGGGCGGTGATGGACCAAGGGCAAGGAGACGCCGCCGCCGCGGGCGATGACGCGTCTGGTCACAGCCGGGCCGGGCGAGCCACCGAGATCATGCACCCCAGCGAGATAGCCGAGGTGATTGCGTCGACGGGCGATGGGGGCCCCGATTATGCCGATATCGTTGCCCGAGCAACCGATGGTGGAGACGACGGCTCTGCCACTGGAGAAGACGACGACGGCGACGGCGACGCTGATAGTGACGATAAATAATCGATCGGTGAATGATACGCAACTAAATTAGCAGCATTCTCTCTGGCGGAAAAGGCATCTATATACTGGTGTTTTCTTGCCATATATCCAATAGTGGATGGCACACTTTGGAGTAGGAGGATTTCAGTGCTTACGCTTTATGGATCTGGTTTTGACACCGCATCGGCGGTGCAATGGTATCTCGAAGAAATTGCCGTCCCTTATCAATTGGAAACCGTTACGATCGATCAAGAGAATAAGACCCATCGCACGGCGGAATTTCTTGCTCTCAATCCCGTTGGCAAGGTTCCCGTTATCACCGACGGTCCGTTCAAGCTGACGGAGTCGGGAGCCATTTTCTACTATTTGGCGGAGAAGCATCAACAACTGCCCGAATCTCCTGAGGACCGCGCAGTCATCATGCAGTGGATGCTCTTTGCCTCAAACGAGCTGGTTCCGGCGCTATTCTTCGCATCACAACGCCACGAAGCACCGCATCTGCTAGGGGTATTAAACGACCGACTCAAAGGACGAACATTCGTCGTTGGCGATTCTCTGACGATTGCCGATATTGCCACCGTGGCGACGCTGGCCTTCGCATTCTTGATACCCGACCTTGATCTTAGCCCCTATGCCGAGATACTGCGCTATCGGGACGAACACGTAAAGCGTCCCGCGCTCCAAAAAGTCTTGGGTGATAAACTGCCGAGTTAAGGCCGTGATTGCCGGGATCGCGTACCATGAATCACGCTTGCCGCAGACGTGTTCGACAGACGTGTTCAATAGTTGATACCGCTGGATCTCATTCCGCGAGCGGGCACGCGATCGCGTCCAAGTCGGGGGCATCGGTGCCGGCGCCAGCGGCTTCGATGGCGGCAATGAGGGCATCGAGGTCGGGATCGATGGCCAATAGATGGCCGCGGTTGAGGCCGTAGCGCAGCGGGGCATCCGCGGGCACGGCGTAGAACGATACCGCTTGGGCAAAATACTCAATGTCGTTGATGGCCGCGTACGGATCGGTAAAAATATCTCGCGCCGCTGCGGCTTCGTACAGTCGGGTAATGCACGTTTTCAGCGATTCCGGCCCGTTCAGATGAATTTGATGGCTGACCTCGTGCAGCGCAGTGTTGTAGCCCCCCAATACTGCCCGCTCAATTTCTCCCCGTGACGTAACCACAGGAGAGCCTCCGGTTCCGCGAATGTCGTCGAGCAGGCGATAGTCGCCGGGATAATCGACCCGGGTATCGCGGACAAAGGCCAGTTCCGGCGCGTGACTGAGGAGTTCAAAGCCCTCCTTGACGTAAAATCTCTGCTCGGCCGCGATGAGCCAATCGATGTAGGGGGCCCAAAACGCCAAGCTGTACTGCAAGCGGCGTATACCCTCTTCGCCTAGCGCGTCGTAATTGAGTACATACTGCCGCAGCGAATCGCCGTATGGCAAGGCGGCGACGCGCTTCCTCATATCGTCGACCACCGCATCGTGGTCGCGCAGATGGCGATAGCCGCGATTGATTTGCACTTCGATGAGGCCAAAATGAGCCCGGTTGTAGTAGGGGCAGAGTTCGTGCGCCCGGAGGTATGCGGTCACGGCGGCGTCCTCTTGTCCGCGCAGTTGCTCCATGTCGCCGATGAAGGTCAAGACATCGGCGGTTTCGCCAAAATTTGCCACATGGTCGCGCCCGGCGGTCAGCGCTTCCGCCGCACTGAGTTCGCCGGTCCGCCAGCGCTGACTGAGCGCAGTATACGCTTCGAAACCGGGGCCCTGCGATAGATCATCGCGGCAAATATCTTGATACAGTTCGCTATAGGTGTAGGTATTCTCTTCCCGAGGGAGCCAACGCGATTTCGAGACAAAGGGCAGATAGGCGTTGTATACCCGGCGAGCTCGGGAAAGGCCGCCCTCGCCCGCGCCGTACAGCGCCGAGTACGCCACTTCGGCCAAAGGCAAGAGCAGGGCAAAGGCGCCATCGCGCCCAATCTTGTCGCCAGCATCGACAAAGTTGTCGCGCAAAAAGTGGAGAAAGGCATTGCGATCGCGATAACGCATGCGCCGACCGTAACTGGCAAAGAGCTGGTCTCGCAGAGATGGATCATCACCTGTGAGATGGCGCTCAATAAATTCGATCACTGCGTCTTCATCCCCGGCGCTATTGCCGGTGACAACAAATTCGACTGCGTGGATGGCGCGTTCGAGTTCTGCACCAGTCCATGCTGGATTGCGCGCCATGATGGTGGCCAGTTCCTCGTCGTATTGGGTGCCGGCGGCAAACCGAGCAAAGCCGAAGACTCGACCGCCGAGGTCGTGGCAAGTGACGTCGCTGGTGGCCAAGTCGTAAAGCTCGTAGGCGCGCTCGTACTGATCGTGTCGATCGGCGCATTGCGCACCGAGATAGGCCAGGCGTGGGGCGATGGCGTCTGGTACATCGGTGGCACTGGGCAAATCGGTCTTGAGACATGCATCGACGTAGTCGATACAGCGCTGATCTTGTCCGAGGAGATAGAGAGCTTGCAAATACCCGTCCGCGGCGACATCCGTGCACGGCGGCGGTGTTTGCGCCAGCCGCTGTGCAGTCTGGTAGCCATCGCTGATACGCCGGGCGATGGCGTCGGCGATCAACTCTTGTTCATCGTCGGCGAGATCCACACTGAGTTGGCCCATGCGTAGGCGCTGCTCGGCCGCTGGCGCGCATTCAGTCTGCGGGGTGGAAAACACCACTTCATCATCTTCGCCATTATCTTCGCAGGCCGAACAACCGAGGAGCAGCGACAGGGCTACGGCCAATGCGTTGAAGTTGCAGAAGCGCCGGGGATAGGGCCCAGTCGCCTGGCGCGTGCTGTGATTAGACAATATGGCAGGCGCTGAGTGGCCCAACGTGGTGCAGATGGCGGAATCGGCAGCGAACCGGAACGAAGCGGTCATTGCCGCCAGCATAGCATTTTGTAGGCTGCAGGACTAATCTACCGGAACATCATCCCAGTATGCGTACTGTGGTCCACCGATGGCCTCGTGAACCACCCTTCGCAGGGACTCAAGGGCGTTTTCTCCGGTGGCCATGACCACTGCGCCGATGCCGCTTTCACGATCGATCACGGCCAGGGTGTGAAACATACCCAAGTTGCTGCCCCAATGCCATACGAGCTCGCCGTCGTCGTGGGCGTAGATTCCAACGCCGAGTCCCCAGGATAGATCGTCGGTAACGCTCACGCGGGGTTCGAGCATGGACGCGACCAGTTGCGCATTATCGGGGCTGGGCCTGGCTAGCTGGCCGAAGAATGCGGCGATCTCTGCCGGCGTGGACACCAGGCTGGCGGCGGCCAAGACCAGCCGCATGCCCTGATATTCGAAAGCAAATTCGCTGTTTTGCATACCCAAAGGGGCAAAGGCCTCGGCGGCGATGAATTCGTCAAACGGCATCTCCAGCGTGTCTTGTATCGCCGTCTGCAGATACATAAATCCGCCCCCCGAATAGCGAAATTCACTGCCTGGGGCGAAATACAGCGTGCGGTCACTACCGGTCGGATCGTTGCCCAGGCCAGATGTATGACTGAGCACCATTTTCAGATCGACAGTATCGGGATATGCTGGACTACTCAAATAGGGCTCTGCGACGTACTCGTTGAGTGGGGTGTCGAGCGCGAGCACGCCCTGCTCGACCAGCCTGAGCGCGGCAAACGCCGACAGTGGCTTGCTGATCGATCCCGCTTGCCGAGGCGAGTCGGCAGATATGCCAAAGCCCTTGCTGTAAAACACCTCGTCGCCCTCCATCAGCGCGATGGCCAAGGTGTCCAGCTGATGCTGTGCAACTTCCCTTTCCATGCTGGTCTCAAGCTGCGATAGCGAGGCGGTGATTTCGGACCGTTCTTTGAACACGCTGTCAGAGGCACAGGAAGCCGAAACCAGTCCGATGGCGAAACAGGGAAGCAAATATCGTGGGATAACGGTATGCATTTCATGCACCCTCTCTGTCCTATTGAGTATGGTGAGTATGGCAAGAGCGATTTGTACGGCCGGCTCACAGGCCGCGCATACCGAACACCGGAGAAGGCAAACATTGTCACTTCTCGCGTCTCGCCGCTCAAATCCACCTCAGTTGTCGGGCAGCCGTTTGGTCGCTAGCGGCGGCATCTGCATGGGTCGGCGAAACACAAAGCCGCGCTCGATGCCGCACATGACCTGAACCATCGTCCGCCGCATCGGGCCCATGCGCATGGCGAGACCCATGCCGAGATTGCGCATCCAACCCAGGAGGCGCGAGTCAGATTGGAAAAACGGCGTGAGCCAGCGGGTTGCGCGCGCGTAGTACGTCTGGTGTACGCGGCGGCGACGCCCGTATAGGACCAGCGCTTCGTCGATGCAGTCGGCCCCATTGATGCAGTCGGCCAAGACCATGGCATCCCACAGCGCGAGGTTGACCCCTTGGCCCAACTGCGGGCTCATGGCGTGGGCCGCATCGCCGATAATGACTGTTCGATCGTGGTGCCAGCGTTTCATGCGCACGTCGAAGTAGCGGGCAAACGCTATCTCGTCTGGATCTTCGATGTGGGTCAGCATCGGTTCCGCCTCGGGCACGAGGCGGACGATGTCGCGCTTCCACGCCTCGATTCCGGCCGTGCGCCATGCGTTTATGCGATCGGCGCGGATCGACCAAAACAGACTAACCAGTGATTCCGCAGAGTCACGCCTGGGGCTCTCCAGATCAACCGTGGCTTGCTTCGTAGACGCATTGTCCGTGGCCGGCAAACCGAGACCGGTCGGCAGAAATCCGAGCATGGTCTTTGCGCTTTCGACCACTTGATAGAGACGACCGGCGAAGCGTTGCTCTGGATCGGGGCCAATGTACCAAAGCGCGCCCCACACGTACGGACTCACGCGTTGGTGCACCGGCAATGTCGCGCGCAGCGCTGAGCGCGAGCCATCGGCGAGAACAATCAAGTCGAATGGGCCGAAATGCTCGCCGCTGTCGGCGAGCAAAAAGCGCCCATGGCCCTCGCTGGCGATCGACGCGATGGTGACGCCGAGATGCAGTTGCAGCTGATCGTGGTCGCGTATCGCCTTTTCGAAGATCGACAAGAGGACCGCGCGATGCAGGCCAATGCCGCAGGCGTCTTCGTGGATTTCGCGATAGTGCAAGTCGAGAACCCGGGCGCCGGTGCTGGTGTCGCAGCGCAGGGTATCGATGCGGGCGCCGTGCTCAAGCACTGGGGCGATCAGACCGAGCTGCTCAAGGACGTGCAGCCCAGTGGGTTGCAGGACGAAACCCGCGCCAACCGGCAGCAGCTTGGGCGCGCGCTCGAAAATCGCGACCCGATGACCTGTGCGGCACAGAAATAACCCCAGCGCCGGCCCGGCGCTGCCGCATCCGACGATGCCCACGCGGAGCCCGCGCATATCTATGCCGCCTCGTACAGCCGAGCGACCTCGGCGTCGACGTTGATATGGGCAAGATGTACGCGGTCCGGTACCCGGGTTCGGTCGCCAATGTGAGTGATCTCCACGGTGCGAGTATAGCGCGTTTGGGACGGCGTTTCTGCGTCGCAATAGCCTATGACTCGCATAGGCCGGCGGCAAGCGTCGTGCGTCGGCGAGATTGCGTCGAATACGGCGGCAGTGGTTGCAGCCGTTGCCTGGACATTGGTTCCGTCGGTTGAGGTTTGCCTCAGCTATGACCATGATTGCCGCCCGCGCGATTCACCCACGATTCACGCGGTCGCGATTTCTCCAAAAACGGCCGTAACAGATGGCGGATGATGTCTTTGACCACAATTTCGTCCGCATCGGTGAGTTCCTCGATCTCCACATCAAAGACCGAACACTCGATGACCGAATGGAACATCGGCTCCGTCAGATGACATTGTACCCGAAGGTATTTAGACCGGTCCTGGATCCATGCATGAAAGCGGTATGGTTCTTGTAGAGGCTGTATCGACGACCTGCAATTAGACCGATCGATGATACGGATAGACTCGCCAAAATCGCTATATAAATAGCGGACCAGCACGGCGGTTACGGCAGTGGAAAACCCCGTCAATCGAGAAATATTAGACCGCACGCTCGCGATCTCTAATAGTAGGTCCTTTTTCTCCTCTGCCCATCCGAAGTTACTCGTTGAGTACGTCAGAGCTTTTTGTCGGCGAAAGACCTCTCCGACAAACCTGTAACCCATCCGAGGCACAGTCGCAATATATCTGGGCTTCCGTGCGCAATCGTCGAGGGCTTTTCTCAGTCTTGCGATGCAGTGATTAAGCGTGTCTCCCACATCTACGTGGCTCAGTTCACCCCATATCGCTTTTTCGAGAGTTTCCCGCAGTACCAATTTTTGCGCGTTTGATAGCAAGACAATTAATGCCATGAGCGGTTGAGGTGCAATGGGTACTAAATCGCCATCGCGCCTTAGTTCGCCCCGCTGAGGGTCCAATTCGAAACCGTCGAACTCAAAGTTCCATTGAGGGCCAACGCTGTCGGTAGAACTATCGTAGATGTTCGAAATCATAGCAGTTACTTGTATGTGTAGATGTATTAGCAATGTCCAACCATGAAAAAATTACCCCGTGATATGAAAGGCCGCCGTCATATCTTTTCATATTGTTTTCATTTAGCTCCATCCGTCCTCCTGCTAATTTGACAGCACTTATTCAAAGACATCTCAACTGATAGAAACAAATGTTTGAGGAATAAAATGCTATCAAAACTGTCCGACACAAATACGAAATACGATAAAAGCTGGAATGCACAAACGCTCGACCCCAAGGACCTCGTTGTCGAAATCGATCGCGTATCGAATATGAGCGAAGATCAGATCGAGCGCATGTATCAGCGCTTTAATGCGTATGGGGTCGTTATTGTCGAGCATTCCCCGGTTTCGGCGGCGGTTGAAGAACTCGCCGCTCTCGGTGCCTACTTTGGCAATCCCGTAGTTCACGACCGCGCTGACGAGCGCGGCCTAGTCACCATTGCCGAACTCAAAGACCATAAAGAATTTGTCGGTGCAGGTTCCGGCCCCCACCTCATGCACACCGGCGGAACCTTTATGGAATGGAAGTATGTGCCCAAAGTTGTGCTGCTGCAATGCGAGATTCAGTCTCGTATTGGTGGCTTGAGCATGATCGCGCCTGGTGCCAATGCCTATCGTTACTTCGCGGAAAACGATCCAAAAGGGTTACAAATGCTCAAGGATCCGCAGATATTTTCGATCCGGCGCTCGTTTTCCGGCGAGGGCAAGTACGGCAATACCGGCGTCTCTGGGAAAGCCATTTTCGATGAGAAGCGACTTGGTGACGGCCGAGTATGGCTGACGTTCCGTTTCGATGGCAGTGTGAAGTTGGACATACGTCCCGACGAAGCCAATGAAGTGTATGATCGATTGGTGCAGTTCTTTGATAACTCGGAAAACCAGATTCGTTTCAAGCTGCAGCCAAACCAAATATTGGTCTGTGATAATACCTCGGTGGTCCATTCCCGGAGTGCGTTTCAAGCGGGCTCAAAACGCAAGCTAAACCGGCTGCAGTGCGATGGCGATCGCAGTGAGTTGGTCTTCGGGTTTCCAGTCCCGTGAACATGAGGTTTTCGCGTAACCAACAGTTTGGAGAATCGCCTATGATGGGGCTCAACATCGCCTATCAACTCATTCGAAAACTCCGCCCAGCGCCATCGGACGCCGCCATTGCTTGCGGTGATACCGTCGAGATCGCAGTGGATCAGGTACTGCTGCAAGACACCAACGGTCCGATGTCGCTGCTTCAGTTCGAGTCGATGGGCAACCATCGTCTCGTACCTCGGGTGGTCTCATATCTCGATCACAACATTCTGCAGGTCGATTGGCGCAATGCTGACGATCATCGCTACCTTGAGACTGCTTCCAAGCACTACGGCGCAACAATCTCGAAGTCGGGCAATGGCATTTGCCATCAGGTGCATCTCGAATCATTTAGTGTGCCGGGCGAGAGCCTCGTCGGCACTGATAGTCATACCGTTACCTGCGGTGCCGTGGGCATGCTGGCGCTCGGCGCCGGCTCCATGCAGGTCGCAGTGGCCATGGCGACGGGTCACTATCGGCTCAAAGTCCCCGAAGTGGTGCGGATTTGGCTCACGGGCACCTTGCCGTCATGGGCTACGGCCAAAGACGTCATCCTCGACTTGCTTCAGCGGTTATCGGTCAAGGGGGGTCGAGGCAAGATCTTTGAGTTTGCCGGTCCAGGTCTCAGCCGCCTCTCGGTCCCTCAGCGCGCGACTATCGCCAATATGGGCGCAGAACTGGGGCTTACGACGACGATATTTCCGTCCGACGATATGACGCGCGAGTACTTTGCCGCCATGGGCCGTATCGACGATTGG
>JAAUYH010150999.1_pt1 | contig 11248 bp, 10 predicted proteins | sample 7278061 | NCBI WGS metagenome assembly JAAUYH01 (sample SAMN14350203, study PRJNA611818) | marine sediment metagenome | isolation source: surface marine sediment (0.6m) | place: French Polynesia: Moorea | collected 2018-08 | reverse complement strand
TCCGATCTGTTGTCACCAAGAAAAATAGTAATTTACGTGTTCGTACCTTTGTATCCTAGTTGACAGTTCATTCCGCACAAGATTTCAATGCATAATCCAAAAATATGCATGCTTTTAGATGAAGGAAAGAAAGTCTTAACCTCATCCGTGGTTGAATTCATCAGAAATTCGTTCAGTGGAAATTGAATTTCTAATCTTCGCTGTATTAGCACATACGAAGGAGTTAAGCCCACTTGTATTGCAGAGATCCCACATAATATCTTCTTTTTACTGTAGATAATCATCCAGAAAAGAAAGAAGTGTATAAATGAGCTTCATTGTCATAGAGATTGGAATTTACTAATTTATATTATCAAGCCCCCTTCATTGCGAATTTCTTTGTACATTATTTCAGCATGTGGTAGTTGAAGCTGGAGAAACACTCTATCATTATAAAGGCGATACGCTGAAAGTTGATTTGAATTGTTCCATTGGCTAGACGCAAAACAAAAATAAATCTCTTCTCGAAAATGAAGTCAACCTAACAAATCCAACAGCAAATATGACTAATCATTACCATCAAAATTGAATGGATGAATGATAAACAGTTCCTCAAAATAGCCTGCGAAATATGAAACTCAACCAGAACGGAAATTCTAACGCAATCGAATATCGCAACGTAAATAAAGTTTTTTGAGGTGGCTGCTCACTTTATAAGTTGAATAGAAATAGACGGTATAGGACTGCGGCAAGGCAACTTGAGTATTTGGTCTTGCGGGATATTTACTTCCATGGCAAAAAGGGGAGTGAATGATAAATGAACCTAACTGTTGAAAACGGTCGTGGCAAATAACAATATCTATCATTATTTGCGATACGAAGAAATGCTAAATAAAAGTCTTAATGTTCTCTTCTATTCCTATAACTCAGGGTAGAGAGCTTATCACATAGTGACTTTTGGTTTTATGCATTATGTAAGAAATATGCAGTAAATTTCACGATAAATCTCGATGCCGCCTGGAATGATTCGAATCTTTTTCAGACATTTGCGTCGTATGACATCGTACATTTGGAACCAGCCTTCTATTCGATTTCATGTTAGTGAGCGAGACAGGAGAAAAAGAGTGGTGACTTCCCAGCACTACACAATGTACAACACAAAGAGAATGGCTTCCAAACTGAATGCAGAAGATTTTCTGCACAATCTAGTACACAGAAAGACATCTACTGCATAATCAACTTCACATTCTTCGCAGGTACGGATTTAGATGTGACTCTGTTAAACACTGCCTTGAGTGCAGTTCGGGATTTTCCAGCTGAAGCGTTGAACTCGATCTATTGCAGAACGACAAGAAATGTGATGAACCCAAAAAAATAATACCAGATTTTTTATGGGTCCATATATATGGGACCTGAATCTAGACGGCCCCAGTATTTCGCTGCACCTAGCTAGGAATGAACAGTTGACGGGACACTTTCCCTACACTGCTCGACGGAATCTTGAAGCCCTACCTAACGCAGTCAAATATCTTGTATTTCCATACTGGGGCGGTGCAGAAAAAATCGGCAATTGAAGCAGCAAAAATACATTGCAGAAGTACAGTCGGGGAAATTTCGCCTACAGTACTCGACGGAGTCCGGAAGAAACACGAAATGCATTGAAATATTTTGTATTTCGGTACTGGGCAGTGGAAGAAAATTCGGCAATCGAAGCAGCAAAAAACAGACATCAGTGACAAATGGAGCGCGGTCGCGCGAGCGGGCGATTGGTGGAGAAGTGACACATTTCGTAAAACCGAGAAAAGATCGCACTGGAAGTCAGCTAACGACCTGGATTCGAGTGCGAACGTCGCGAATCGGAAAATATCGAAAGTAGTGATTCGGCCAAAGCGGAATGCTGGACATGTCCTCGGCACAGTGCAGAGCAGTCCATTTCGGGAGTACGAGGCCTGTGGCACGAGGAGAATGCCCAGAGATGCCCGATGCGCGGCAAGTGAGCGAGAGGAAAATGAGATTGTACAGCACAGTATGAGATTTGTAATATGAGTCGTACCGTATCTCCAGATGGAATCCCCCTTTGTGGCTATGCGCGGTGCACCCTCCGAAAAAATATAGCCTGTAAACCTCGACCCGTGTTTTATCGTGCTTGTTCGACAACAGTAAATACAATCGTCAGATAAAATGCGTAGCATTGCTGGATTCACTAAGTTGTTTATTTCGAATAACCATTGTTCTGAAACCAGTCGTGCCGAAAACAGAAACTCTTTGAGATCAAAAAATATTTGAAAAATAGCCTACTTGACGAGTGGAACTATTATGAATTTCTTTTTACCACCCGGAGGTCGGCTGTCTGGGAAGCGGTGCTTCACACATTAAACTTTTCATGGAAAACAGGGATTAGAAGTAATATTTGATTGCGAGGAGTTATAAAATCGAGCGTTATCCAAAATGACAACTGCTATAATTGCTCGACATTTATTTCAGATATTCTTACACTCCCGAAATGGGGATGTACCGTACCGTACGGTACAAGTCAATCGAAACACGGTAACAATCTCCGAGAGGCGTTTACGAGCGATATACCGTTTCGGAACGCAACAGTCGAGAACGGCATAATATTTAATCGAAGCGACAATGATTGAAAGGACCGTGTCCGCCGACACTGGTTCGCTACGCACAAATGGTCATACGCGGCATGTCACTAGCCGGGCGCGGCTGCGGGCGTGCGGAAGCGAGTAGGAAATGCGAGCGTGCGTTACATCTGTGACGCAATGAGACGATCCGGCCGTAGTTAATCCGGAGAATTAGCGCAACGGCAGGAAGTTTGAGTGGTGGAAATCAAACGGACATATCTCGTGCGCGGTACTGTACTGTACTTTGATACTGTAGTTTCGAACAAGAGTCGTTAGGGTGTTAGCAATACCGTATCTGTGTGCAATCGTTGTCGGCGCAGTAGCCATGGGCCGGGTAGCGACAGTGACGTAGTGTAAAAGGTCCCCGGAGAGAATGGATTTATCAAAGGTTAGACGTGGGCGAGCGAGCTTCGTGTAGTTGCAGTTGTATGTGTTTCAGAGCACCGGCACGACGGCGTTGTTGCTGCTGTTTTCGTGGTTGCGGTCAGTCTCCACATTATTAATAGGCGAACAGTTCGAGTCACTTAGTAGCGCCGACACCGGCATGGAGCTGGTGTGCGAAGGCACGCGTTGGTCGGGCGAGGCACTCGACACCGGAGAGCCGTTCTTCTTCTCGTACACACGCGCCGCGCTGAGCAGTAGGGAAACACTGTTAAGCTGCTCCTTCGTCGCCATTGGCTTCGGCACCGCTGCTGCGATGGGAGTTCTTGTGACCTTGGTGGTGGTAGTCGAGCTAGTACTTCCACTTCCTCCAGCCGTCGTACCCGATACGGGCGACACTTGAATCGGCGGTTGTGGCGCCGTCTGTTTCGCCACTGTTAACGCGGGCATCGCTGGTGGCGACACTGCTCCTACGGAAGTCGGCACCGATGCCGTCACCGGCACTTGCAATGGTGGCATGGACATGTGCGGTGGCGGTGCATGCGGCATATGCACGGGATAATAGTAGGGATGGGCATGAGCGTGCGGGTGTGCATGTGGCGGTGCTGGGTGATGATGGGCATGCGTGTGAGGTGGCGGTACATGAGCCGGATAGTGGGGATGGGGGTAAGGCGAGTATCGATGAGCGGAAATGCGTTGACAGTTGGGGTTTGCACAAGTGCACAACGTCGGTGGCGGCGGTGGATGTGGCGGGTAATAGCTCGGTGGTGGTGCCGGTGTGTAGTACAAGAACGCAGGTGGTGGCTGTGGAGCGGGTGCAGGGGTTGGGTGTCCCGGTACCACGCGCGCCTCGGCGCGTTTCTGCGCGAGGCGCTCTTGTCGTAAGAAGAACTTTTGAGCGTGACTTCGGATCTGAACGGTGGTCTTCGTTTGCACAACACGCTCGATAGCCTTCCAATCGCGGCCGTGCTCGGAGAGCGCGCTCACAAATCGGGCGTGCTCCTCCTCGGTCCAGTACTGGCGACGCTTCGTGAGTACATACTTCTTGCGGGCGCGTTTCGCGAGGGGGCGCGGCGCGGTCGGCACCGGGGGAGTGTCCGCGTTCGCCGTTTGGGAAGTCATGACCAACGAAGGGCGGCCGGGCGCGAGTGAGGCGTCGAGCGCACTAGCGAATTTCGAATAATGAATTTATCGGGTTTGGCAAGATATGCAGTGCGTTTCTCTGATTGGTGGCCGTGCCCGAACGGCAACCGGTGTGAGGCTGCGAGTGAGTGTCGTATCGTGTCGGATTTACAGTGGGCCCTGATTTTCCAGATATTCGACCACAATCGATCTGGCCTCGCATCTCGAATTTGCCCATTATTTTTCGCATTACTCTTTCTTCCTTTCCTTCTCCTCGCTTTACGCGTTCTCGTTTCAGCTACCCACGAAGCAACGCCGTCTTTTCCGACAGCACGAACACTGTGCAAACACGATGAAGATGATTGATATAATCATGGTAATCATTTCACATTCACAATTTGAGACTAATATTAGAATCAGTATCTACAGTACTACTCACTATGCAGTACGGTACACGTGACAGTATCGGTCCAATCTACGACCAACTTATTTCGTGAGACTCGTTGCGCAAGATGACTGTACCGTCGCTGTAAGGGTATACGCGCGCGCACGCGAATATTAATCTGGCCGTATCTTAAAAATCGTGTTTGCCAAATATTTTTCGGGGCCCATATCTGTGTGCCATGTGAGCGCGATTTCTGTCTACCCTGATTTGTGCACACTCGCTTGTCGGTCGCACACCCACTGACTTGTGGCCCACAATCGTTGTACCGCCGCGGGCCGTTTTCTGTCCGCTGTCGCAAAGCGCCACCTTCTCCCCGTCCACTACGAATCTAGCGTACCGACCTACAACCGTGCAGCGTTTGGGGATTCTCCCGAATTCGTTCCAAATTATCTTCGCACCGCTCCGCTGAGTCACCGCCTCTTCTAGACGGAATCGTTTTGGCCCATGGCCCTGTTGTTCGCCCATGCGGGCGACCGAGCACTCGCAATTTCTCGCTACTGCTAGCAATTTTATACTACTGTATGTAAATGGCCACTATCGACTATGTGTTGTAGGGACACATGGTGCCTCTGCTTGGCTTCGTTGCCAAATCTACACCACCCACGGCCTACACCGTAATTCGCGTACAATTCGTGTCCGTACCCCACACACATGTGCTCGTAGATATTTGCGGCTCCCTCGCCTACCTTTCAATGCCTCCCTGTATGACGTCCTCCAATCCTACGCGCCTTGCTTCGCTATCCGCCTTACGAATCTATCGCTCTCATTCCTCCGCAACGTTTTGCCGTTTTCTACACTCCTGCGCACCGCCTCGCACTGTTGCCCCCTACCTTCATATTCTCGTGCTCTTTTCACTTGGTGACGCTTCAACTTCAAAGGGGCAAGCGCCTCAATAACGACCCGCATTACAGTCGCCTTTAGTCAGCATATTTTACCGTGCGATGCAAACGCCTCTTCGCCGATTTTTTCTAAAAGGTACAAGTGGAATCGAAGCGGTGAGATTTTTGCGGGCCATGAATTGGTCGATATCTTTCCTAATTTGGCCCACATTTTTTATCTCGCAACGAAGAGGTGCAAAGACCACTGCGCATATGCAGTTGTAATTGTAGTACTACAATACCTAGGCATTTTTATCAATACAATGGAATTCGCTTGTATCTTGCGATGTTCTATTGCACGCTTATTGGATTAGTAATTCGTACATCGCTTCCAAATTGATACCAACCTTATTGCGAGAAATTGCCTCCACAATTCTTCGGCAAATTTCGTCATTTCACTGTCTCACCTTGGCTTTAACAATCCATCACTTACTTTCTCATTATCCTAAGTAAAATTTCATGAACCGGTGCGATACGTAGAATGCCAGTTAGGGTGAGAGTTCGAAGAAACGGAACACTTGCTCATTTGAAAAGCGCAACGATTTCCGTTCGATACTATAACGGAGTTCACGTGAAGAAAAAGTCACGTTTCAGGTCTCGTGGAACAAAGTTTGAAACTGACAATTTTTATGAGTGCAGTCTCGTGATGTTCGGTTCTTGTCAGAATGTCTTTCTACCATAGAAATCAGTTGAGAAAATGGTCAATGAGATGCATACTTCCTCTAGCCATAGAGATTGATATTTGGGTATCGGTACCTTTTTTCGGAAATCCTTTTGAAATAACATCAAAAACTCGGGCTTTACCGTCGGAATGAATAGAGTGATCATACCATCTGATGTCGATTCACTGGGTCCTTGTCCCTTTCAGAAGCCATCTACCTATGTCCCACTCTGTATTGATGCGGGAAAGAACTTCAAGTTCTTGTTCCGAAGCGCGTTATGTATTTGGCTGGAATAGAATGTTTGTTGATGTGTTCGACTCTCGCTGCCAATCGACTCAACTATTTGGAATTTTACACAAAACAGTTTAGCTGCAGTAGGTAGCAACCAAAAATGAAACAGTGATCAACTCGCAGATAGTTTAGATAAATTAATATAAACCAAAATAGCTCAAATACTATCAGTTGTCTAATTAAATCGGTCGAGCAACGCAAACTTCATCATTAAAATCGGCGTGACATGGAAGAAATCATGAGTAAATTGATTTGACCTAATTTATTTAGAAAAAATTCCTGATGAATGCAGAGTGTCAAGCTCTCTTACTTAAGTAAAAAAATTAAAGTTTCAAGCGCTTCTTTATTCAAATTACAAGTAAATACGTTGACTCTCAAGTGATTCTTACCATCTAGGCTTATAAGCTCAATCAAAAGTAACTTAAGAAAGGAAATTGACAATCTTTTTCGTGTAGTTTCAGATGTTCGGGAAGCTGATAAATTCCACTGTTGTTGGGGGAAATTTGCGAACTTATGGTCATTAACAAGAACTATGGCGTGTTCAGCTATATATTTATATCACTGAGCTGTACGCCACACTCACATTCCTTACGCTTGATTATGCAACAGCCTAGTTTACTTATTCAGTCCGTGTTTTAGATTAACAAGCTGATAATTATTATGTTCTATTCCATTTATCAACTCTCTTAACCACAACAGCTTCCCACTACACCAACCAGTCTCTATAGCTCTTGCACGGCAACGGTAAAGCCTTAAAGCTTGATCCTAACTGGTCTTCTCTATCAGGAAGACGCTGCTCACGAATTTCAACAAGATGATTCATAAAACAGCATTGAAATAGGCAGATAGTGGGCCTATCGGCTTCTGTATACGGCTTCGAAAAAGCATAGGCATCAGTAAAGTACAATGTAACAGGGTCACTTTTTCTTCGGACTGAATCGAAGTATAATGTTGACGAGCTTCATTACAATGCCTCTTGTAACGATCTATTGTTCGGTCAAATTAAAACTGCTAACTTCGAAATGGCTTGGGACGTCCTTTTTCTGATGATAGCTTTTGCTTGACAAAAATTTTCATATTTGGATAGAATCAATGTTGCAAAGATGAAAAGCGAGTCCTATTAATTTGTGGTTCATAATGCAAGAATGCATGCACACTGCATTCGTACCCAGAATCCGCCGCATACAAGTTCATGTTAATAAAAGAACATAAATAACAAAAACAAGTGGAAAAATCGTACGGTTCTGGAAATGTAGGATGAAGTCGCCTGTTAGTCTCAACAGTTTAATCGGAGAGGTATTCCATTCTGACCTATGTATCACAACGAGAGAAGTTCATCAATATGATGGAGGAAGTCATTACCCCACATACTAATAATGTGGTGACCAGTTGCAATCAAAAGAATATTATATCTTTCTTTTTTGGCGGACAAGACATTGCCCCCACTAGTCATCATGATAAAGACTACTAGGAACTATGTTTCTCCCTCTAAATCCACATGGAAATTTGAGTTATTTGTGCAGAAGAAAGCCATAATTCTTTTGCTACGCAGACGTTCGATGCTGTCAAAGGAAATCACCTTAAATTCAGTCTCTACCACATAGAACTGAAAATCATAGCATGTATAGTATTGAGAGTGTCTTAGCTTGCATACGGATATAGTTCACTGCTTCTGTTTTCAGTTGAGAATTTCTGTGTCAAGTACGTTCCGCTTTATAATTAAACTGGTGAAAATCGGGATAAACGGCCATACTGTTTTGACTAGACCGGTCCGACAGCCTTCGATGGTGACGATTAAAAAATATGGAGAACATGGTACGAACATCTATCTATACTGAGAGAAAATTATTAGTTCGGTTCTAAATCCTGGTCAGTCAAATCTGATTCCGCATAAAACGCAGCTGGAGTATTTTCGGAGCAAAAGATTCATCCATCGAAGAATTAATATCTTGTTCTATTTCGGACAAATCAGAAATTCAATTGAATGTCGCCAACATAACTGAAAGTGTACTGTACGCGGAATGATTACTATCTGGAATCCATCAAAATGATTTGTCCAACTCTTAAAAAAAGGCAAGAATTCTGCAGTGCCACTTAAACCGAAAAGTTATCAACTCATACTTTGAGTTGCAGCTATCTCATACAAGCGGGGGTCCCTATGCGAACGCTAAGGCTTGATTTTTGGCAAATATCTAGAAAATTCTATAGAATTCGGGGAAAGTCGCATTATTTGAAATCTGAAATATCGCGCAATCAATATTTGCTACTGGAAAGTGTGCCAATACTTGATGTTAGCTATTAGGATTGCCCTTCCTATTATTCTTAGAAAATCAAGTGATGAAGCTCCACAAGTTCGTATGATTCACGAGTTATCAAATCAAGGAGAACTGCGGCTATCCAATCAGAATTGTCCTAAGGCCATATTGTACTGTATTTCAAGTCTAATTACAACTGAAATTAATGGTTACTGATCAAAAGTACGACCCCGAGAAATTTTTCTCCCAACCTGAGTTTTCTACCCGAACCTACTTTGCTCGGAAAGCACACAAAGTGACAAGACTCATGTCAGTATCCTCTGTATTTCTTACAACTTTGAGCTGCTGACTTTCTACAGAGCATCCAACTACTTTGCCTGACTCTGAGGTGACACCACCTACAAAAAGTTGGACTAGATCATCTATCCGTGCATTCCTGACATAAATTGTGCAATTTCATGATAGCTTACGTTCCACTGAAGAGGGTGGACAGCCGTAAATATAGGCAAAGACTCCCGGAGATTTGTTCAATCAATGAATGGCTGCTGCGATTGCTCAGATTCACTCGTACAAGAGGATCTATTGTTCTACGGAAACGCCAAATGAACCGTACAGTAATAACGATTTCCGACGCCATTCTTTATTTCTTGTCCAGAAAGAAGCCCATTTCATTACTAACGGTATGAACTCATCTGAAATCAAGCATCCAATTCTCCAGAGCGAACAACAAATGATATGTACACCAAGGTAAAGAAAGTTAATATAATCATTTCCGGATCAGTAACACTAAAAGGCCGCGAAAAGCACCAATTAGATGATATTGATATTTCTATAATCCAATTACGTAAATTTGTTTGACTTAATGTTTGCCGCTGCGCTTTTTTTCTTTGTAAGGATCAGAAATTACCTGCATTTTAATTATTACTGAGCATGGAATTGTAGAACGCGATAATTTTCTTAAAATGGAATTGATTTATTTCATACTATTCGTTCATCTATCATAAAAGGTCAGAAGTATCGGTTTTGAGTCCAGAATAGCTATTTGTACTCCGATGATAGATGGTGATTGCTTCAATGTCTCAATGACAATCATTGAGGACTCATAATGCAAGAATTACAATCAATTAACAGTCATTGCGTCAAACTAGATGTTACTTCTTGCTGGGATTTGTCCATTGCATTTATTCCTGAGAATTTAAAATTTCTTCTAAACAATAAATCAAAAATTAGCTTATACTCATGAAGAGTATGTTTAAAGTAAGAGAATATGGCTTAGGATTACAAGTATTATAAAATGAAAACTACAAAGAAAATCTGAATGAACTCGTTTCACACATAGACCACGAAAGGCAGCTTGAAAATTAGGACGAAGCAAAGTTGAATCAGGATAAGAAAATAGAAGATTTTCTAGACCATAATAGGCATGGAAGGAAAAGCAAACACCAAAGCATACATTTGTATCCGATTTCTCGTCACGAAACTAGTCGTGACAGATAGCAAAACGCGAAAATGTGTTGACGAAGCTAGACTAATTTAATGTCTATACGCCGGATAAAAAGTATTCTCGACGAGGCCTTTCATATCACTAGCGAGGTTTTGGTTGTTGTTAACAATATTTTGAGTTCTAAATATTCACCGTGTGTCTTCGTTTAACTACAGAGTGTAGCAAGTTCTTCTAGTCTAAGGGTGTCAAATGTAAATAATAATTTCTTCAGAAATGATTGCAATTAGAGCACATTTGAGTCGTCTTCATGTTGTGATATTAATAGCGAGGTTGTATTGCATGATTTTTCATTGCATTTGAACGCCTTCCTATATCTTCGGGGATTCTCATCAACTAAATGAACGCTTCAGCATTCAATAAATCTAGACGCTATATATGAGTTTAAACAAGTTCACGTTCAAAGTCGACAATTTCGGTTGCAATGAAATGCCTTCTACTTTTCACATAACCTTGATAAGTGAGCCATAAATCATCGACTGTCATTGACAACACGGATGAATTGCCCTAAAACGACACAGACTTAGTCTGCAATTTTTTCGGAATTCTGTCCTGCTTTCTGGAGACTGTTACGTTCATCGATTTTGTCGTTTATTTTCAAGTATACTTCCACTGCTTCAGAAACCATAAAATTTATCTTCGTTGGCATTGCTCCATTAACTGTAATTGCCCCATCTTCTTTGAACTTGAGTATCAGATGGATCGGATTTAAATGCAGAACTTACAAAGAAACAACGGTCGCGAACAATATACAGGGTGTGCAAAAAAAACCGCCAATTCTGAATGGGCCATTATTTTGGCCGCTTCCAAGAAGTTTAATCAATGTGAAGTGCGAAAGGATAGAGGACTCGATGAACCTTATGGTTCGTTTAAAAGATGTTCGAAGTGTCCTCCTTGTTCGCGCACAACGAAGCTTAATCGAAATTTCATGTTTTTGTAAATTTTCTGAAGAGAAGCTTGACTTATTGAAGCACATGCTTCCCTCATTTTGTTTTTCAGTTTATTAATGCTCTGAGGAGGATTTTTGTACACTTTGTCTTTTATGTAGCCCCACAAAAAATAGTCACATGGGGTTAAATCAGGAAAGCGGGAAGGCCATGA
>JAAUYH010029033.1_pt1 | contig 11248 bp, 3 predicted proteins | sample 7278061 | NCBI WGS metagenome assembly JAAUYH01 (sample SAMN14350203, study PRJNA611818) | marine sediment metagenome | isolation source: surface marine sediment (0.6m) | place: French Polynesia: Moorea | collected 2018-08 | reverse complement strand
ATTATATAGCCTATTAAAGAACCATTTACAGTCCCATGAATCAAACAAATATCTGCATAAAAATTTTCAACATATGTAAATGACTTATTTATACAAGCGAATTACATTGTGCAAGTTAAAATGCTACTTTCATGTTTTGAATGGCTGAAGTGTGAATATTTCGGGAGCGATCCAAATCAGACACCGGGTGGACCTAAATATGGCTTTGCGTCGAAGAGAGGAAATTACAAAGCACATCGTTATCAAGCATCATTGATCTAACGTTTCTTATGAAGCACTACGGTCGAAGTGCGCCAAACTAATTTTCTGCTCCTGAGATTAAATTTGAAATATCGTATCTGAGACTAATGTCAAGATGGAAAATTATGTCTGAAATCCATCCTGGACAGATTTATCGTGAAGAAATAAACCACGAAAATAGGAAGATTGAGTACATGACCTGAAGCACAGCAGAAATTCGACATGTGGAAAGTTGCACAAAATATTAAGGCCGTTCTGCTCAAGTCATATTCAGTCTCGACTTCATGAGCATCATAGTTACAATCTGTGCTTGCTATTACAATTAATTAAATGACGAATAATATATTCGAAACTAAGTCGCACTGGAATACCCTTGGGTTAGCTGCAGCACAGCAGACAATGAAAACATATAAATTTATCCTTTGATTCATGGCTAGCGAAACATGAAATACTGCTCCACCAACACCTGTTTCGGCAATATTGCCTTAGACGCGCTATAATTCATGTCACATCGATTAAGTAGAAAGGTTACTAGACCATATTCTAATTTTAGTCTGCAACTCTACTGCTACTGATTATTCTTCGATTCAAGTTCCGTTTTGAGTCATGCCTTGTGGGGCAAACCAGATTAGCGAAATTCAAAAGATATAAAAAGTTGGAGAAAACTACTCATTGCTCTGCAAAACTTGCCCTAACTTCGAACGCTACTGCGATCGGTTTCGCTGATAAACTGTTCTTTGAGTAATCTAATGACCCTTCCTAATTTCTGTTTCCTGCCTGAAAAAAATAATTCTGTATTGTGGTTACGTCTTGCTATATCGTTTTTTCAAATGTCTTAGTTTTACGCTGCTGCTCGATCACAAAAAAATATGCGCTGAATTCTAAGAGAGTCGAGAACCAAATAATTTCGAAATAAATCATCGTGTAAACTAAGTATCCGTGCTATGTGCTAGGAAATAGTCCGCATAATAGTGGCTTATGATCAAACTTCATAGTCAAAATAAAAATCCTCTACAAGAAATGTCTAGAACGCTGTAGCAAACCTCTGCCGTGGTCAGGAGGGCTGTAAACTCCTTGTAAAGCACGATAGAACCCTTTTGAGGGTGTCGAAGCTCACTAATAAGAGAAGTGAGACCACCGTCTGTGGATGGAAACGAAAAAGCCCGGAAAGAACTTACTCAGCGACTAGGCTTGCGGTAGATCAGAGTGTCGCAGGATCTGACCCCAACGCGAAGGTGAGGAGAGGTGCAGACTAGCCTCTACACGAGCAGCAGAATGAGTTCAAGTGTACCCAAAGCACTTTCCGTCCACGCTGTAGTAGTGAAGCACTAGGTAGGATCGGCCAGAAAATTGTGTTATTTATCCTGCTGCCGTCGTGATATTAACTGCTAGCACAGATATTGTTTGCTTAAAGCTAAACTATCCTAAGAATGATATGACAGAAAATGGATGACTAGGAACTCTGGATAGCTATCTTGTAGAGAATATGCGATTCGTTACAAAAGCGAAAGATTGAACGAAAAATAGATTAAAGTCTGACTGCCGAATCTATTAATTAGAAATTTGATGTGTCTGCATCTCTGGGAAAAGCCATCGTACTCTCGACGACATAAAATCGGTCTTGGAGAGTTCGAACGAGTGATAGAATTCTCGCTGTAAGCTATAATAAAGAAGGATATGCTGAAGAATGTTTTCGGTTTTCTGGCGCTTACAAGCATACATGCCATGCTCATCGAATCGTCAATGCTACCAGGGCACTCGTCCTTGTGATATCTTTCATAAAAATTTCATTTTTTCTCTTATCGTCCGAACCTTTCTCTTGTGTTTGCTAGTTCACAATCTAAGCATAATTGCGCAAGAGCCAAAATCATTTAGCAAGTGATATGGATAAGCATGTCACATTCTTGGCACTTGAATTTGTTCATGTGCATTGATTATCAAATATAATTTTGGTTCTTCGGATAAAGTGTATTCAGCAGTAAAAATCTCAAAAACTGATACGTTTTATTCTCACTCGTGCTGGATCTTTAATTCCTTAAAGCCATTTGCGTCTTTACTTTCTACAATTTTCATCAAACAGTTCATGGCTTGAACTTAACATGACTCACAATTACTGGCAAAATGAGCATCGCCTTAACGAGAAGGAAAATTTATTCGGTGCTTATATGAGCGCGAAACTCCGGATCGAAACAATTTTTGGTTTTTCTAGCCGCCCTTTTCAAGCACGATTTAGTCATGGAACGTGGGTCTCTGTTGCAACTGTTCGTATTTGTAGCGTGGAATTAAATTTTCTTGTAAGTAAGTAAGTAGTGGAGCATAAAGATTCGGGCTCGTGCACAACCTGGGGAAAAATTCCATATCCACCACGAATAATTATGGGAATTCAGTATATTTTGCGTATCAAAAGGAAATGGAAACGTTTCGCGATTTGTAACCCGTGTTTGAATTTCGAATGCCTTGATCTCAGATCAATCTCTCACGATCTGGACCGATACGAGCCGTGATGAGCTGTCAGGGTTAATTGGCTTAGAAAATTCTAAAAGAGGCAGAAAGTCGTAGACTTTGTACTTCGAATTCCAAAAATATGATCGATTAATCACAATTGAAAGCATGTGAAACTTCAGTTCTAATATTAAAGTAGCTTCCACGGCTGTTTTGGAACCGTTATCTAAGCATTCATGTCTTCATAATGTAATGAATATTGTTTCACACGCATCATGCGCTGAGTTCAGCTTTTACAGAACGAAATACATATGTGTTACAATGTTTTCCTTATTCTAACTTACGTCAAAAATACATACCGTTTGTTGTTTTGGAATTGGAGCATCATTGGGACATATAGAAGTACGTGGTGGCTGCTTGTTCACAAATTTTCTAAACGCTGTTAGCGTTTCACGTATTTCTCATACATGGACATTGTTCCGCATTGATTGCCAAAATCATGAGATTTATAGATTTAAATGAATTCATGTCTGAAATGGCAGGATGACAATGGGTCCGATTTGGGACCTACAAACCCCGAGATATATCTACAGTAGTTCCTGAGTTTCTTATTCGCCTACGCCTTGAATAAACGTAAATGATGTTGTCGGCTGAAATTCTGGAACATTGTAATAGTTCCATCTGAAATATTTTAAATGCCAGGAACAGAGATGTGACTTCGTCATTGCCATGAAGGTTAAGATAAATAGACCACCTTACCATGTTAGATGCGATAATGTGCTCTGTCTCTGTGCGACCGAACAGATTTCCTATATTTGAACTCACCCTTCTCGTGTGAGACCAACGTAACTGAAGTACGTCACTGAGCTCTTGGTGGCAAATTATTTATATTTATTTACTTCCGCCAACATCTCCACACTCTTAATATTAGCATTTGGTTTTAGCTTCTAACTGTGATCTCGACAGAATTTGTGGTTTGATAGGGTTCATGCTCGGTACATAGAACAATGACTGTTATAACACATTAATGTTTAGATTTTCGGTGCTCTGAAGGTTCAGACCGCTGAAAACCTTTTTCTCTCGATACTGATTCGAAGTAACCCGTCGTTTTGGTGATACTCTCTCGCCTTTTACACAATTGCTCAAAAGTTGATTATGCCAATAATTGAGTTAATGCAAAAAAGCATATCGAAATGGTGCATTCAAGCATGGAATGTCCAAGCATTGCTGCATCTTACTGTGAATACATGCAATTTTCGTTTTTTATGAAATAGCGATTCAAAGCTCGGAAATACTTAACATGCGTTCTGTCTCAGACTCACGAGCTTCAGTACACGGCGATAGAAAGTAACAGTTATGGTAACCAAAATACTAGAAGTAGAGACGAGCGCTTGTTCAAGATCCGAACTTACTTATTAACTTGTCCTGCTACGAATTTTCATGAACAGCTGCTTTTCACTGAAACTTGTACTGAGACGAGATTTCGCTCTACAATGTCCGAAATTTCGGAAGGGAAATGACAAAACAGAAGTTTTCTAGACATTAACCTTCGATGAATTTTATTTATAGTTACGGTTTGCTGTTGAGGTTTGCTTGTTCCACTCCAAAAATCTGTACTTCCAAACACATATCATGAATGTGCGCAAATTGAACTAAGAAAAGTCCGAGATATTTTCAAGAGACAGAGAATTTTTAAAATTCAGATGGTCTGCTTATCAGAATTCGACAATACCAGCACAATGAATGTTACTATCCTTCGGTGGACCGATGAATTATTTTTTTCAGATCAAAATGGACACATTTATCCTATTTATTCACTCTGAAAAACGCAAGATATGAGTTTACGGCCATGCTAGTTGATTACATGTCCGCAATTTCAGCAGACGGCATAAACACGTATTTTGCTGTTATTAAGACGATTAGGTGAAGATACCCGCTATTAAACAGGTATTTTGCTGTTATTAAGATGATTAGGTGAAGATATCCTCGTAGAAGCAGTTAGAATATGTACCAAAAAATCAATAATAAATCATGTTCAGGCAACGAAATTGTGCGGACCAAATAGATCGGGATCGAAAGTAGAAGGCTTACTCATTTTCTTAATCGAATCTAGGTCATAGGTACTTGCCGCACTGCGTTTTGGAGAAATACTCGCGATGTCTATTAATTCCATGCAGAAATAAAGCAAAGAGCGAGCTGCAGGCACCCACGCACAAACTATGCACCGCAAACAGGCGGAGGCCGGCTAAGTGCTTAATCAACGTGAAATTGTGCTTAGATAGCTGCTTTGCTAGTTCGGCATCGATGAATAGCTTGACTTAAGCGAATATCAACTGTTTAGCGAGCGCATAGGAGCATTTAAGATTCAATCAGGCTCAAAAAATACGAGGAAAGGTCACTTCGCCTAACGGATTTAGACCAGCACTCACTTTGTTTCCCAGATAGTAAGAACAGAAATTTTGCGAAAGGCTTCTAGCGCTCGATTGCAAGTCGCATACTGTCTTCCGGATTGCATTACATGAACATCTTCCGTTCTAGAACGACTTTTTCCAGCTCTAAAAGTATTGGAATTCAAATTATCAACCGAAAATGTTCACATTCGCTAATAGTTAAGCCGGCAACAAGAGCCTATTCTGCAATTCACAGCTTATTTTCTGATGTTGAGCAGAGCGTGCGTTGATTTTTTACTTGCTATCAGAATCTGGATAAGTTTGTAGCACCCTCTCCAAATCCTGGAATTTCTTTTGAGTGAAATCTGCTGGTTTCAACTGTTGCATTCTGCCATGTTTCAAGTTTATCGCAAATATTATGAAGCAATAACCGCTCTTCAACCATGATGTATTGCAGAACCTCTGTGAACATAAGCATCAAATTAAGGATGAAGGTATCTGTGACTGCACCTGTAGACACTCGTATAAGAATAAGACAGGGGAAAACGTTTTCTTTCATGCAAGACGTGACGCACGTTGCCTTTTTTTATTTGTATGATATCTATCTATGATTTGAGATAGAAACAGATGTTCTTGCTCGCCTCTTTTCGGACTTCACATTCTGGTTTCATTTAAGTTGAATCTGTCGACTAGATAAGCTTTTCCGGAACTCCGATCAGTGAAATTTGCTCTTCATTAAGTGTTCTGAAATCTCCTTCCAATACTTCTTCGGTAAATCTCTACGCTCCAATTGTTGTTCATAAATCCTTCGGGTAACACTATTTCGGTTTCAGGAGCGACAAACCGCAGGGTATTTTGAACTCGGCATGTTAGCATTCTTCCATGCCATTATTGCCTTACTAAAACGGAGGTGGTGAATGTTTCCTTACAAAAAAGCTACTTCAGATATGCGAAATATTTTTAGGACTTCACTCTCGTTTTTCTTCGCTACAAAACAAGCACCAGATTATTTCTAGTGCCACATTGGCTCGATTTCAGAAGTTTGTGGTACTGTTTGGGAGTGCAGCGTGCAACGTTAAGATTAGCGCGGCTAGAAGGGAAAGATATTTTTACTTTCACTTCTCGATAGATCCCTATTCCTTCTTGTAAATCCAGATCCGTGTAAATTCTTTCAGGGCTAATTGATTGTTGCTAAGGTTAAGATATTTTCCTAGAATTTCAAAAACTTGTTTGAAAAATCCTCTGGAGTCGACGGCCTACGAAATTGAAAGTAGCAGTATTAAATGCGACCATTTCATGCCATGACGAATAATCAAAAAGTTTAATTGCCCATCTTCTCACCGTTCTGAAAGCATCGTTATATTAATGCATTGAATTCGAAGAAGATCATGGACTTAAAAGGCGCAATTCATCTTTGTAGTTGAATGCTCGGATTCAAATCACACATGAACTGCGCTAGTTTGCATCCTTTGCTGCAGAAAAGCAGTCCTTCGAACCGCTCACTCCCTTTCGCATCGCGAATGAGTGGCGAGAATTTGGTGCAGTCCATCGACGTCGATACTGCACCTAACGAAGCACAAAATTGAAAAGAAAAATTACTGAACTGCCTACAATTAGGAATAAGTTACATTCTAGCTCACAGCTTTACTGCACTGTACCTGAAGATTGATTCTACGAATATCTCTTCCATCATCCAAGCAGAATAAGTGAGTCTGGTTGAATTTTTCTCTACAGAACTCGACAGCAAGAAATATTTCCTTGTGATTGGCACGGAAAATGTTGCTGTAGAAAATTTTGTAGAAAAAGTAAACATGTCATAGTTGACTTCTCTCGGAAGAGTGAATGATTTACAATTAGAGCGTGAAAGAAGTAGATGATGCAGCGAAAATGAGGCGTTTTTACAGAAAAAGGCTTATTGAAAAGCGCACAGCATTATGAGTGAGCAATTCAAACAAGGAAAGTAAAATGCTTGGGAAACGCACGTCCATCTTATGATATTTTCATTACGTCCATCATTGAAGTAAAGTCGACCAATATTAGGCAATAGCATGTCGGAAACGTCAGCTCAGAATCGGCAGCTCATCTTCTCTACATACTGTACGTTCTGTGGTCTGGCATTGCACTGAAACTGGGCTCATAGAAAAATTCTGTTCCGAGTCAGAATCCGAATAGATACGATCATTTCTCTATTAAGTTTTGTTCAAGAAGCACAGCGAATGCCGCGTTTCTCTTTTCTGAAGGCATGATAATTCGTTTCAGAAATAAGTTTACTTTGCCAGGAAGAGGAAATAGACAGAATGTGGGGGATGTTAACAGAAGTATATGGAGATATCTCGAACTGAAGCTAGAGCCTTAGTTTACCCAAATTAACCCGTTGGATCTACTGCATTCTTCTTCGAGCCTTCCGGATGGAATCATACTTTCAACGCCGTTTTATTTCATTAATTGCAAAAAGCATCATGGTCAGAAAAACTAAGAACCGCAAAGCAAACTAGAAGATAAATTTAGCAATGAAAATTAATTAGACCTAATTCTGTACATACAATTCATACTGCTGGCTTCTTCAAATTGGCTGTAAGTCGGCTAATCATATTCTGTGCACTCATCAAAAGTCTCGTGCAATACAGTTTACGTATACACAACGCTTGTTACGGAAACGTGAGGTGAAAGCCCCTCCTAGTTAATATTAAAGCCTGCCAATATCGCAGTGATCCTGGATTCAAATAAACGATTTAATCGATTTCGAAGATTCATAAGCTATATTGCTTAATTTCCTAAGTTCGCTTGCCGAGATACTGCCCGTTTGCATGGAGCATCGTATTTAAAGTACACACACCAGGTTCATCGATTGTTTTCAGGAATCTTGGTTGTAATACTGCAAAGACTTGAAATTCCTTGGCTTATACATTTGCTTGCTGCAAATTTTAAAAATAGGTTGGACAATACTTTGCCTTTTCGCACAAGATGGTGAAATTTCACAAGTAACAATTTCCTTCGCAAATAAACGAGAATAGAACCTGTACTCTGATGAATTAGATCACCAAGGAGTTTTTGAGATAGCCAATTGATCATTTTCATACTGCGCTGAACTCAGTTGAATTGTTGACTACTAAATAGTTTTCGGTACACGAACGCAGCGGGAAGTGAAGAATTCTGCTACGAATATATTTCTGCCCAAGAGTTTCTCCAAAATTCATGCGAATCTTTACAGGAAATGCTAGGAGAAATCGAGCAGTTGGGAACAGCGATGCTGGAAATATAAACTTTAAAACATGATCAACAAAAAATTGGGTAACGAGATAGATTATCGAAACCAAAAAGGAACGTTGGCTAATTTCCTAACGATATTCAACCTTTCTGTCTAACGAAGTATTGTTATGCTCGATAAATTTCAAGACTGTATAGTCTCGTCTTGAAACCACCTTGAATCACCGCTGAATGAACTTAATTTTTAGAAGTAATCCGAGGTAACCGAAGAAAAACAAATTTCTTGTCGGCATCATTGAATTTTTCTCTTTCTCGTAATCATACCGTATTCATGGGATGGAATCTTAAAAAAATTCTCTCGCATATAATTGTAGCAATTCGCTTGTGGAGTACCCCCGCGAGTATTAAGTGGTTTAAGTGTCTTTTGATTTAATGGGCTGCTTCCGAAGATCAATTGAAGAAGCATAGTAGTAGCACGTAAAATTAAGGCATTCATATTTCAAGGACGTAAAATTATTAATGTGATAACCTTGGTTGGGTTAAAAAGCAGAGAACTCTGATTAGTTCTCGAGTTACTTTACTTCATGTAGCTATAGTTAAATTACTATTTTCTCTTCTGTTCTAAAAGCAGGCTCAAGAGAGTAGACCACATTGCCACACCACATCTATGCCGCCTATCAGTTACAAAATTGAGACAAATTAGCTGTACACTGACTCTGGCTGCGTTGTGGGATCTCATAGCAAACTAGAAAATATTTGAAATGTACTATTTCGACTGCAAAAATAAATTTTTCTTAACTTAGGTACGTAGTATAAATACAAGTACGAACTGCAAGGCGATAAACATACAAAGGAATCGTTATTTTTCAATTTTCTCTGACTTCGAAATCGAGCGTTTTCTAATAGCCGATGTATCATATAGAAGAATCAGTCACTTGACTATATATGAAATTTCAGTTCTACTTTAATTATTTTGCTATTATTTCCATTGCTGATCGAAGATACGCGAATCATTACTCGAGATATTTTAAACAGTCGGATTAGGGCTCCAGTCTGATGATGTGATCCAGCGCGGTAGTATGAGCCATTCATATTCTCGCCTTGTCTGTTACCTAATCCATCACATACAATTCGCCATTGCAATCCGCTACCACTATATTCACTTACTAAGAACCGCCTTAGTACGTCGAACTGGATACTGATTTAAATTCCAATCGAAACAGAGCAGTAAAACTATTACCTGACTGTTTTACGCACAGTATTAGTATTTGTCTTCAAGTTTAACAAGTTTTGCTTTATAGCCTTTTGGAACAAGATTACATTTTGATAGTCGCAATTTCATGACCGCTCACGGTTCCTAGTATCAAAATAGAGCCTTTGCAATTTTATATCTCAAAATTCAATATCGAAATCATCCAATTCCTGATTCTATATCCTGAAAGGTAATACTTGTTGTTCTCCTGTGTTTGAAATCATTCCAACATGCATCTTCACAACTAAACTAATGTCGCATTCCAATTTTGAGAAAAAATTCTTTGATACTGGCCAATAGCAAGCTCTCCGATTACCTTCCATGTTTGAAGCTAATATTAAATTCCGATGGTGAAAAAAAGTTCGTGCTTCGATGTGTACGAATCCTTCATATCTAAGAAATCCTAAAACTATTTTTTGTTTGGTACGTATGACCGCAAAGCCTTGACGAAAGATGTTACAGCATTGCCCTCAGTCATCAATTAAATTACCTGCTAAACTTCGGTTGATATTTATTTAAGTGTATAGCTCGAGTATTCGCTTCAAAAAGAGGACATAGATATTGAAGGCTTTCCAGAACTTTGATACTGCTGAACATGAAAACAATTCGTATCTTCAATACTTTAATTGCACTGTCCTGCTGAAGCGTGAAATATATTGCATAGTGCATTTTTTGTCAATCCATCAAATAACGTAGTGTTTGCAGGATTTGTGTTCTACTCCAATATTTCTAGATTTATCTCGTCTACAGTATAAATATCTCCTCCGCTGCTAGATCCGATCGATTGAAAAATAAAATATAGCCTTGCTTGAGTGAATCAACCGAGTAATGCACAAAGCAATAACGGAAATTCTATTGCACAATGCTTGATATCCAATATAAAAAATCTCTTAAGACCGTCACTTGAATCAGGTACATCAGATTTATTTGTCTTCTTTCTTAACAGAAATTATCATCGATGACTGAATTGTCACATCTCGTGTTTCGTATGATTAATAATGCTTCTTGCTGAGCGATTTACGAAAGTGTATGTGAAGAAATTACAGAAGCGCACCACTGTAATTCTCTAACGCGGCAATTATTCCTCTAATGAAAAAATTATACGGAGTAACATGATACTATATCTCCGAGTCTTTTCACAAATCATGGTTTAAATCACTGCCATGAGCGTGCTTCACACAGATGACAGTTCACTGTCTGGAGCTTCTACAGCTGCCCTATGCATATTGTCTTCTACTGTTTCAATTGCTATGACTTTGAGTAACGTGAAACGTGGCACATTGCGGTTCCATGCACTCATTAGTGTCATCTGTGCTCTGTCGAACGAAATTCGGGGTTCCAAGTGCAACAGATTTATTGTTCTGGATTCACTGCATGATACTCTAACACCGATTGGGAATATTGCCGTATTATTGGACGGAAAAATGGATGCAGAATTTCGCTATCAAGCCTTTAAGGATGTCTTATTAATGATTGCAGTGATTTCGAAGCCACTTCCTTCCTAGTTCTGACACACAAAAATAAAGAGTACGGCAATGAGCCCATTGAATTGATGCTGTGCACAATTTGCTAATTCTATCCACCTAACGTTTGATTTTGCTCTGCACCTACTACAGTCCCGTAGCAAACAAAGTATCTGGAACTTCACATTACATTTTTGAATCTGAAATTGCTGCACTTCGACAAAACAGATATCATTTTAGGTGCTTTACGCATT
>JAAUYH010244048.1_pt1 | contig 11251 bp, 1 predicted proteins | sample 7278061 | NCBI WGS metagenome assembly JAAUYH01 (sample SAMN14350203, study PRJNA611818) | marine sediment metagenome | isolation source: surface marine sediment (0.6m) | place: French Polynesia: Moorea | collected 2018-08 | reverse complement strand
CTGGTTTAACATAGCGCTGTATAGTGTACTGAATTGGTGGCAATTCTAATATCATCAGCACCCCAACAGCGCCTTTAGCCAATCTTCCTTTTATTGAACTTCTCATAGAATACTTCATCCTTCTACCCTCCTCCATAGAAGGTTGAGGGGGAATATAGGGAGTCTTCGATCTGGCAGGACGTTTAAAACCACTACTTTTGTCATCAAGCCCTCCATGTGTTTTTTTCATGAAAGCCTTATATTCTTTAATACTCTTAAAAGATTGATATTTGGGGCTCTTTTCATCGTAATAATCTATTAAAACCTCCAGTCTTTCATTTGCTGTTAGGTGCCATGTAGCCACACCTTCCCTAGTAAAAATCTTGATCGATTTCACTTGATCGGATTTCATATTGCTGATATCCGATCCACTTAAGTAATGTGAGGCTGGCATGCCCCCTTCTCGGTAGGGCGTATGCGTATGACCAAGCGTCCTGTATTCTGATCTATTTTTTATCTTTGGTATTTCAGTTTCAAATCCAGCGACAATAAAAACTTTTCCAGTTTTTTTATGCTGGTAAGCCCCTAATTCACTCTGTCCGCCGCCAACATCACTCTTACTTGCGTGCTCTCTTAATATCGAAAATGCTCGTTGTATACCTTCGCTGCCTTTACCCACTTTTTGGGGGTTGCCTACAATATCATTATTCTTGCTTAAATCAAATTTAGGATTTGTAATATCGTCATCATTGGTTCCCTCAATATCTACTCTATTAATGGGGCTATTGGATACATATTTGTATAAGTTTATATCTGTCTCAATCCCTATTGGATCGCAACTTATCCATCTCTTTATCCATGAAGCATAGTATCTAGCTTCACAGTAATATAACCCGTTTTCCTCATCTCGTTCTTTGTTGGTATAGCGATAACGTTTTGATGTATCTAATTGGTTATTAGCACTATGATAAGACGTGCTCCCATAAGGATAAAACTCCTCATAAGAAATTACTTCCCCTATTTTATCCAATTCCAAACTCACCGATCCCAAATGATTCCCCAACTGATACCGAATCAGTTTTTGTGGTGAGGGATCCTGCCCTTTTGTTTTTGTCTCTACCAGCGCTATCCGTTGCCGATCGTCCATCACGTGCAGGGTCTCCCGCTCCAGCTTCACATTCTCATTGGCGTTATATGTCCGATAAATCTCAAACCCACCCAGGTAAATCCGCTCTTTTATCCGTGTAATTTTCCCCCCTGGGGTGATTTGTCCTTCGGTTACTTTGCGCACCCGCTGACCGCTAGCATCGTAGGTGTAGTAGGTAATTTCGGGGGTGCCACCGATGTTGACGACCTGTTTAGCTGTGGCCTGGAGCTGATCGGCATAGTCCCACTGCATTAGAGATAGGTGAGGCATCTGGGTCATATTGCCGTGGATATCGTGAATGTAGCGGGTCGGCAATAACTTAGGATTGACCTTTTGATCGTTCCGTTCGCTGGGAGCCCGATCTGTTGGCAGACTGGTAGTCCGCAGGCGGTTGTTGTGCTCTTCGTAATCGTAATGGCGACTCCATTGATTACCATCCGCCTTATGTTTCATCCGTAGAATGTTCCCCACGGCATCATAGAAGTAGTCTCTCTCATAGGTGCGCATAGCTTTACCATCGTGGGGGTGTTGTAAATTGCGCCGAGTGATGTCGTTAAAGTCGTAGTGGGGTTTGAGTTTCGGGAGATGCTCTGGGCGGTTGTGGGTGGTCTGGCCTCGATGTTCGCGACCCTTGGCAGAGATCAGCCGATACAGGGCATCGTATTTATATTGGGTGTGGGGGTCTACCACCTGCCCTTTGAAGAAAATTCGCCGCTGGGCATGGTCGTGAATTTCGGTAATGTTGCCCACAGGGTCGTAAGTGTAGTGCAGGTTTTGTAACCACGGTCCCTGTTTTCGTCGGGTAAACAGTTTATGCAACCGAAAGGTATCTGGATAGTAGTGATACCCCGTGCTGACCCCATTACCATATTCAATCAGGGTTCGTTGCCCCTTCTCGTTGTAGTCGATATTCTTCACTGCCTGGAGGTTGGCCGTTGGAGTTGGCAGCAGTTCTGTCGGTTCTCCCTTATGCTTCAACCAAACATTCATTTGCTCCAGCAGATTTGCCGCGTTGTACGAGGGCTGGATTACATCTACTTTGACATCTTGGACATTTTGTTTGCTGACGTGGGGTGCAACCAACTGAATCGGTCGGTTTAGCGCATCGTAAATCGTGCTGCTGGTAAAGATTTCCTGCTCCAGTTGGGGATTTTTTGACCAGTCAGGTGTTTCTTTATATTTTTCTACCAGTTGCCGAGAACTGCGCAGCAGATTCCCCTTAAAGTCGTACTCCTCAAAGGTGGCTACTCCGGCTCCATCGTACTGTTGATAGATCTGCCCCCGCAGATTCAACTGTTCGGGATTGGGGCGACTTTCACCATAAATGGTGTATTCTGCTAAAAATTCAGGCTGGGTGCCTTGTTTCACCCGCAGGTGAGTGGGTCGTTGCAGGGCATCGTATTCCGTCCGCACCGTTTGCAGTTGGGGATGGGCTGTTTCCCCCACCCAGGTCCACGCCTTCACTGGGTTGCCCACTGCATTGAGCAGAGTCCAGCTCTCGCCCGCATCCATACTCAGGGAATAGAGATTTTGTCCCAAGAGGGTAAAAGCGGGGGTCTGCACCACAGGATTATCCTGCCCATCCCGCACGATGTTGCCTCGGGCATCCCTTTGGGGGTGACCGTTTACTTGAGGTAAATTGTTGCGGGCATCGCGAATAGAGAGGGGGTTACCCTGAATATCGAGTTGGATACGGGTGCTGTACAGTTGCCGCGTCCCAGCAGCATCAATACCATTATCTTCCACGGTGAGGAAGGTGCGCCCCAGGACGTCAAGGTAAGCCAGGGTAGGGGTACCGTAGGCATTGCCAGGCAGATCTTGCCGTTGGGCTTGCAAGGTCTGCTTTGCTGCCCGCTTTTCTGGGTCAGGAGTGAGGGGTTCCTGTCGTTTAGCATACCAGTCACTATCGGCCACCGTATCGTTTTCATCCCAGGTAGCTTGCTGCCAGGCATCGAATTCTACCTTACTAAAGGTACCGTTGGGGTTATCGGTGCGAATCACCCGTTCTAATGGATCGTAGTGCAAAATAGGCGTTACGCCCCATTCCACCAAGTCTTGCTCGGACTCGTAGTGGTGAGTGGAGCTAAAGAAGGGTTCGTATTGCTTAACAGGCTTGCCCTTGTTGTTGTAAACTGTCCGCCCAGTACCTACCCAACGAGCTGGGATTTTATCTAATTTTAGTTTTCCTGTCGGATTCCTTTGGAGCCTTCCCTGGGCATCCCTTACTGGAGCCAGACCCGGTTCCGCCTGAACCTTAGTTTGCAGTTCCCGACCAAACCCATCGGAGTAGGTGAAACTGTGTTGTACGGGGCTGGTTTGGTTGGGTTTTAACTCCGACTGGTGAATTTCTCTGGCCAGGGTATGGATGACATTGGGTTGCTTCTCCCGTTCAAAGTTGAAGAGGTAAACAATTTGTCGTGTAGTAGCTCCCTGAAGGAAGCGATCGCCCTGTAACAGTGGGTCTGTCGCTACTGCCTCCACAAACCCCGTCAGAGTATCTCCTTCAGGGGGATTTGCCCCAGCTTTGCCCATCACGGCGGTGGCTACCACCATCCCCAGTGCATTGAAATACACTTGGCTTTGGTTTTGATTGGGATCTGTTAATCGATAGGGAGAGACAATACGATAATCATTTTCCACAGAGAGCGTCGTATTCAGGGGAGCCGTGGTGCGGATGGGCAGTAACCAATAGGGGTCTTCGTACTTAATAGTAGTCTCGTTCCCCAGAGGGTCTCGTTGCCCTATAGGTTGATAGAATTGCCGCCCATCAGCATATCGCGTCCTTTGGGTCTGAATCCACCAGGCATCTGACCCCGCAGGGGATTCTATATAGCCTGCATCGATTAAGTCCTGTCGGCTTACCTTACTGCCATAAATGCCCTGAAGCTGCTGGGGTTTCAGCACCTGGGTCTCGGTGCGGGTTAAAAGAGCGCGATCGCCCAATTGTCCCAAAGGCAAACCAACATAGGATTGACCATCGTAGTAATGACGCTGGTGAGATAGCAAGTTCCTTGGGTCAGTCTGCAACAGCGAAGTAACATCCTGGGGACGTACCGGCAGCTTGGGCAGGCGGGGAACCTTTACCTCTGTTTGTTTGGTCTCGGCAACCAGGCCGATAAAGTAGGGTAAGCCCGGTCGATTCTGGTTAATAAATTCTGTTTCGTTGAGCAAGATGGCATGTTGGGTTTGCTCTGGAGGCCAGGGGGTACCACCTGGAGTTTTTCTGCGGGGATAGGCGATTTCCAGAGATTTGAGCACATTGCCGTAGGCATCCACCTCATGAACCAGGGTATGAGCCACCCTGGGATCTTTGGGATTGCGTTCGTAATGATAGCTAAAACTTTCTAAAGGAGTGGTCAAGAAAATGGCATTAGGGCGATCGCCCTTGGGATCGCTCTTGGGTTGAAGCAGCTTGACTTGATAGCCGTTTTCCGTAACCGTGTAGGGATGGGATTCCTCAGCAGATCCATCCAGCCCGTACACCTCCGTCCGCAGCACCGCTCCACTGAGTACCCGATAAGCTTCAGTGGGAGCATCCCCCGTTTCTACTTTTGAGTGGGGCGTAAAGGCATCTGGATCCCCATCATAGTAGTCCCGACGGAACAGATCTAGGTGTTCAGTTTCCTCGTAATAGGCCCCGGTGTGAAACCAGGTCTTGGTCAAAATGGGAGGAACTTCGTGTTTCTTACCAGAAAAAGTTTCCGCATCCAGCTGGTCAACGCAACCAAACCCGCGAAATTCGTGCTCTCTACCGTCGTAATAGCCGTGATGGTAGTGATAGCGGGTGGTCAACTGGTTGCCCGTAATTAAGTCTTTGACCACTACCTGGCTAACCACATTCACCGGAAACGGTAGCGGTGTTTTCCAGGGATGCCCTGTAGCCCAATCGTCTACATAATCCTGCGTCGAGGGTTGATAAGCTACCTGGGTAAGGGCTCCCATGTGGTTGTCGATTTGATGCAGTAGCAGGGGCTTTTCACCACCAGTAAAATCAAAGTAGCGATAGTTGGCTCGACGGGTGGGCGACCAGGGATAAGACCAGAGAATGCCCCCAGTGCCCGTGCCCAGCAAATCTGCGATTCTAAGCGAATCAGCATCTGTTACTGGGGGACTGCCGGTAATTACCCGCTCATCGCTCCAGCGGTTGCCGCTCTGGTTAATCCAGTAATGAATACCCTTGGTATCTACATAAACCAGATCTGCCAGGCCATCACCGTTAATATCTGCTAGAAACAGGCGTTTGGGATCGTAGCGTCTGGGTAGGTGCGGCCCATTTAAGAGGGTAATCCGTCGGCCCCAGCGGCCATGACCCAAATTGGGCCAGTAGTCTACCCGTCCGGTGTAAATTAAGACTATGTCCTGCAACCCATCCCCCGACATATCCGCTAGCTGCACCCGATTTTCGGGATGGGCAAAATAAACATCGGGCCAGGTATCTAGGTCGTGCTGGCGCGGTAGGGGAATTGGGGTCGCAAAAGCGAGTTCCCCATTTTTAGAGCGGTTCTGAATGTAGAGAAAATGGTGGTTCAGAGTAGCTAATACATCCACTACCCCATCTCCGTCGAGATCCACCAAGCGCACGTTAGGATCTCTCAAGCTAAAGCTGGGGGACTGCCGATAGGGATGGTAACGGCCCCACTCACCTGAAAAATCGTTTTCATAAAAACCTCGGGCACTGCCTTCGGTGACCAACAGATCCGCCGAACCATTGCCCTGCATATCGGCAAATTGTACCCCCTCATCCGCCAGGGTAACTCCAGCAGGAGCTGCTTGCAAGCGACGGGGAGCAGTAAAACGCCCCTCTCCTAAATTGCGCCAGCACCAGTTGCCCGTTGGGCTAGTCTGCAAAATATCCGGCAGGCCATTGCCATACATATCAACCAGTTCGTAGTTGGGGTTGGCAAGGGAGTTGGACGGAGGGCGATCGCAGCCAAAGGAAAGATCCTGGATTTTGCGGCGTTCTGGGGCAAAGCCCGTGTAAGCGAAGGAAACCGGTGGGAAGGAAATTACATAGAGGTCTGTATTGCGGTGCTTTTGAGCTGCCTGAGCAGTCTGGGTGGCAAAGTCCCAGTTTCTCGCTTCGGGTCCCGGAGCCTCGGTACTGTAACCCCGTTGCACTACATCCTGGAGTAAAGATACCCCCGAAAGCTCATCCTGACCGTAATTGAAATTGTAGCTGCGGATTAGGTGGGTGGGGGCATTAACATTGGGATGGAGCGATCGCACTAAAATTCGCTGACATAAACGAGCCGTGCGGATTTCAAACCCAGCTCGATAGGCGGAAAAAGGATCGGGGCGCATGGACCAAGGTTGAGTCTTGTTCTCATCCTCATCGAATTCGCCATAGTCAAAATCCACCTGAAACAGATAGGATTCGGCCTTGGTAACGGGTTCTAAATAGTTACAGTATTCAATTTGCCCTAGATAGATCTGGTTGTAGGTGTGGTTGGGCTCAACCGGGACGGGATCATCATCTCGGCGATAAGTGTACCGCACCTTATTACCTAGCTTATCTTCACTTCTAACCAGATACCAAGCAAAGATCTGCTTTCTGCCATCCTTGGTAACGAAAATTTGACTGTCGGCAGTGACACCATAAACGCTAGTAATGCCATCTCGGGTGGTTACTTGCCAAAAATCCTCACCTGCCCTGGCATCGACAACGTGCAAAATGCGAGCAAATAGTCCCTCTGTACGGGGTTGATACCGAGTTTCTTGCCGACTGCCCTTGGTAACCTGGCTAACTGGTACTAAGTCTTCAGCCCCCGAGAGGATAAAGGTATCCAACCCATCATTATAAATGGGAATCCCCTTGCTAGTTTTGCGAGACACATGGGGTATACTCAGAGACCAGCCCAACCCAAACGGACCATTTCCCGCCCCAGTAGAGTAGCCCAGAGCTAATTGGGGACCAAAATCATTGCGCCCCGGTGGCAAAGAAATCGGAATGCTGAAGTTGCCAGTCCCCGTATGGAGATCGGGCTGGAACTTTTCACCCATGCCCTTAATTGCCCCTCCTCCTTTCGGTAGGGAGAGAATTTGCTCTGAAACACCAGATTTATTGCTTGTCTGTGCCATGACCTCTTCTCCATTTAGGGTTGGGATATGCTGATTTTGCCAGTTAGCAGATCCTTCAGCATTCCTTGAAAGTCAATAATAACGACTGAGCTATTGACAATGAATCATTGTGCAGCGTGTTACCTATGCCATGTTGTAGAGAATCACGCCGTCAATTTCATACACATCAACGCTCCAACTTCCGCCCCTTGGAGTCGGCGGATTGTTGAGTTTTTTGGCCCAACAGTCCACCAGATTACCAGTTGTTAAAGCAGTCTCCAGCAAACTTTGTAAACGCTGTTCTGAGGTCATCACAGCAACTGTTTTACCTGGCGTGTCTCGCAGGGCAAGTAGAGCATGGCAACCTACATAACTTGGTAGATCGTAACCTTCCACCAGAGTGATATGTCCAAACAGCTCTTCAGGTTTTACTAAAGATAGCTGGGAAGGATCGAATTTGATGCCTCTTTCAAGGGGTTGCTTTATTTCAAGAGATTGATCTAATGGGGTTTTCATTACCTTATCCTCCTAATAGATTCAGAAAGAGCAAAATAAGTGAGCTAGGTGGGGATATCCAACTCATACTCGTAACTCAGGGCAAAAATCACGTCCTGAATTTGGGAAAAGTCAAATAGCGCGTGTCCATCTACGAGTTCTTCCTGACCATCCTTATTTTTCTTAATAAAGGTTTGGTTATGAGCGGGGGGAATATGCAGATACCAGGTATCGGCAACATCACCAACAGCAGCACCGCGATCGCGGATAATCAATTTCTCAACCTGCCATTTGCCAAGGTAGTGAGGGGAGGAATCGTAGGTATCGGCAGGGGTATCGCGAGGGGTCTCGGCTTCCACCATCGTGGCATTGGATGGACGGACGGGTTCCACCAGGGTGAGAGCCGAAGCCGTGAGGTTGTCTTTCGCGAGTCGTTGACCGCAGGACAGATAAAGCTGCAAGCCAGAAAAATCGGTGTCATCTTTAGAACGGATATAGACCACCACCTCTGTGAGGCGCAGGTTGTTCTGATTCGGCGCAAAATCCGTATACCGAGTCTGAAAGACCAGGGTATGGGCACCAGTTGTCCCGTCGGTAGTTTCAATCATGCCAATGGGACGGGTACCTTCTTTCAAGTGGAAGCAGGCATCGGAAAATTCAGCACAGAATGAATAAGGCCGAATCCCAGTATGTTGCTTCGGTAGTTTGGCAATCACTTCTTGCCGATAGCTCGCATCGTACAAAGCCGTGTATTCGATCACTATCTGGATATCAGTAACGGTGTCGAAGTTTATTGCATTGGACATCTTCAGCATTTCAAACACCCAGTTACCTGCTACCCCCTTGCCTTCAAAGGGTTTGAGTTGTGGTTCTTCTGGAGCCAGAGTAACTTTCCCAATTCCCCCTGGTTGGGGATTGGTCATAGCAGTTACAGCCATAGGATGAATGAGAGTCTTCTCTACAAATTCTTCTGGAACAAGATTGTTCCGCTCTTCTCGGACTACCACCACAGAAGGGCCTAAATGGGTTAGAGTCGCTTTGATGCCTTCCTGACCAATCATGCCAAAGACATTTACTCGCACCTCCTTAATCCGTCGTTGGTAATGGCCCGGATAGTCCAGGTCAAATTCCATCAGGCTAGTACCAAAGTAGAGTTGACCAGTATTGAGGAAGTGGGCATATTCCAGAGGTCGCGTTTGGGCCAAAGAAATGACTTTGGTAATCTTGAGCTTCCGCTGGTCAGACAGGAATTTTTCTTGCTCTAGAGTGGCAATATCCCGAATCAGGCTATCTACTGCCAGCAACCCCTGCTGAGGAGCCTGGAAGTAGTCAAACCGAATAATATCGAGGCTAGCATCACGGCGATCGGTATGGGGCCAGGACTGGGCAAAGCGACGCTTGGAGTCGATGCCCCGCTCAAATTGGAGGGCTCGTTGGGCCAGCCAGGCAGCAATGGTACCGTACTGAACGTAGGTGCGGTAGTACTTTTTCATTTCCCGAGCTAGGAAACCCCACAGTTGGGGATTGAAAAACTGATAGGTTAAGAAAGTTGCTCGCTCCGCCATGAACTCGGCTTCAATTCTGGCAATATGAACTTGTTGCTGAACGGAGCGATAATGATCGAGTGAATTGGATAGATTGAGCTGAGCCGCTGGTAAATCTACGTTACGCAACTTCTGAAGTTGTTGTTCCAATCCTTCTTCTGTGGCCTCAACACCTGCCGCATTTGCTGCCCCACCCGATATACTTACACCGGCTCCTGCAATTAGACCGGAGCCTCCAGCAATAAAAGCAGCAGTACCTTTAGATACAAGGGCAGTGCCAGTGCTAGTCAAAAATAAACCTAATGAAGAACCTGCACTAAAGAAAGCGCTCGCAGTAGCAGCTACAGCTCCACAAATAATGCCAAAGATAACCCAACCACTAGTACCCACCTCATCAAGACGTTGTTGGACTAGCTGTATCTGAAAGTGGATGCTTTCAATCTGTTGCTGAGCTGCAACAATTTGATTGGCTGCCTCTTGCAACTGCAGATCTGCTAACTGTACATTGGCCTGTGCTCGGGTAACAGCTTGAGTCGCATCCATCATTTCGAGCGAATTAGACTCAAACTTTTCCTTGAATTGCATGAAGTCTTTTTCAGCAGATAAGGCTAAGTTTGAAAAGTTTTTGGCAAGACTAATCAAATAATCAAATCGATAAAAAGATACGCCATTTCTGGGAAGACCCACGACATTGAAACAATGATCGATTAAATGTATTCCTCTGCATGCTCTTTGCACCAAAGCATGAGAATAGGGATTAGGCAAGGGCTCGAAACTAAAGCTAGCTAGGATACCAGGCAAGTCCGCCTTAGAAACTTCAGAGGGAATTGGGCGCTTAATGCAAAGAAAATCTTTGGGCCTGTTTGCAACATTAATAGAAAATTCATCAAAAGATATCCGATCCGGCAAAGATATTCCAGGACGAGGGATCAATTTATGTTCAGCTATTACAGTCAAAGTTTTTCTCTTATTATCAGAAGTTTGCAATAACCCTCGTATATCGGAATTTTCTAAAGTTAAATCAGTGGTTATACTATCTTCTCTTTGAGGCAAAATAGCTTCATCGCTGGGTTCATGAAATTGTACAGTGTCCTTAAGAACAACCGGCTCAGTGTCTGGTATCAAGTTTTGAATGAATAATCCAGCTTGCTCATATCGATCTAATATTTCCGGATATTGCTTTTCTAAGTGAACAAGCGTATTCTGTAAATCGACTCGATCTAAGACGATATCATTTAATCCAATAGGAGAAAATAGTTTTTGCCGTTCTTTTGCTAAAAGGTCCTGAACACGACCCACTTTCTCCTCACCTGAAATCGGAAGATTGACAATCGCATTCACTTTTTGATTGAGCTGAGGAATATAACTTTGAGCTGGCAAACCCACTGCCGACACTAAGATATAATGCAAGTATTGAACGACATGTTTCCAAATTATAAAACGATGAGATTCCTCAAAATAAGGCAATTGAAAGCCACCTGTTCCACTTTCTGAAACAGATTTCACCTCTTTTTCTAATAAGACACCACAGCAGTTATCAGCATCCAGGAGCTCTAAAACCTTTTTATATTTCCGTCGCCCTTCTTGCACACTTTCTTGGGTATTGATTTGAAAGAAATGATCGGCCCAATCCAAAAAGTTTTTAGAGATACGCTGGCGCATCATCGGTACTTCAATTTTATCATTGAGAAATGGATAGGGCTGTTTATTGACATCTTTTTCGCGTTCGTCATAGACAACACGATACCAATTGAGTGCCTCTTCATATAAGCCTTGTGCATTGGCGATATCCCCAAGACATATCGGCAAAATGAAGAAATATTGGTGAACAAAAAGATTGGGCAAGCGATCGATGATAGCCCTCATCTTTTGTCGATCTAAGACATTCGAACCTCTTTCATACCAAAGATATGTGTACTTAGATGATATACCGTAGAGGGGCGATATATCATATTTAGAATCCGAAGTTTCACTCTGAACAATATAATTTTCTAAGCCATAGGAAATAGAAACCGCCGACTTGAGATCG
>JAAUYH010130823.1_pt1 | contig 11251 bp, 9 predicted proteins | sample 7278061 | NCBI WGS metagenome assembly JAAUYH01 (sample SAMN14350203, study PRJNA611818) | marine sediment metagenome | isolation source: surface marine sediment (0.6m) | place: French Polynesia: Moorea | collected 2018-08 | reverse complement strand
TCTCTTGGCGATGCTTAAATAAAGCCCCTATCTACTGCAATTGCTCTATTCCCCATCACCCCTTGTTTTCAGCAACAAACGGTCGATCTCACTGTTTTGGGTCGCTCCTAGTTGAAATCACAGAACTGCTCCTACAAACAATAGTGAGGCGGAGTCGTCAGGATGTAATCAGGCGACAAAAGGCAGGGGAGGAGATTCGCATTGCAGGTAAACTAATTCGTTTTCCTAAAAGAGAATTAGAGCAGTTTACCTATAACTTTGAGGATAGCTTTGCTGGACTTTATGCTGGTATTGCCGACCAAATCGACCAGCTTCACCTCGCACCATACAACCTAAAAGCATTTAAAAAGAAAACTTCTAAAGAAGAAAAAAATGAAATTAAGCGTAATGATGCTCTAGTTTCTCTACAAAAAGCCCTATACCTCAAACGTCTGGAGAGTTCCTTAATTGCTTTCGGGAATAGTATTAGAAACCAAAGAGACTTTCAAACTAGGTTCTATGAGATTTTTACTCAAGAAGGAAGGCTACTCGATAGCAAAAACTTCCGTAAGCTAGTCATGGGTACACAATCAGATGAAGATGGAGAAGAGTCAATTAGCAATATTATTGATAACTTAGAAGAAATAGATTCAAAAGGTTATCAAATAAATCATTTGCGATCGCATATTGAATCAGACCTCAATATTCTCAACAGTATTCTTCAGGTTTTAAATAATATTCAGCAGTCAGTAGAAGAACATCGAGACTATGACCGTAAGTTAGCAGCCTTCAAAGAATTACTAATAAGTAACTTGAAAGGACAGAAAATTTTAGTATTCAGCTACTTCAAAGACACTGCTAAGTATTTATATAACGAGTTAATCAAAGATAAAAATTGGTTATCCCAAATGGGTAAGCCTGTAATCGAACTAATTACGGGAGATACACCAGGTAAACAGCGAGAAGAAAAAGTTAAGCATTTTGCACCCAAAGCCAATCATCAATATTCTGAAGAATTAGAAATACTTAAACAAAACCCGATAGATATTCTGATTTGTACCGATGTTTTATCTGAGGGACAAAACTTACAGGATGCGGGAGTATTAGTAAATTACGATCTTCATTGGAATCCTGTCAGAATGATTCAACGGGCAGGTAGAATCGATCGTTTGGGTACTGATTATGAAACTCTTTTTGTTTACAATTGCTTTCCAGAAGAAGGTTTGGAGAATTTACTAGGCTTAGTAGCACGCCTACAGCAGAGAATCGCAACTATAGATCGCGAAGTAGGGCTTGATGCTAGTGTACTTGGAGAAACCATATCTGAAAAGTCCCTCGAAGAATTGTATCGACTCAAAAAAGCCGATACGGAAGCTGAAAAAGAAGCCATTTTAGAAGAGTTAGAGCAAGCAGCCGATTTAGTATCTCTCGATGAAATGCGCTTACCTTTACTAGAGTTTATTCAACAAAAAACAGCAGAAGCAGTTGAAGAAATCCCTTTAGGAATACACAGCACTCGTTACTTTAATATTCCCGCTCCTCATATTAACGATGGTGGATTATTCTTAGCTTTTCGTGCTAAAGATAGACATTTTTGGCATTTTTACCCCCGTTTAAACGGACATATTACTACCGAACCAGATAGGCTAATTACCGATAAGCGTAAAATTTTTAACTGGCTCAAGTGCAAAGAATTAGATTTTCCCCCACCAGATGACTTACCACCAGTAAAGTTTGATAATGCCATATTTAGAGTGTTAGATAGTGCAACAAGTCATTTACTAACCTATTTTCAAAAGCAGCAGAGTAGCAGTAAGTTAAAACCACAACTTACTAAACTTTTGCAAAAGATTTATCAGGCTCTAACTCAAACTAATCTATTTGAATATCGGGCTTTAGATAAAGAAGCTAAAGAAAAAATTATAAAAGTCATTACTACAGTCCCTCTTCGTATCTTTGAAAAAGATATTAAGTTGATTTGGAATGACTTTGTTGACAATAAAGACTTAAATTTATTAATTGCTAATTTAGATGAATTTTTTATCGACAATAAACTTTATAACGAAATTGAAGAAGAGAATAAATCCAATATTTTAGACATTGTTAAGCGAGAAGATATCCAGTTGGTTTGCTATCAATGGTTTAAGCCTGAATAGCGATCGCCCGTTAACTAAACCAACTTTTTCGCGTTGCTCCCCTTGGAGTTGGATGTGGGGTATATGTGATGATAGGGTTAGTCCTTATCTAGTTCAGGGAACGTAATTATTTATTTATATCGTGCGCGCTGCACCACCTCTTGATATCCCGCTCCTTCTATAACTATAAGGCTTCCACCACATCTTCCCCGAGCAAAACAATCGTTCTAACTACCTACCTTCATAAATAGTTTTTATGACAAGCACGCCGTCATACCCCCCATCAACCCTTAACCTTTATTTTCAACTTCAAACAACTTTTCCATTTGAGCCAACAGTGATTCTAGTTTTTTCCGCTTCTTGGAATTCCCCAGAATCAACTTCTTAGATTTTTTAATTTGTCTATGAACATTATCCACACGGTTAAATATTTCCTCTTTCTGTGGTTGTGGTTTGACTGATTTGATTCTTTCCTTGATTTCTCTCAGGGATAGGGATTTAGCAATAGCCTCAGTCATTAATTCTTTTCTGGTTGATTCATCTTTCAGAGAAGCGATAGCTGCAATTAAATCTCCGCATTTTGTGAGTAAAATATCACTCTTTATGCTCTCTACCCTCTAAGATAGAGGGTTTAATTTTGACCTAAACCGAATTATATTAAGAATTATCAACTTACAATAATTATTGATAACTTTTGTAGAATAATACTGGTTAAAAACCAAAATTCGATAATTGAAGGTAGCCAGTCGGCTTCCAGCCTAAAATTTATCATCAAAAAAAGAACAGAAGAGCAAAACGGAGATGCAAGAACATTGGGTTAAAATTGAATACACTTTCCGCATGGAAGGAATTTACTTTGAATTAAGAACCCAGTTTTATTTGTGCCTAATTAATAATAGATATTTCTACTATTCTCCCAACACTGGTAAATGGAGATTAAAAGGAGTTAGAGTTTGGCAGCATAGCGCAGACCCAGAAGATTTTATTACCAAAGCTAAGATTTATTCTGCACCTAATAGTAGCAAGAGTTCATCTCAATCTCATCAAAAACAAAGCAATCATACAAAAGAGAAGAAGCGACAGTCCCAAAGCAATAATCATTCATATTCGAGTAAATCTAATCCTGGTAGTGAGCATCGCCAATACTCAAGTAAAGATGTTGAAAATATCAGAAGTGAGTTTCTAGACCTTTTCGATTTTTATCTAAAAAAACAGCGAAAACGAGGTTATAGAATAGGTTGGATTTGGTACAAAATACTAGAAGAATTTATCCCATCGAAGTTAGAAATTTGTTGGTTATCTGTTATTTTTGGTTACTCAAGTGGATGGGCATTCCATAAAATTCGAGACGTTCATGGATATGCTGAACCTAGTAGTATCGCTGCCACTATTAAAAAGCATCAAATCCAATGGCTTTGCTATTTTGAGCAACGTTGGGGTATTTTTGAACAACAGGAGAAACAACAAGAATATAAACAACATAAACAATATCAAGAACGTAAACAATATCAAGAACGTAAACAATATCAAGAACGTAAACAATATAAAGAACGTAAACAATATAAAGAACGTAAACAATATAAACAACAGAAAACCAGTGATTCACGTGATAAAAGTAAGGGTCAGCATAGCTCTACTGCTTCTACCTTTGCCCATCAAGCCTATCTTCAGCTTTTGGGTTTAACTTTGCCCTTCACGATGAAAGAACTAAAAACCGCTTATCGTAGAATGGCGTTAAAAGCTCATCCTGATGCTGGAGGTTCGGCGGAAGCCTTCCGACGAGTTCATAATGCCTACCAAACTCTTTCTGTTTATGGGATTAGCGTGAATTAGAAGATTTTTAACCAATTTGACTTAACTATAGTTTTTTTCTACTAAATTACCCCCAGCAATCCCACAGCCAAGAACCTCGTTAAATCTCGCCAAATCTTTAAGCACTAACTCTGATAAGGAAAGTCAGTTCTGGAAATTTATTATTCCATTCTGAGCTTATTAAAGATGTTACTCTTATTGATGAAATGCGGTCGCTTCTTAAGGATTCTGGAGATCAGCATTGCTTAGAACAAGATTAGGCTTTTAATTTAGCCAATTTTATTTCCAAAACTTCAATTAAAGCCAGTTTATCTTTCTGAGATAATTCACTTATCTCAATAGCTTTTATATAGTTAAGATGTTCAGTTACAGATTTTTTGGCTAATGAGGCAACTTGATTATTATGAGCTTGTAGAACTTGATTAACTAATTGCCTAGCTTTTCTTACACTTAACAGTTTGCTAACTACCTCCTCCATTACAGCAGCTCTGATTTCAACCGCTTCTATTTCTGTTTTATTAAGATTTTTGGCGGATAATTTATTAATAGCTAATGCCTGATGACAAGCTAAACCTTTGGTACGAATTCCAAGTTTGAGATCATCTGATAAAGATGCCATAGGTAAATCATTAGCGACAAAAGATTGAAAGTTAATTTGAAGCTCTAACAGAAGTTGTAATAGTTCTTTTTGAACCTTAGATAATTCAAAAGTTTCCAGTTCTTGAGGAATAAGAGAACTGGGTTTTTGTTGGAGTTGTTGTAATTTTAATTTGGCTTGTTCATTAGTTTTAAAGAAATAGTGCATATTTCGCAGTAATTTCTTTAATTTATCTTCACCAGCCATCAATCGCTCCCCTTTATATTTTGATATTACTTCTGGAGGGATTTCTAAATCTATCTGCCAGTGTATTTCTCTTTGGACTGCTTCTAATCGGTCTAAAGGATTTAATCCTTCTGAATGAAGATGATGAATTAGAGAGCGTCTGTGAATTTCTTTTTCATTCGGGCTAATAGGAGCAATTACCGCTTCTAAATATTCCCAATCTTTATGCCCCTGTTCTACTAAATAATTAGCTGCTCGCCATCTTAATTCTCCATCTTCAAGCTGATACTTATTTCCTTCAATAGCCAAGGGGACTAAAATAATTGGCTCTAATTGACCTTCTGCCAGTAAAGACTGAGAACGTTTGAAAATTGCTGAATCAGTAAAAGTTTGACGACATTGTTGACTTGGTTTGATATCTTTAATGGCAATCTTATATTTACCTCCTACTCTCTCTAAAGATTGGCGTACTTTATTAAGAGCTTGATCTTTATACAGCTTGGCTTCTTCCTTGGCTGCTGCTAGTTCCTCTCTCAGTAAATTAATAGTTTTTTGATGAGAATTTAGTTCCAATACTTCTTCAAAATCTGCTTCTATTTCTTGAGCTATATTTCTTCTAACCATTAACTAAGACTCCTTCTAGATCATCGACTATCTCTCCAAAAATTTGGCAGATGGGGTCTCCTGCACGGGTTTGTTTTAAAGCTTGCCCTAGTGTGGAGGCATTTTTGAGATGCCCCCATCTGCGAATGGGAGAATAAAGTTTAATATTGAGTTTGGAAGCAATATTTTTGAGAGCCTTTAATAGCTGTTCTTCATAAGCTGCTCCTTTATTGTAGTGATTAGGCAGCAACCCAATTATAGAAGGGGCTGGATTTAACTCTAGATTTTCCGATTCGGTCAGAATTTTTTTAATTGAAGAAGCAACTGTTTTTGCTTTTACACCTAAATCTAAAGGAATGAGTATTTGATTAGATGCTGCTAAGGCATTATCAGTAATTAAGTCTAATCCAGCTCGACAGTCTAAAATCACTAAGGAATGAGGCAAAGGAAATTTTTGTAAGGTTTTAGATAAAATATACTCTCTTCTTTTCCGATTCGCTATTGTATCTGCTGTTAAGGAAGAATGACCTTGTAAAATATCTATTTTAAAAGAGCCTAAAACTGACTTTAATTGCCAGTCCCCATCAAACTCACTCTCAAAAATTTGGCAGCTTGTATTTCTTATATTACTTTCGGCTTTCAAACCCACAAAAGATTCTAGGCTATGGTTAGAATCTAAATCTAAAATAACAACACTTCTTCCACGCATCGCCCATTCATAGGCAATATTAACAGCGATAGTAGTTTTTCCTACTCCTCCTGCATCAGACAATAGCCCTAAAACTATTTGGCTGTTCATTAAAACTTTTTAGATGTTTCACTAAAATAATTACAATAACGTTATTGTAATCACTACTTTTCGTCCTGTCTATTTTTTCTTCTGGTAAAGAGCTTTAATTATCAATATCCGGGCATTGGAAGAGAAGAATAAAAACAATTACTATAAAAAGTAACATCAGCAATTTGTCTGGTTGAGCCGGAGCTTGCATTATGGGTGCACCTAGTTCAGAGCCAAAGCTTGGACTACAGTTACTTTCTCTTATCTTCGCGCTTTCTTTGGCAGTGCTAATGTGGGGATTGATTAGTCGCCTGATTACACCAGTAGAAAGGGAACTAACTGAGTATGAGGACTCAGTATCAATAGCTCTTGATAATTCTTCTCAGCAAGCATATATCTATAACCAGCAGGGAGAAAGGTTCTGGGAGCAAGGTCGAGTTAATGATGCCATTACAGCCTATAAAAAGGCTATATTATGGGACTCTAGCTATGCTACAGCTTATAATAATTTGGGTGTAGTTTGGTTGGAACAGGGCAAAATTGAGCAAGCTATCTCTTATTTTGAGAAAGCCATTCGCTTCGAGCCCCTAGATCCTTATGGCTATCAAAATCTCTGCTATGCTCTCCACCGTCAGAAAAAGTTATTAGCAGCAATCTATTCGTGCCAACAAGCCTTGAGCTTGGACCCCAGTAACACAGAGGTGAAACTCTATCTTCAAGAAGCTCAAAGACTGTGGGCTCGATTGAAATATCCTCAAGTATTTAACCGACCAGAACGATTACCATTGCCTCAAATAGAACCTTTAGTCTCTCTCAAACGTTCCGTTGTCAAAATCATTGTTAAAGGTAGTAATGGCGTTTCAGTAGGTACTGGTTGGGTCTATTCAAGGAAAAACTCGGAGGGCTGGATTATCACCAATCGTCATGTGGTTGAAGGAAAAGATAACTCCCAGAAAGCAGCAAAAATAGAAGTGGAATTTTACTCTCAGCCGGCACCGGGAGAATTCCGTAAACGACAGCCTGCAATAATAGTTCAGACTACCTCCAACTCAGACTGGCTCGATTTAGCTCTCCTGAAAGTTCCTCAGCTACCAAAAGATATCCAACCTTTACCTATATCCGAGCAGCCAGTAGAACCATTAAGCCCCGTTAGTGTGTTGGGACACCCCGTAGATGGGGAGGATTGGACTGTAAGTATCGGTCAAGTTAGCCAAAAGACAGTCAGAAGAATACAATTAACCGCAGATTTAGCCCTGGGTAATTCTGGGAGTCCAGTTTTAAATGAGCAGAATCAGGTGGTGGCAGTAGCAGCAGAAGTAACTATGTTCTGTCCAGAAAAAACGGGTTTAGAAGCATTGGGTATCAATTGGAACTTTAACTGTGGTCTGGCTTTACCCATCGAAGCGGTGGTGAAACAGTTACAAACTTGGCTCGATGTTTGATTTGACATTAAGTAATGTAACAAGTAGTTTAGCGATATCTTAAGCTTTTCTTTAGATTTTTGTTTCTTTAGGCTAATTTTGGACATCTTCCTATTTGGATAAAGTAGAAAAATTAGACTGCACCCAGAAAAAAGCTTTTTAACTTGCTCGCTCTTAAGCAGCATTTTATGGAGTTCTATTTTTCAAGTAGTAAAGAGCTTTAATTATCCTAACCACCAGCACATTGGGCTTTTCGGAACAATGGACAACAGCAATCTATTTATTTATTTAATGGGAGACAGGGGAGACAAGGGAGACAAGGGGGACAGGTGAGAAAATTTAATGACACTTATCCCTCAAATCAGCCTTGACAAAGCACTACTTAAGCTGGATAAATACGTAGGTATCGTTCTGGTTCGGAACCCACACTTTGAGATTGCAGACGATAACGGTCAACCAGTTGGTGTTGCATTTTACGTACCCGAGCGGAGCGCGGAAGCAAATCCACTGGCTGTTTTAAAGGAATCACCACTCGCTCCACTGCCAGTCGAGCTTCTTCGAGGGCTGCCATCTCATCCGAACTGCTACCTTTGTCACAGTATTTTTCGTCCATGTTTAACAGTCGTTCCAAGGTACGAGTAATTTCCGAGACGGTACTAGCTTCAACAATGTGAATCGGCAGTTGATGGTGTCGCGCCAGATGGTCTAGCTGAGAGTCTTTTTTCGCGTGTTCCCGTTGGGTTAAAATTACTCGGGCCGTCTCCAGATTTCTAGTTAACACTACTGGCAAATCTTGCCTGGTGATCGCCTCTGCCAACTTCTGGCGACTAATTCCGTAGGGATAAACCTGCAAGGGTAATTCTTCGCTATTTATAACCTTTTGACGAGTCAAGGCATCAAAATGCTCTAACTGATTCGGTAGTTCCCTCGATACTCCCTCTCCTCCGTGGGGAAAAAGTAGCAGTTTTCCGTTCCTCCGCTTTATGTCTGACCGTTGCAGTTCGCGCCTAATCAATATCTGAGCGGGCTGGTCAACGGTTCTCAATTGCTGCAACGGCTGATGCCCCAGCAAGAGACTATCTACCGTATCAGCAACGTTTTCATGTACTACCCAGTACTGCCGTCCTCGCATTTCTACAGCTATCTCGAAAGTGGGTGGGGCTTTGCGCTCTAAGATACTCTTCTGAGTATGTCTCCGTCCAGCCTCTTCATCACCGAGGGTCACGGACTGAATTCCACCGATCAAGTCAGACAGGGTGGGATTTTTAATCAGGTTTTCAATCGAATTTCCGTGAGCAGTTCCTACTAGCTGCACGCCCCGCTCTGCAATGGTTCTAGCTGCCAGGGCTTCTCGTTCCGTGCCAATCTCGTCAATCACAATGACTTCTGGCATATGGTTTTCTACTGCCTCAATCATCACTTGATGCTGCAATTCTGGGCGAGCAACTTGCATCCGTCGCGCTCTCCCGATAGCTGGGTGAGGAATATCACCATCCCCCCCAATTTCGTTGGAGGTGTCCACAATGACGACCCGCTTATCAAGGTCATCGGCTAAAATCCGAGCAATTTCTCGCAGGGCGGTCGTTTTACCTACACCAGGTCGCCCCAAGATCAACATTGACTGACCTCTTTCGACCAGGTCGCGTATTAGGTCAATTGTACCATATACGGCGCGACCAAAACGACAAGTCAGACCGATAATTTCGCCGACGCGATTGCGAATGGCACTGATGCGGTGCAGGGTCTGCTCGATTCCAGCTCGGTTATCCCCGCTAAAACGCCCGACCCTGTTAATAGAATAGTTTAGCTGTCTGCGGGTCAGTGGAGTTTCCGCAAGATATTCGCTTTGCTCTAAGAAGCGAGCTTCTGGGGGACGACCCAGATCCATAACCACTTCAATTAAGTTGTCCCGTTGCGGGTGCTGCTCTAAGACCCGTTTTATGTTTCTCGGCAAAATTGCCCAGAATTTTTGGAGTTCGTTGGTTATTAATTGACTAATTCTGCTTTTTCCTCCAAATCAATTGACTCTCTATCTAGCTAGCAAGATAATCCCGCAGCGCTAAAGGATGTTTTCGACGAAGATGAGCCAGGGCTCGATTTTGTAACTGACGGACTCGTTCGCGGCTGATATTTAACTCTTGACCTATCTTAGCTAAAGACCATTCTTGGCCCTCTTTTAAACCAAAGCGCAGCGAGAGAACTTCCCGTTCTTTTGGTTTCAGTTCCTCTAGCATCGACCGCACGTCCTGCCGCATTAACTCAAAGGTTGTGTAATCTTCCGGTGAAGCGGAATCGTCCTCGATCATCTCAGATAGCTCCGTATCTCGATTGTCACCGATACGCACGTCCAGAGATAAGGGCTGTCGAGCTATCCGAAAATACTCGCTAATTTGAGCGGGTTCTATGCCTAACTCTAGGGCAATTTCACTGGTAGTGGCACGGCGACCCAACTTATGAGCTAGTTTAAGCTGCGTTTTCTTGATTTTGTTGAGCTTTTCGGTGACGTAAATGGGCAGGCGAATTGTCCTTGCTTGTTGGGCGAGCGCTCGCGTTATCGCCTGACGAATCCACCAATAGGCATAGGTAGAAAAACGATATCCTTTGGTGGGGTCGAACTTTTCTACCCCTTTTTCTAAGCCGAGGCTGCCTTCTTGAATGAGATCGAGGAATTCTAGATAAACAAGAAAGATGTGGGGTTTTACAATCAGCCCACGCTGATTGTGGATGGTCAAAGCGGATTTCCTTTAGGATTAAGCACTATTCAGATGTGGACTAGAGATTTCGGCCACCCCAATAAATACGAACGCAACTATCAACAATTAGCGCTCGAAGAAAAAGAATCCTACAAATGGTTGGCCTCGTGCTACACGAAGTCAAAGATGCTTAAAAGCAGGGGGAGCAAAGATGGTCACGAATCTTGGCGATCAGCTTCGCTGGCATGCAAAGCGTGATCGAGAAAGTGACCTTTATGAGGAATGGGCCACTGTGCCTGACGAGTACAATCATTTATTGGTAAGAGTCCGCCCGTGATCGTCGCTTATTGAACCAGTCACAATCGCTTTATCCTTATTTGCAATCAAGACCAAGTGAGAGGCACCTATACCATTGATGTGCCAGGGGATAACAGAATTCCTCGTGTAGGCAGAAAAGCTTGGCTGGCAGTGCGTTTTGGTCGGGTGCAAATTCAGCGACCCAAAGCCTTAAAAGCTTTTGATTACCCCGAGAGTGTTGCTCAAATCGCCGTGGAAGTAGAAGAAATTTGTCCTCCTGCTGGGCAAGAGCCCATTCATTGGCGATTGCTGACCACCCATGAGGTGCTGTCCCTCGAACAAGCATTACAAGTTATCGAGTGGTATAAATGGCGATGGCGGATTGAACAGTTGTTTGCCACTCTCAAAAAAACTGGCTTAAATCTCGAAGCTACTCAGTTAGAATCTCCCAAAGCGATTTCTTTAGCTAACTGTCCTCGCTTTGTCTGTGGCGGTGCGAACTCTTCAAATGGTTGGAGAGTTGACTAATGGTGGCTTTGGCAATCTCAAGGGAAATTTTCGAGGAAATACGTGAGAAAGTTGTGAAGAAGTTGAGGAGACAATTTTCTTCACAGAGTCCTCAGGTTATTTAGGTATAAACATATTTAAGGAGAGGAATCAGCTAATGAGGATAATGATGACTGAAACTAATAATACGCCAGAAACCCAAG
>JAAUYH010220230.1_pt1 | contig 11252 bp, 11 predicted proteins | sample 7278061 | NCBI WGS metagenome assembly JAAUYH01 (sample SAMN14350203, study PRJNA611818) | marine sediment metagenome | isolation source: surface marine sediment (0.6m) | place: French Polynesia: Moorea | collected 2018-08 | reverse complement strand
GCATCTAATGTTATTCCTTGAAAACTGTCTCCTCTAAATATCTTGAAATCCATATCGTTTTGATCAGAAATCAATAGCTTAAACTCTTGATTTAAGGTATCAAGAATAAGATCTAATTCCTGAACGTCATACTTAGTAGAGTCAATTAAATCTCCTGTTAAAACTGCTTCCATACCGCAAATATAGCTAAAAATATCAGTTTGTAGACTGATAATCGATAAATATCAGTTTGTAGACTGATAATTGATAAATATCAGCTTGCAGACTGATAAATCAATCTAGTAAGGATACACCGTTCAAATCGGTAGTTAAAACCTCACTCATGTAGTCAAAGAAAGGACGCAGTGCTTTATACGTGGCGTCAAGTTCTTTCAAAAAATCAGGAGCTAATACCTCCTTATCAGAAAATTTACGGACTGCAATAAAGCCTTTCTTTCGTATGAGGTCAATGGCCGGATGTTCTTTATCAAAGCCTTTTGGTGCTGTTTTCACTTCTTCGCCTTCAAACTTGCCTCCGAAGTATTTGACATAATTCTTTTCCTTTAGAATTTTTCGAATCTCGGTATCATCTATTTCAAATTCTTTACGGATTCTAAACAAATCATCTTTATTAGGCTCCCAAAAGCCACCTGCTAAAAAACTTTCACCGGGCCTGATACGCAAATAATAGCCTCCACGCAAGTGTTTTCCTTGGCGCGAAAATGACCCTGCGAAATGTGGTTGATACGGAGTCTTATCTTTAGAAAAACGCACATCACGGTAAATTCTGAATAATTTGAACTTATCGATTTCATCATGTTTATTCAAATTATCTTGTATAGCAGCATAAAAGGCTTTCGCATTATCTTGCGCTTCTTTAAATTTCGGTTTATGCTCAGTAAACCACTCTCTATTGTTGTTTTTCTTTAAGTCTTTTAAAAATTGTAGGCTTGATTTTTCAAATTGCATATCATCTAATTTTTACTAAGTTTAAAGATAAAAAACTTCCAACACTTACTACTTAACATTTTGTTAATACCTTTAATTTAATTAACTTGCTGATTATTAACCCACTAATTACTACAAGTTATGACTGATCAAACGACAACAAAACCACCTGTGTGGTTTTGGATTGTTAGTGTTGTTGCCTTATTATGGAATGGCATGGGCGTCAACAACTACATCCAACAAGCCTATCGAACAGAAGGGTTTATAGCCCAAGTTACTCCTGAACAACTGGCAATAATAGAGACCAGGCCCGCCTGGGCTACCGCTGCCTTTGCTATCGCAGTCTTTAGCGGCCTATTAGGGAGCTTGCTATTACTTTTAAGGAAGAGGTTTGCTTCCCCACTTCTGATTATTTCGTTTATTACTGCTTTATTGACGCAAATTTGGTGGTTTATGACAGACGGGCCTTCTTTATCTGATCAGGCTTCAGGTGCTATTATACCAATAGTAGTTGTACTCTTTGCTCTTTTGTTGGTCTGGATGGCGAGAAAAGGTGTTACCAAAACCTGGTTGAAATAAAAGGTTCAATTTAAGAAATTAAAAAGGTGCTGTTTAGCATCTTTTTTTATGTTCCTTAGTGCTATTATGGCATTAAATATTTTGATAGTGGCCGAACCTCGACTAATTTGCCCATATTTGTTATAATTTATGACTGAAGAAACCACCATAAAGCCCCCAATTTGGTACTGGATTATGAGCCTTTTAGCCTTGGTATGGAATGGCTTGGGAATTATGGCTTTTCTCAAACAAGTCAACATGAACGAGCAAAGTCTAAATACTATACCTGAAGCGCAAAGAATACTATATACAAACGTTCCCTTATGGGTTATGGTAGTCTTTGCCATAGCTTATTTTGGGGGCGCATTAGGTTGTTTTGCTTTGCTAATGAGAAAAAAATGGGCGCAGCCAATCTTTGTGATTTCATTATTAGCGATTCTCGTTCAGATGACCTATCAACTCTTCATAAGCAAAGCCTTAGAAGTCTATGGACCAACCGGAGTAATCATGCCAATTGTCCTCATACTAATAGGTGTTGGGCTCGTTTGGTTTTCCAAAAAAGCAATGAGTAAAGGATGGTTGAAATGATACTTTTCGTTTAAGGCCTTCATATTTCGCCAATTACATACTAAAATGAACTAACTATAAAATAGTTCTTTTATCGTATTGCATCTTTTAAGAACTTGTCTTCAGAATACTATGGTGAGTATATTCAAATCAACTAAAAACTGTTGCCATGAAAATAAGATATATTTCTCTCGTCTTTACAATTTTAGCGATCGTAACCTGTAAAAAGAATGGCGAACCAAGTACTACTAAAAATAATTCGGACGAACGAATAATCTCTAAGATAGATTCTATTGCTAACAGTTTTATAGAAAGCGGTAAGGTGATGGGCTTGTCCATTGCTGTATTGAAAAAAGGTGAGACATTTTATAACAAAGGTTTTGGTTATGTCGATTCTGCGAAAGCGAAGCCTGTGCAGAACGACCATATCTTTTTAATGGCGTCTATTTCCAAGTTAATTGGGGCTACTGTTGTCATGAAACTGGTTGATGAAGGCAAGTTATCTTTAGATCAAACTTTGTATGAACTCCTACCCGACTATCCTAATCGTGAACAAGCCGAAAAAATAATATTACGTCATTTGATTTCCCATACCTCGGGCCTACCAGAATATTCAAAGGTTATTGATACTATTTACGTACGAGAAGGAAAAGAGCCCACGAGAGATGATTACTTTGATTTCTTTAAGGAAACACCTTCATTATTCGAACCGGGAGATAACTATCGCTATAATAATTCAGGATTTATTCTCATGGCTATGATTGTAGAAAAAGTAAGTGGCACTAGTTTTCAAAGTGAAATTGACAGAATAATTAATAGGCCTTTGGATATTAGTATTAAACTAATCAGAGAAGCAACGAACAATCCTAAAACGACAAAATTCTTTGAATTAAAAGATACTATTTTTCATGATATGTCTCATTGGAAATGGATAAAAGGGGATGGTGGCCTAACGGCTACAGCCATTGACTTAGCACAATTTCCTTATAAATGGTCTGATGGTACTTTGATCTCCAAAAAATCATATCAGCAAATGATTACTCCCGTGGTCTTGAATGATGGTATTAAAACGGGATATGGATTGGGGACCCGAACAGGTATTTTTGAAGGAGAAACGGTTTTAGGGCATACCGGTGGTCATAATTCTACCTGGTCTCGACTGATTTATTTTCCTGATAAAGATATGGTTTTGGTCGTATTTGTAAATACAGACAACACTTCTTCTAATGCATTTAAGCTATCGGGGCTTTTATCATTGGCCTTATTAGAAAAGGAAATGCCCGATTACACCAATATTACACGAAATAGTGAAGACCTATCAAAATATACGGGTCTCTATCGAAGGCCAGATGATACGGAAGATCGATATATTTCCATTTATCTCAATAAAGAAGACGATCATTTATATTACAAATATGCAGGTAATGACTCAAAAGGTGAGAAAATGTATCATCTTGGCAACGGGGAATTCTGGATAGAGCGATGGCCCACCGATCGTGTCATTTTTGATGTTGATGCCGAAAATCAAGCACGAGCGATAAAGGAATACTACTATGGGTATTACGTGAATCTAAGGAAGAAAATAAAATAAATAGAAAATTCTATTCCTAGTCTATGACTGATTAATATTCCGAATATAACTTCCGTAAGGGTCATTAAACTTAAAGCCCTGAGTAAAGCGCTTTTTATCTAGCTTCTTATGCTCGACCAATGCCCATAATACAAACTCCTTTAAAAAATCTTTGTCAGCATCAGGAGTTCCGTTTTGATATTTATCCACTAATTTTGTCAAGGGCCGAATATCTTTCAATGCATTCTGGTATTCAGCATCATTCATATCATCTAATAATTCAAAATTCCCTTCTTCGAAAAACCACTCGATAATACCATCATAGGGGGTCTCAGCATCCTTATGTTCTAATTTAGGTATTTCAGGAAAATATTCTGAAAATAAAGCTTTTATACTTTCCCCTAATAATGTTCTTGCTACAAAAACGGAGCCTTCCTGCTCGCCTTCATATACTAACTCCACTTTACCGATAATTGCCGGTGTCACCCCAACAAAATCCGATAAACGAACCTTTGTTTTTATATCACCGCTTAAGATACTTCTTCGCTCAGCCGTACTCAATAGATTCTCATAGCCTGTGATACTCATCCGTGCACTGACTCCGCTTTTTGTATCGATATACGGACTTTTCCGTGCCTGAAAACTTATCTGCTCTAACAGTTTCTTAGCCAGGTCAGGAACATAAATATTTTGCTCTTGCTCTGAATCCAACGTAGCTTCTTGCTCAGTAATCTGTTGAGCAGTGGTGACATCCTCTGGGTAATGGGTTAATATTTGCGAACCAATACGGTCTTTTAACGGAGTTACAATACTTCCTCTGTTGGTGTAATCCTCAGGGTTCGCGGTGAAAACAAACTGCATATCTAACGGCAGTCTTAGTTTGAAACCACGAATCTGAATATCTCCTTCCTGTAAAATATTGAATAGAGACACCTGGATACGCGCCTGTAGGTCAGGAAGCTCGTTGATAACGAAAATAGAGCGGTTTGCTCTGGGGATCATCCCAAAATGTATCACACGGTCGTCGGCATAACTCAATCGCAAATTCGCCGCCTTTATTGGATCTACATCCCCAATCAAATCAGCCACCGTTACATCTGGAGTCGCCAATTTTTCAGAGAAGCGCTCATCGCGATGCAACCAGGAAATAGGTGTATCATCACCTTTTTCCTCAATCAAATTAACCGCATACCTTGATAAAGGATTGAACGGATCATCGTTAATTTCAGAGCCTTCCACAACAGGTATATACTCATCAAGCAGCTTTACCATTAAACGCGCTAATCGAGTTTTTGCCTGGCCCCGTAAACCCAATAAATTAATATTATGACGCGATAAAATGGCTGTTTCCAATTCAGGTATGACAGAGTTCTCATAACCCCAAACACCTTCAAAGACTTGCTTTCCTTCCTTAATATTGGCGATAAGATTATCGCGCAACTCATCTTTTATTGATTTCGACTGATAACCAGCTTTCTTTAATGCTCCTAATGTTCTAATACTGTTGTGATCCATAAATACAATTATCCTTTAATATTCTTCTTTCTGTTGTTTTCGTAGTCTTCAAAGACCATTCCGCCCAGTCCTTTTAAGCCTGTGTAAAATGCCTTTCCGCGATTCGCAGCAGAAAAATGTTGTACAAATTGCATTAAATAGGGGTCTTGGGCAATCATAAAGGTGGTAATTGGTATGTGTAATTTTCTAGCCTGTGCAGCCATGGTATAGCATCGCTCGACAATATGCTTGTCAAGTCCGACACTGTTTTTGTAATAAGTCCCGTCCGGTAAACGCAGACAACTGGGCTTACCATCGGTAATCATAAATATTTGTTTATTGGTATTTCGTTTCCTTCTTAAGATGTCCATAGCTAATTGTAATCCGGCGACAGTATTGGTATGATAAGGCCCTACATTTAAATAAGGTAAATCTTTAATGGAAATAGGCCATGCATCATTACCGAATACGATGATATCAATCGTATCTTTCGGATAACGTGTGGTGATCAATTCCGTTAGCGCCATCGCTACTTTCTTGGCGGGTGTAATACGATCTTCACCATATAAGATCATGCTATGGCTGATATCGATCATAAGTACTGTACTCATTTGAGCCTTAAAGTTGGTTTCCTCAACAACCAGGTCACGTTCATTCATGGCAAAGTTACCAATGCCATGATTGATCTGTGCATTTTTGATACTTTCTGTCATGGAGATGCGGTCTAAGGTATCACCAAATTGATAATCCCTGAATTCACCGGTCTGCTCATCACCAACTCCAGTTGCCTTGGTACGATGGTTTCCGGCCCTGCTTTTCTTCAATTTCCCGAAAAGTTGCTCAAGGGCTTGCTTTCGGATGGCACGTTCGGTTTTTGCCGTAATTTTAAGAGTGTTTCCATCACCACTACCTTCACCATCTGGCTTTAGTTCTTGGCGTAAGTATCCTTTATTTTTAAGGTCTTCTACAAAATCATCCAAAGTGTAGTCAGGGGTCGTAAGGCCATATTCTTCATCTAGCTGTTGGAGCCAATCAAGGGCCTCATCAACATCACCCGAAGTATGTACAATAAGTTCTTTGAATATATCAAACAGCTTATCAAAGGGAGACTGCTCTGGTGCGACATACGTCTCAAATCTAAATCCTTTTCTGCTACTGTTTCTCATTGTATAAAAATACGACAAAATATAAAGACAAATTGTAAAGAAACGTTAATGTCTCTTTTGCAAAATCGTAACGATTTGGTCGAGTGAAAATCCTTTTGCTTTCAATAAAATCAAATAATGAAATAAGAGGTCTGCGGCTTCATTTAAGAAGAGTTCATCATTCGTATCTTTTGCTTCAATAACCGTTTCTACGGCCTCCTCGCCTACTTTTTGCGCTATTTTATTGATACCTTTTCGAAACAAAGAGGCAACATAAGAGTTCTGATCATCTTGATTTTCTTTCCTGTTTTGAATGATACTCTCGAGTTCAGATAGAAATCCGTAAGACGTATTATTGACATCATTCCAACAGGTATCACTTCCTTTATGGCAGGTCGGGCCTTGGGGTTGTGCGCTTACTAATAAGGTGTCATAGTCACAATCAACCTTTATGTCTTTTAAGTTCAAAAAATTACTGCTCTCTTCTCCTTTTGTCCATAGCCGTTGTTTTGACCGGCTGTAAAATGTGACTTTTTTGGATTCAATTGTTTTCTGATAGGCTTCTGCATTCATATAACCTAGCATCAGTACGTTTTTAGTTACGCTATCTTGAATGATCGCTGGAACCAGTCCATCGGGGTTTTTATCAAAATCTATTTTCATAAGTGTTATTTAATTTTCCTTCATTCGAAGAAATCTATTCATTGTTCCTTTCATTTCTCGATTCCGCATTCCCGGGTACTCGGGACGGAATGACAATTGCTTACAGGCGTACAGGAATATCGCTCTTTCGTAATTCTTCTTTTAAATCTTTAATTTCTAGTTCACCAAAGTGAAAAACGCTCGCTGCCAACGCGGCATCTGCCTTGCCCTCTTTAAAAGTATCAACAAAATGTTGCATAGTGCCTGCACCTCCTGATGCAATAATGGGAATTGTGAGCTCTTCTGATAATCTGGACAAAGCCTCATTCGCAAATCCGTTCTTAGTACCATCATGATCCATAGAGGTAAATAGTATTTCTCCGGCACCACGCTCTTGAACCTCTTTAGCCCATTCAAAAAGGTCAATATCTGTAGGGACCTTTCCCCCCACCAAATGAACTTTCCATTGACCATTGATTTGCTTGGCATCGATAGCCACTACGATGCACTGATTCCCAAATTTTGCTGACAATTGATTAATCAAATCAGGATTTTTCACAGCCGATGAATTAATAGATACTTTGTCGGCTCCACAATGTAACAAATCATCAACATCTTCAATTGACGAAATGCCTCCACCTACTGTAAAAGGTATGTTAATTCGTTCCGCCACTTTTAGCACCAGATCGTGTAACGTTCTTCTTTTTTCCTCCGTGGCAGTAATATCTAAAAATACCAGTTCATCCGCCCCCGCTTTTGAATAGGCATCAGCTAATTCAACAGGGTCTCCTGCATCTCGTAAATCCACAAAATTAATACCTTTTACAGTGCGTCCGTTTTTAATATCTAGACAAGGTACTATGCGCTTAGTTAGCATTGAGTATATAGTTTTCTAATTGTTTTAAACTTATTTTATTTTCATAAATGGCTTTACCAATGATGGTTCCCTCACAACCGATCGAGGCTAGTTTCGGTAATTCATCAAATGAGGATATCCCGCCAGAGGCTACTAACTTAAGAGATTCTTCTCCCGAGTGCTCGGGATCAGAATGACAATCAGCTAAGATTCTTTTGTATAATTCAAAAGAAGGACCTTGTAACATCCCATCTTTACTGATATCTGTACAGATCACATAGCGAACCCCTTCTTTCTGATAACTGGATATAAATGGTATTAGTTCTTGATCACTTTCTTCCAGCCAGCCACTTATCGCTACTTTTTCATTAGTGGCATCCGCGCCTAAGATGATTTTATCTGGGCCGTACTTGTGCAACCATGACTTAAAGATCTCGGGGTTCTTCACGGCAATACTGCCACCCGTAATCTGATGGGCACCACTTTCAAAAGCTATTCGTAGGTCGTCATTGGTCTTCAAGCCGCCACCAAAATCAATTTTTAAACTAGTTTTTATGGCTATTTTCTCTAAGATCTTATAATTAACGATGTGTTTTGATTTCGCCCCGTCTAAATCGACCAGGTGCAGATATTGAATTCCATGGGCTTCAAACTCCTTGGCTACCTCCAAAGGGCTTTCATTATATACTTTTTTCGTAGCATAATCGCCTTTGGACAGTCGTACGCACTTGCCATCGATGATATCTATTGCAGGAATAATCCTCATAGCTCTAAAAAGTTTTTTAGAATATGTTCACCAGCATTACTGCTTTTTTCAGGGTGAAATTGCACGCCGTAAAAATTGTCTTTTTGCAAAGCTGTAGAATAGGAAATTCCATAAGTGCTTTGGGCAATGGTTTCATTACATAATGGTGCATAATAGCTGTGCACCAGGTACATAAACTCATTTTCAACAATGCCCTCAAATAACTTGCTTTTCAATTCAGAAATTTGATTCCAACCAATTTGCGGGACTTTTACGCCATGATTAAACTTTACGACATTATCATTAAAAATACCCAGGCCTTCGGTATATCCCTCCTCGCAATACGAACACATGAGATGCATACCCAAGCAAATACCTAAAACAGGTTGTTTGAGTTGAGGGATCAATTGATCCAATCCGGTCGCTTTTAATTTCTCCATTGCACTACTTGCCTCCCCAACACCTGGAAATATTACTTTATCGGCATTTTTGATCTCTTCGGCATTATCACTTAGCACGGCTTCATAACCGAGCCTTTTAATCGCAAACTTTAGTGATTGTATATTACCTGCGCCGTAATTAATAATTACTATTTTCATTTTAAATATCATCCTGAACTTTATTCAGGACAGTTTTAATTGAATCTTTTTTATTTCACTATGGATTCCGCATGTCCGAGTACTCGGGACGGAATGACAATTATTATAAAACACCTTTTGTTGAAGGTAAAATCATTTTCTCTGAGTCGCGCTTCACGGCAGCCTTGATCGCCTTGGCAAACGCTTTAAAAATAGCTTCTATTTTATGATGTTCGTTCGTGCCTTCAGCCTTGATATTGAGATTCGCTTTTGCACCATCAGTAAACGATTTAAAAAAGTGCATAAACATTTCCGTGGGCATTTTACCAACGAATTCCCTTTTAAAATCTGCCTCCCAAACTAGCCAATTGCGGCCTCCAAAATCAATACTTACTTGAGCCAGGCAGTCATCCATAGGTAAACAAAAACCATAACGTTCGATACCCAGCTTATTTCCTAAAGCCTCGCTAAAAACTTCACCCAGGGCAATAGCTGTATCCTCAATGGTATGATGTTCATCAACTTCTAGATCTCCTTTAACTTTAATCTCTAAATCCATTTGGCCGTGACGCGCCAATTGATCCAACATGTGATCGAAGAATGCGATTCCCGTATCAACGCTGCTTTTACCTGCTCCATCGAGATTCAATTTGATCTCAATATCGGTTTCGTTGGTTTTACGAGAAATCTCTCCGGTACGATCTTTTAATTTTAAAAACTCATAGATTTGCTCCCAGTCATTGCTTTCCAACGCGATAAACGGATCTAATTCTTCTCTTTTAACACTAATCTCCCCTGTTCCCAAATTCGTATTGTCATTGATAAATATCCCCTGTGATCCAAGATTCTTTGCCAATTCTATGTCAGTGAGTCGATCACCTATGACAAAAGAATTCGCTAAATCGTATTCTTCAGAAAAGTATTCGGTCAACATTGCCGTACCAGGTTTTCTGGTAGCTGCATTTTCATGCGGAAAGGTGCGATCGATAAAGACATTGTCAAATATCACCGCTTCATTTTCGAAAGATTTTAAGATGAAATTATGCACTGGCCAGAAGGTGTCTTCGGGAAAACTACCGGTCCCTAAACCGTCTTGATTCGTAATCATAACTAATTCGAAATCAAGCTCTTTTGTTACTTTACTTAAATATGTAAATACCTTTGGGTAGAACACGAGTTTTTCAAAAGAATCAATCTGTTCATCAGCTGTTTCTTTAATAATCGTACCGTCTCTATCTATAAATAATACTTTTTTCATGTACTTAAATTATTCAATGTTGTGATCAAATTTCTATTTTCCTCAGGGGTTCCTATAGTGAATCTCAGGGTATTTTTGCACAAGGGCTGGTTGGAGCGATTTCTTACAACGATGTTATGCTCCAGCAGCTCATTATATCGCTTCTCAGCATTGTCAACTTCTGCCAATATGAAGTTGGCATCAGTAGGAAAAACTCTTTTTACAAATTCAATTTCAGACAATTTTTCGAACAAGCGCTCTCTTTCAGCTAAAATTCGTTTCACCTCTTTTTTCAGGACGGCCTGATCCATAACGCGGTCTAAAGCCTTTCTTTGTGTCAATTCGTTGACATTATAAGGAGGTTTAATTTTATTCAACAGCGCAATAATTTCTTTCGAAGCATAGCAGGTACCCAAACGGATACCCGCCATGCCATATGCTTTTGACATTGTTTGTGTGATTATTAAATTTGGGTATTCATTCAATCTTGAAATCCATGAAGGCCGGTTGGAAAAATCAATATAGGCTTCATCAATGATTACTATCCCTTGAAATTTTTCCAATAATTCTTCAATGATTTCCGTTTTAAATGAATTTGCGGTAGGGTTATTAGGCGAACACAAGAACAATAGCTTCGTATTTTGATCAGCCGTATTTATGATCTTAACAACATCAGGCTGGAAATTTTTTAAAAGTAAGACTTCCCTGTTTTCAATCGCATTGGTCCCCGCTAAGACTTTGTACATACCGTATGTTGGAGGTAAGGTAATAATATTGTCCCTTTCGGGATAACAAAATGTTCGGACTATTAAATCCAAAACTTCATCACTGCCATTGCCCAATAGTAATTGCTCTGTATCAACTCCTTTACTTGCTGATAACGCTTCTTTTAGTGTAATTTGCTGTGGATCAGGATACCGGTTGACTCCATTT
>JAAUYH010044305.1_pt1 | contig 11252 bp, 6 predicted proteins | sample 7278061 | NCBI WGS metagenome assembly JAAUYH01 (sample SAMN14350203, study PRJNA611818) | marine sediment metagenome | isolation source: surface marine sediment (0.6m) | place: French Polynesia: Moorea | collected 2018-08 | reverse complement strand
GTTGATCTTGAATCTACCTCTCATTCCCCACCTGTCACGTGTACTGGCGTTACCTTCGAGCGTATTGGTGCCGCTGATTGTGTTCTTCTGCCTGGCCGGCGTTTACCTGGTGTCTTTCAATACTTTCGACCTGTTCATGATGATCGGAATCGGCGTTGTCGCTGTGGCACTTCGCCTGTTTCGATACCCGATGGCGCCAATGATTGTCGGGTTTACGCTGGGCGGATTGCTAGAAACGAATCTGCGGCGCAGCATGATCCTCTACGATGATTCTTTCAGCTTCCTGTGGGAAAGGCCCCTGACGCTGGGAATTCTGTGTCTGACCGTTGCGATCTCAGCCATTCCACTGCTTCGAAGCGGATGGCGCCGAGCCGTTGCGGACTAGCAAGCCGCTATGAAAGGCTGGTGAAAGCTTCACGCCCTAGCCTGATCCTGTCGAAGTCGAGACTAGACGGTACAAGGGGGTCAGAAATGAACCGCGCTAGAACAGCTAGCCAGCTACAGGCAACAACTATTGGCCTTGTCTGTTTGTTCGGAATGTCGTTAAACACGGCAGCACAGGAGAACGACGAGCTTCTTGAAGAAATCACGGTGGTTGGACAGAAAGCCAGTCTGGCCGCGTCAATTAACCAGGAGCGCGAATCGGATGCGTTGAAGTCGATTGTCGCTTCCGATCAGATCGGCAACTTTCCGGACCAAAACGTCGCAGAAGCGTTGCAGCGTTTGCCGGGAGTCTCCGTTACCCGCGACCAGGGAGAGGGACGGTTTCCTGTTGTGCGCGGCGCGGACCCGAACTTTAACGCCGTCGCCATAAACGGTGTTCGAGTGCCATCGCCAGTTGGTACTGAGCGGTCCGTACCCCTTGACGTAATTCCGGCCGATCTGCTGGAAACGCTTGAGGTGACGAAGTCACTGACGCCAGATGTCGATGGCGACTCGATTGGCGGTAGCATCAATATTCGTAGCCTGACAGCGTTCGATCGCGGCGGATATTCGCTGCAGTTTCGCGGTGAAGGCCGCTACAACGAACAATCTGAAGATATCAGCCCTAAAGGATCGGTGACCTGGACAGATCTGTTCGATGTCGGAGGTGGCTCCGAGAACTTTGGAATCGCGGCGTCGGTGAGTTTCTCCGGGAGAGAAGCGGAGAGCGACAATGTTGAGTCCGACGGTCCCCCGGAACTTACCACGGACACTACCGGTGATTTCTTTGCCTTTGGTGAGCTTGAACAACGAGCCTACGAGATCAGTCGCGACCGGCTCGGTGCGACACTGAGTTTCGACTACCGACCGTCTGACAACAGCAATTACTATCTCAAGCTCCTGCACAGTGACTTCGAGGACGTGGAAACACGCCGCCGCAATGAAGTTTCTTTCGGGCGTGGCAACCTCGTGGCCGGGTCGCTTGGCGAGGGCACAGGTCAGTTCACCGACACTCGGGTTGACCGAGAGTATCGAACACGCAAGATCGATCAAACGATTTCGTCGTATCTGCTCGGCGGCGAAAGCACGACGGAGAATTGGGTCGTTGACTACAGTGCAGCGTACTCGCGTGCCGAGACCGATGTTAACAATCGGATCGACGCGACATTCAGGACCGGTGGCATTGACATCGGCTACGTCACAGGCCCGACGTTTGCGCGATACGTCAATGCAGAACCTGACTTCTTCAGTGGCGATGCTTTCCCATTGGAAGATCTGGAGCTCAGGCAGCAGGATACTGAAGACGAGGAGACCGCATTTCGGCTGAATTTTGAGCGCCTGCTTGAGGCTGGCGGAAGACCTGCTTCCATAAAGTTCGGCGGCGCCGTCCGTCTGCGCGACAAGTCGGCGAACGAAGACCGCGAGGTGTTCGACGATTTCGGCGCGCTCGGTGGACCACCGCTTCTCACCCAGTTCATCGAGGGCACTCAACAGGACTTCGACCTCGGGACGTTCGGACCTCGAATTAGTGCCAGCGGTCTCGCCGATTATTTCTTCTCGAATCTGGACACACTTCGCGCAACAGGCCTGGACACCGGCGGCACGAACGAGGATTCGAACGTTGGCGACTATGAGTCAACGGAGGACGTTACAGCTTTGTACCTGATGGGCACTATCGACCTGAGCGATTCAGTGCGTCTCATTGGCGGCGTCCGCTATGAGGACACCGATTTCGAAACACAGGGTAAGGTCGTAGACATCGAGAACGAGACGGCGACTCTTGCCGAAAAGGTGTCGAATTCCTACTCGAATGTACTCCCGAGCGTCCACCTGCGTTGGGATGCAAGCGACAGCGTTGTACTACGGGCGTCTTATGCCGCGTCCCTGGTTCGGCCGTTGTTCGACCAGTCGGCAGCTCGTCTGATTAACGACGACGGCGACGTTGTCGTGGGCAATCCAGAGCTCGATCCGATCGAGTCCCAGGCACTGGATCTGTCACTCGCCTGGTATCCGGAAGGTGTGCAGGCTGCGGTCGGCGTCGGCGTTTTCTACAAAAAGCTCGAGGACTTCATCGTAGAGGCAGATGTTCTGGGTGTCGATCCGGAATTCCCCCTTTCCACGGGCTTCAACGAGGTTATCAAGCCAATCAATGGGGATGAGGCAGACGTGCTGGGGTTCGAGCTCTACTACCAGCAGTCTTTCGACAATCTGCCGGCGCCATGGGATGGGTTCTTGATCAGTGCCAACGCGGCGTTCATAGACAGCGAGGCCGAATTGGGAACGATCCGCGGCGGTGAGAAAATCCCGCTACCCCGACAGTCGGATAGCGTGGGCAACCTGTCAATAGGCTACGAGAAGTATCGGTGGAGCATCCGGGCATCGGTTGCTTACCGTGATGCCTACCTGGATCTGCTGGAGGACCCGTCCGATTCGGCGGCCGACAACTATGCGCGAGACCATACGCAGCTGGATTTCACCGTGAAGTTCGATGTGACCGACCAGTTTACGATTTACCTCGAGCACAGCAATGCAAATGATGAGGCGTTTAGCGTCGTGTACGGCGGCTCCGGCAGCCGTTTCCTGCGCCAATACGAGGTCTACGGATACACCACAGCATTGGGTATTCAAGGTATCTTCTAGGGCATGGTATGTGGTAACCGACCCCGACTAATACGATGGATGCTTGTTGCTGCGACGTGTCTGATTGGCTTAGGCGCTGCCGCATGTGGCTTTGCCGATGTCCAGCCAACGCTCACCCCGTACATCTCGCACGGCCCCACGCTCGGGAGATTGAGCCCGAATAGCGTCGGCGTTTGGGTGCGCACGTCGCAGCCGACTGCGTTCTTCGTACGCTACGGAATGTCGAACGAGACGCTGGATCAGTCTTCCGATGTCGTCGTCACGACGCTGGAGCGCGACAACACGTCGTGGATCGACTTGCAGGGCCTGTTGCCTGATACCCGCTATCACTACCAGGCAGTGCTGGATGGGCATCCTGATATTTCAACAGAGGTTCATACGTTCAAGACGTTGCCGGCACCCGAACAGCGAGCGGGGCGGCTCAATCCAGACGGCCTGTTCAACTTTGCGTTTTCCGCAACCTCGTGCGCAAAGCAATCACCAACACAAGGGCAGGGGACAGGACCACACGAAACTCTGTTGAAAGAAGTCGCAGAAGCCGTAGATTTCCACGTTGCGCTCGGCGACTGGCTCTATGAGAAGGACCGGCTGTATTCAGTGGATCAGTGGTTTGCGTCGTCCCGCGGACCCGGCGCGACACGCCCGAAGCTCGTCGAAGACGTACCGACGCTTCCCGGAGCATGGCAAAACTACAAATCGTACCTGGAGACTGACGATGCCCTGAGTCGTTGGCACGCGTCGGTACCGTCGGTGTTTCTGTTTGACGATCACGAGGTATTGAATAACTTTCAGGATTCGACCGTTGTCGGGCACAGGGCGAGAAACGCGTTGTTTCGTGATCCGGGTCTGCGCGCCTGGCGGGACTATCTCGGCTGGGCGAATCCGGACCCGGATCCATCGGCCATCTACTTCGGGCGCGCGAGCCTCAAAGCCGGCAATCCGCAGATACACGACTCCGGTGCAAATTTCGGCGGCCTCACGCTCGGACCCGAACGGACGTTACACGTGCATTGGGGTGGTCGTTATTCCGGTTACCGAAATACCGATGCGAGTAATAGATCGCAGATCGACGCTTCCATTGATTCGGCAGGGCCGGTCGACCGAAACGCCGCAGTGTATCGAATCAGCAAAGTGGTCGACGAGCATACACTTGAGGTCGAGCCTCCGCCGCAACACGATTCAAGATCGTCGTATTCCATTGGCGGCTTGAGATACTATTTTGGCTGGGAGTTCGCGAACGTCGACATATTGGGTCTTGATACTCGTAGCCGCCGACGATCGACTCTGACATCAAGCGATCCAACGATGCTTGGTGAAGAGCAAATGGATTGGCTTGCGAAGCGGCTTCAGAAGAGCGACGCCGATTTCGTGTTCTTGCTTTCGTCGGTGAGTATGGTGATTCCACACGTCTCCGGAGCGCCACCAAACACAGACGATCAGTCCTGGAGCGGCTATAGCCAGGAACGCGCAGAATTGTTGGAGTTGCTCGAGGGAAGCGGCAAGACTGTCATCATTGTCACTGGTGATCTGCATAACGCGTACTCGATTCGCATTTCAGACAGCATCTGGGAGTTCGCCGTCGGGCCGATCGGCGCGCTAAACCGCACGGTCGAAGAGGGTCAGTCTGACTTTGTCGGCGCCAACGGGCCCGTTCGACAGGGCGAACTGAACGCGGATATCCGATGGGGTACCTGGTACCATGACGACACGCCAACGCGCCATCGTCGCACGCCAACGTACACCGTTTTCAAGGTCAACAATGTTCTCAACAGCCCCGACGCCAATGGCGCAGCACGTTGGGTTGCCTATGAACGCCCGCAAGTAGTAGTACAATTCTTTCATGCGAATACGGGTGCGCTTCTTTACGCGGAAAGCGTTCTGCTACAACCGCACAAGGATGAATGACCGCCAAACAGGGACCGAATGCCTGCCTGGTCGGTGGTTTGGTGTCGCTCTTGCCTTCAGTTTCGTCGTACTGACGCCAGCTGCAAGCGTTGCAGATCTATACGAGTTTCCAGCCGCACAAAGCGATGTTGCGGAAACCCGGACAATAACAATCTTCGGGTCCATGGACATATCGTCCGCCCAGCCGCTGATCGAACACTTCCAAAGGCAAAATCCGTATGTCGCGGTTGCCTACCATGAGCTTGACACGTTGGAAATCTATTCAAGGTATGTCGATGGGATAGAGAGAGGCGAACGGCTAGCCGACATATTACTCAGTCCGGCGATGGATCTGCAGGTCAAACTCGCCAACGATGGTTATGTTCGCCAATATCAGTCGCCTCAGACCGCCGGGCTGCCTAGGTGGTCGCAATGGCGCAATGAAGTGTTCGGTTTCAGTTTCGAACCAGCTGTAATTGTCTACAACAAGAAAGTCCTCGCACCGAGCCAGGCGCCGACCACTCGTGACGAGCTGCGCGCGACGTTGCTCGATGAGGAAGACGTTTTCTATGGCCGCGTCGCAACGTACGACATTGAGCGCAGTGGACTGGGTTTTCTCTTTCTTACGCAAGACGCGGAACGTTCAGGTGAGATCTGGCAGCTCGTCGGTGCGCTGGGAAACAGCTCGGTGAAGCTCTACACGAACACCGCCGCAATGCTTGACCTGATCTCGAGCGGTCGATATGTGTTGGGTTACAACTTGCTCGGCTCATACGCGATGAGAAGGGCTGAGACGGACGCGAACCTGGGCGTCATTCTGCCCCGAGACTACACGCTGGTCATGATTCGCACAGCAGTCCTGCCGCGAGACAGCCGTGAACCAGAACTGGCGAACGAGTTTCTCGAGTTTCTACTGTCGGCTGAGGGACAATCGACCGTTGCCGAGCACGCAGGGTTGTATGCCCTGCATCCGGATGTAGCCGGCGAGTACACCGCGGGGAACCTGAACAAGGTCGTCGCGAACATCGTTCCCATTCGAATCGGCCCTGCGCTCCTCGTCTATCTGGATCGTGCCAAACGTCAACGAATACTCGGGGATTGGCAAGGCGCGCTCAGCAATCAGTAGATGGACCGTTCCGCAGGACATGGCGGCGATCAACCACTGCTGCAAGGCCGCCGCACCACTATATCAACATTGACATAGTGTTCTGACTAGGCTATATAAGAAGTTATATACCTAGGAGAAGGGGCTGGATGATGGAATGGATCGGAGAGGGCGCGCGGCTCGTGCACGTCGTATTCGGCTTTGCCGGGCTCGCAGCATTCTGGATACCGATATTCGCGAGGAAAGGCGCCACCAATCACGTTCGATTCGGCAAGATATTCGTCTGGTCGGCCTACGTTGTGCTCGGCGGTGCCGCGGTCGGACTGATTGTGCGTTTCGTACGACTCGCGAACGACGGCATCGGGCCAGCCGACCAACCGCTGCTGTTCGGATTCCTGGTCTTTCTCGCCTACCTCACGTTCGTGACCCTCGTGACCGTGCGCCATGGCATGGCGGTGCTGCGGCACAAGCGCCGGCCCGCCGCCGTTCGAACGCCCGTGAATCTCGCGTTGGCCTACCTGTCGATTGCTGCGAGTGCTGCGCTGATCGTCTACGCCGTTGTCCTGTCGCCGCCAAACGCCATCCTGTTGTACGCGCTCAGTCCGATCGGCATCGGCATCGGCGGCGGTAACCTGCGCTACATGAACAACGTGCCCGAGTCCCCGCGCGCATGGATGTACGAGCATCTCGGCGCGATGATCGGCGCCGGTATCGCGTTCCATACGGCCTTCGCGGTATTCGGGGCGACGCGGCTTTTCGATATCGGCCTGACCGGCTGGGTCGCCGTCATTCCCTGGGTTATGCCAGCCGCGATCGGTATTCCCGCGACCGTACTCTGGACGCGGCATTACCGGCGCAAATTCGGCGAACTCGGCGCAACGGCTTGATGCGGAAGGAGCTGGCATGAGCCTGCGGCACATCCTGTTGGGCATGCTCACCGAACCGCGCAGCGGTTATGACCTGAAAAAAGAATTCAATCAGTCGCTGCGCAATTTCTGGAATGCCAAGCTCTCGCAGATCTATCCGCAGCTTCAGAAGCTGGAAAAAGACGGCCTCCTCTCGAGCAAGCTCGTTGCGTCTTCTGCGGGACCGCCGCGACGCGTGTACCGGCAAACGGCACGAGGCCGCCGTGAACTGCAGTCGTGGCTCGCCGATGGTCCGCGTCTCGGCGAGGAAAGGATCGCGTACCTCGCGCAGGTTTACTTCCTTGCCGAATTATCGGAGCCCGACAAGGCCATCGCATTTATGCAGGAGCTCCGCGACCACATGGCGACCTGGCTCGAATCGCTGCGTTCCGTCGAAGCCGAGTGGCAGGCCAACGATCCACGCTACCCGGATGCACTCCCCGACAAGGAGTTCTTTGCGCAGCTCACGCTGGCGCTGGGCCTGAAGAAAGTCGCCGCCAATGTCGAATGGTGCGATGAATGTATCGCCCGGCTTGTCGCCCGCCACGACGCAAATCTCGCGGACGCCGGCCGACCGTTGCAACGATAGCTGTTTGCCGGCGGTTATCGCGCGCCGAGCGTCTCGATGATCTCGACGGCCTGACCCGGGGAGAGACGTTCCGCACCTCTTACAATCACCTGATCGCCTGGCGAAATGCCCTCGGTTACGCCGACCCACAGGCCGACAATCGAGCGGATCTCGACGGTTACCTGCTCCGCGACGGCGTCCTCGTTCACTTTGTACACGTACGATCGACCGCCACGCTCGACAAGCGCGTCTCGGGGCACGGCAACCGTTGACGCGGCCGCATCGCTGGGAAGGCTCACTTGCACAGGCGTACCGACGAGCCACTCGCTGTCATCAGCACTCAAGCGAACTTCGACCATACGAGACACCGCATCACCGACCGGCACGACGGTCCTGACCGGGTGGTCGCGCTCGACGCTGCCGTTCCTGACGGGGAGGCGCATGCCCGGTTTGATATGTTGAGTCAGCGCGATCGCCGCGGGTAGCGATATCTCGATTCGATGCGTGTCCACGAGCCGAATTACGTCCTCTCCAACACTTACGAACTCACCAACGGATGCCAGCCGCGCCGCAACGTGGCCCGCGAACGCTGCACGGATCTCGGTGCGCTCGAGATCCGCGCGCGCACGTTCAAGGGCGGCACGCGCGTCGGCCAGCGAGTGCTGCGCCTGGTCGCGCTGCGCGACCGCCTCATCGAGCACGGTTTCGGACACGCTGTTCTTGGCGGCCAGTTCCTCGGTTCGTTCGAGTTGTCGCTGCCGATACTGGAAGTCGGACTGGAGTCGTGCAACGTTTGCCTGTGCGCGTGTGACCGCGATTCTGATCAGCCGTGCATCGATACGCGCGATGACGTCGCCGGCGTCAAACGCATCGCCCACGTCGGCCAGCCAGGTAAGAACGCCTTCGATTTCACTGGCGATACGCGAGTCGTTGAGACTGACGACGGTCCCCGATACATCGATCGACGGCGCCATGTCCCGCAGTTCCGCAGTGGCTACTTCAACGCGAGCCGGCGGGAACTCGAACGAGCCATCCTGGCCCCAGGCCGGGCAGGCAACGGCGAAGGCCAGGAGCGACAGCACACCCCATCTCGTCAGGCCCGTGACCGTCATCTTTTTCCCGACGTCGTGCTCCATCGTTTATTACCCGGCTCCCGCCATGCTCTGCGACACGCGAGAGTCGCGCATTCCGAAGGAGAATTGCAACAAGCTTGGCAACAACAACAGCGTGAACAGCGTCGAAACGGCCATGCCGCCAACGATGGCCGCAGCCATGCCGCGATAGATTTCACTGCCGGCGCCCGGGACAACCAGGAGCGGCAGCATGCCGAACAGGCTCGTCAACGTGCTCATGAATATCGGCCGCAGGCGATACCGCAATGCCTGCCGCACCGCTTCCGAACGGTCCAGGCCGCCGGCCTCGGCAGCACGCGTCTGCGCTACCAGCAAGATGGCGTTGTTGACCACGAGTCCGAGCAGGATGATGAAGCCAATCATCCCGAGCAGGTCGAGCGGTTGAAAATTGATCAGGTTGACGATGGTGATGGCGAACACGCCGCCGACCGCAGCCAGAGGGATCGAAATGACGACAAGGATGGCGTCCTTCAGCGACCGGAACAGTCCCGCCATGATCAGCAGCAGCAGGCCGATGGCCGTCAGGAAGTTTGCACTGAGCGTGCTGACGGCGCGCTCGAGATCCTGGACGCTGCCGGCGTACTGGATCGTGCCGCCGGCCGGCATGAGCGCCCGGAGCTCAGGTTCGATATTCGTTTTCAACTCGTCAACCAGCGCCTCGAGTGACATCCCGTCCGGTGGGTTGACTATCACGCTGTAGACGCGGGCCCGGTTGATACGTGTTATCTGTGCAGGCGACGGTGCGATCGAGATGGATGCCAGCTCCCCGAGAGGCACGACTCCGCCCGCCGGCGTCGCAACAGGCAGCGCCGCCATTTCTTCCGGCGTCTCGAAGCGCGTCGTTTTGAGGTAAATGTCGACACGCTCTCGGCCGGTGAAGTACTCGCCAAGCCAGACCCCCTGGCCAAGCTCCATGATGACACTCGTCAAGTCCTGTCGGTTCCAGCCAACCTCGGCGAGGCGTACGTCATTGGGCGTAAAACGTAGTTCGTTGGCTTCCGCAAACGGATCCGGCTGCGGCTGCGCCGATGCACCGGGCATCTGCTGCGGGATCAGCTGCATGGCCCTGGCGACTGCAGGTTTGAGCCCGTCGATGTCGGTGGAGGCAAGGCGCATTTCTACGCTGTTGGAACTTTCGAAGCCGCCGAACAGACTGCGACGCATCGTGAAGCTGAACATGTCGGGGACGTCGGACACGATTTCGTTCTGAACGACGGCCTGAAACTCATCCAGGTTTGTGCCGTCGACCGGATTGATCGCGAGCCAGCCGCCGCTGCCACCCGGAAAAGACCACAGGAAGTAGTCGCGTATAGCGGGTTCCTTTTCGCCTTCGAGGTGCGGTTCGAGGCGGTCGATCAGGAGCTGCGCAATCTCCCGATCGGCGGTCTCGACATTGGTCCCGGGCGGGAAGAACAGGAAGCTGTCGACCGTGTCACGTTTGACCGGCGGCAGGTAGTTACTCTCTGGCCAGAGCAGCACCGTGAACGCTATCGAACCTGCCATGAGCCCGACGATCCAGCCGAGGCGTCGGGATTGCGTGCTCGTGAGGGCGATGACCTTGTCCGCGAGTCGGTCCCAGAGCAGGGAGCGACCGGATTCGGCCGGCAGGTGATGCATCCAGTATCTCGACGCCGTCGGCAGAATCGTGATCGCAACGAGTAACGACACGGTAACGCCGATCGCGATCGTAAGGGCGAGGTCCGCGAACATCTGTCCTTCGACGTCGCGCAGGAACATGATCGGTATGAAGATCGCCACGGTCGTCGCGGTGGAGGCGAGCAGGGCGCCCCAGACCTGTGACGTGCCATTGTCGCTCGCCTCGGCCGCCGACTCGCCACGCTCGCGCAGGCGCACGATGTTCTCCAGCACGACTATCGCTGCGTCGAGCACCATGCCGGTGGCGAACGCGAGGCCGGCGAGCGAGATCACGTTGAGGGAGCGGCCGGCCATTGACAGCACGACAAACGTCGTCAGCAGCGAAACCGGGATCGCGAGGGCGATGATCAATGTCGCCCGCCACTGACGCAGGAACAGCCACAAAACACCGATCGCCAACAGGATGCCGGCGGCAAGATTGCCCGTCAGCAGGTTGATCGAGCGCTTGATGTAAACGGACGGATCGAAACTGTAGGCTGCAAGCAGATCACGATCCTGGAAGTCTGTTGCATTGAGCTCGTTCATGTGTTGTTTAACGCCGTCCAGTGCTTCGAGCACATTGGCATCGTTGGTCTTCGCAATCGCGAATCGCGCTGCTGAACGGCCGTTGTGGTAGATGAATCCTTCGCGTTGCGGCGGACCGTATTCGATGGTCGCGATATCACCGAGCTTGATCGGCAGCCCGCCGCGCCAGTCGAGGATCAGGCCTTCCAGCTCGTCAACGTCATATCGTCCCTCGACGCGTAACGTGTAGCTGCGCCGACCGACATCGACGACGCCTGACGAAATGTTCGCCGAGCGGCCAATGCGCGCCGCGGCGCGCGCGATATCGATACCGAGTTCCGCTGCCTTGTACGGGTCGACGACGATTTGTAGCTGGTCGCTGGAGGTACCGCTCGCGTCGAACATGCTCACCCGCGACACGCCGTACAGCCCGG
>JAAUYH010021037.1_pt1 | contig 11254 bp, 8 predicted proteins | sample 7278061 | NCBI WGS metagenome assembly JAAUYH01 (sample SAMN14350203, study PRJNA611818) | marine sediment metagenome | isolation source: surface marine sediment (0.6m) | place: French Polynesia: Moorea | collected 2018-08 | reverse complement strand
TAGAAAACAAAACAACTCTACAACAATTCCCGATTCCAAAGTGTATCAGCAATTAGTTAATTAATTATTAAATATGGATATTCGCAATCCAACAATTGTCAAGATTAACAGGGGGAAAGCCTTCTCCTGCTTAAAAATCATCATTATTGCTTTCTTTGATAGCATAGCCATCGCTCTAGCCTGGATAATAGCGCAAAAAATTGGTACTTCTGTTGATCGCTATTTTATTTTGCAGCCAAATCAAGAAGAACTGAGTTTTCTCTGGTTGATTATTCCCATAAACTTGTGTATTATGATGTCTTCGGGAATTTATGGCACTGAGGTCAGAAATCGTAGCTACTTAAATCTGTTTAAAGCTATTTGTCTAGCTCAAGTTACTGTACTATTGACTATCTTTTTACTACAGCCAGGATTATGGGTATCTCGTTCTGTCTTTATATTGGATTGGGGATTGACTTTAATTTTGGTTAGTAGCCAGAGAATATTGTTAGGTACGGCTATCAAAAGCATCAAAAGCAAGTTTACTTGTTTTCAGCGCAAAATTTTGCTTTTAGGGGACGCTGAAGACACTGCCAAAGCAAAGCAGCTAATTAACTCTACTCAAACATATACAGTTCAAGGCACTGTTGATTTATCAATCTGTCGAGACCGCCAACAATGGTCTAGAATTTTGCGCCGGGCAAGTAATTATAAATTTGATGAAATTTTCCTTTGTTCGTGGGACAAAGTTGAAAATCCCATCTTACTCTGCTGGGAGTTAAAATCGGCAGGAATTGACTGGAGAATTTTACCCGTTGATTTAAAGTTGCCCGAACAATGGTCTGACATGGTAATGCTAGGAGGAATGCCTACTATTCGTTTTTGTTCTGCTGCCGTAGTAGGGATTGATTTTTGGTGTAAACGTATCTTTGATCTGGTAATTTCATCTTTGTTATTAGTAATACTGGCTTTACCCCTATTGTCCATTGCGACGATTGTCAAGCTCGATTCCCCTGGAGCTATTTTTTATAAACAAAGGCGTGTTGGTCTTAAAGGGCGCTATTTTCGAGTCTGGAAGTTTCGCACGATGGTAGAAAACGCCCCTGAATTACAGTCGAGTTTAGAAGCTCAAAACGAAGTCAAAGGAGGAATTTTATTTAAAATAAAAGAAGATCCTCGCATTACCAGGGTAGGTAAATTTCTCCGTCGCTATAGTTTAGATGAGCTACCGCAATTGATTAATGTTTTGCGAGGAGAAATGAGTTTGGTTGGGCCTCGCCCTTTACCCCTCCGTGATGTCGCCAAACTATCCCCCTATCAACTTTTGCGTCATGAAGTTTTACCAGGAATTACTGGTCTATGGCAGGTTAGTGGTCGCTCGAATACTGATTCTGAAGAGATCTTTAATTTAGACTTTGTTTACATTCAAAATTGGTCTTTAATTTTAGACTGGCAAATACTGGTCAAGACAATTCATGTCGTGACCAGCAGTAAAGGGGCATACTGAACTATTTGTTTTGAAAGTTTGGAAAAATTGAAACCCAGGTAAAAATATGATTCCCACAGTAGTTTCGAACACCTATGATGAACAGATTGACTTTCAAAAATATTGGTTAGTTCTAAAGCGTCGTTGGCTACCAGCCACAGCAATTTTTATGGGTGTCACCAGTGTTTTCGTGCTATCGGCACTATCAAAAAAACCTATTTACGAAGCCGAAGCTCAACTTTTAATTAGGACAGACAAATCTTCCAAGCTAGTTGGATTAGAAGATGAAAGGGGACAAGTTGAAGTTCTGGGTAAGGATAGCAATCCGATAGTTACTGAAGCCGAAATTTTGCAATCTAGACCGATCCTTGAAACGGTCGTCAAAGAACTCAATTTAGAAAACGGTCAGGGCAAGCCTCTAAATTACCAAGCAATAGCAGGCAATCTCGATGTCAAGCCCATTGTAGGCACGGCTGTTTTACAAGTTTTTTACCAAGATGGTGACCCAGAACTGGCAGCAGCAATAGTCAACAAAGTAATTGAACTTTACGTACAAGAAGATACTTTGAGTAACCGAGCTGAGGCAGCATCAGCTCGACAGTTTATTAAGGATCAATTACCCAAAATTGAATCGACTGTTGCCAAAGCCGAAGCAGATTTACGTCAATTTAAGACTGAAAATAGGATTGCTAACTTATCACAAGAAGCTGCCAATAAGATCGACACCATTGAATCTTTAGAGAGTCAAATTGACGCAGTAAATGTTGAGCTGGAAGAGGTTAATGGTCGGTTTGAGCAATTACGTAGCCGACTAAATATTAGTTGGGAGGAAGCCGTAGCTATTAGCGCACTGGGTCGAACTGCCGTGTCACAGTTAGTCACCGAACTGCAAAATGTCAGAATAGATTTGGTTAATCAGAGTGATCGCTTTTCCGAAAATGCGCCACAGGTCATAAGTCTTAAACAGCGAGAAGCAGAACTGGAAACTCTCTTAAATAATCAAATTGAGCAAATTCAGGGTGATAAACAAATAAGCTCCTTAAAAACCAAACTGTTAAACATTAGTCCTGGAGACTCTGAGCAATCAATGATTAACGAATTGGCTGGTATGGGAGTCCAGCGAACCGGCTTACTTAATAAATTAGCGGCACTGGAAAGTAATTTACAAGTTCGTCAACAGAACTTAAAAAAATTACCCTTACTAGAAGAACAGCAGCGAGAACTAGAGCGTCGGGTAGAAGCAACACAATCAACTTATCAAACCCTTTTGGGTCAATTGCAGGCAACTCAGGTCGCTGAAAACCAAAATGTGGGTAATGTCCGCATTATTGCTAATGCTATTGTGCCACAACAGCCTACTGGCTCGACCCGCAAAAAGTTGATTATTTTGATAGGTGGTGCCATGGGTGCTTTACTCGGTGCAGCATCGGCCTTTTTATTAGACTTCAATGATCGCTCGATCAAAAATAGTAAAGAAGCAGAGGAAATCTTTGGCTACCCCTTACAGGGAATAATTCCTAATCTAAACCAGTTGGAGGCAACTGAAGATAATAATCCGACGACAGCCGAAATACATAGAATCTCTGGAACGAACCATAATTCTTTAGTCTCCTTGAAAGATCTGCAATTTGATGACTTGAGAACCAGAGAGGCATATCAAATGCTACAGGCAAATCTCAAATTTCTCAGCACAGATTGGGACAGACAGGCGATCGCCATTACTAGCTCAGTACCCCAAGAAGGTAAATCTCAAGTAGCTCATGATTTTGCCAGATCCTTAGCCCAATTAGGAAAAAAAGTGTTGTTGATTGATGGTGATATGAGAAGACCTCGTCAGCATAGTATTTTAGGGCTGTCCAACTCCGTCGGTTTAAGCAATATTTTACTTGCTCAAATAGAATGGCAAGAGGCGGTGCAGCAAGTTACGACCAATTTAGAAGTGTTAACCGCTGGCGTAGTGCCAAACGATCCCGTGTCATTACTTAATTCCCAGAGGATGAAAATTTTGACTGAAACTCTCATGAACAGTTATGATTGCATTATTGTGGACACCCCCCCACTGATGGGTATGGCAGACGCAGTAATTCTGGGGAGTATAGTTGATGGTCTTTTACTAGTGGTTCGTCCTGGAGTAGTAGATTATGAAAGTGCCTTTGCGGCGAAAAAGCTATTAGTCAATACCGAACAACATGTGCTTGGCATTGTCGCTAACGGGGTAAATGTTAAAAATGAACCTTCTGCTACTAGCTACTCATAACATGATCAATCAGGAATAAAAAACTCTACCAAAAATTAATTTTAGCAATTTAGCAATATGGTTGCATACTTCGCCCAGGTATTTTACATCCTAGAAGGAAAAAGAAAAAAGCTGGTATTACTTTTATTTATATTTACCTTAACATCTGTACTAGAAGCTTTGGGTATTGGACTGATAGGGCCTTTCCTGAATATAGCTGCTCGCCCAGAATCGATCCACAACATTCCCCTACTGGACTGGATCTATCAGCAGCTTGACTTGCAATCTAGTGCTCAGTTCATTCCCCTCCTAGGCACAGCCATAGCTATTGTATTTTGTCTTAAGTCACTATTATATTTTCTCTCCTGGGCTAAGATATATCAATATTCTTCTGGTTTAACGCAATCCCTAATTACTAGCTTATTGAATGCATATTTAGCTGTTCCCTATACTTTTCATTTAAATAGAAATACTGCTAACCTAATTAAAAATATTCTGGTGGAAACGAGTACCTTTACTGGAGCCTGTATACTACCTCTGCTGAAAGGAACAGTTAATTTTATTATTTTACTGTTCCTATTTTTATTACTTGCCAAAACCGATCTGTTGCTGCTAGTGATGATTATGGGAATTTTATTGCCGATCTTTATCTTGTTTAATCTACTGGGAAACAAGTTTAAAAAGTGGGGCAAAATTAAATCTGAATCTAAACTAGAGATGATTCGCATTCTCAATCACGGTTTAGGTGGATTAAAAGAGACCAGAGTTATTGGCTGCGAGTCTTACTTTCAGAACCAGATGGCGAGTAAAGCTCAACAATTTGCCCAAGCGGACAGTTTATTTAGTACCTCTCAGATACTGCCTCGTATTCTGATCGAGACTGCTTTAATTGTCTTCGTCATGTTTTTCATTTCTCTTTCCCTGATTTTTCTCAAGCAAGATATGGAAGAAATAACTGGGATTATGGGGATTTTTGCGATCGCTGCCATGCGTCTAATTCCAGCAACTAGTAATCTGTTTGGGTCAATAAACCAATTAAGGAACTCTAAACATGCAGTGAATATGCTTTATTTCGATCTTCGAGAGTTAGACCAACAAAAGGGAAAAGGAATAAACAAGCTCACGAAACTTAAGTCTCAAAAATCTAAAAAACTTAAGTCTCAAATAAGTAGCTCGGTTGATTTGATTAATGATCGCGATCGAGCTATTACTTTTAGCAATCAGATCGAACTCGATCATATTACCTATAGCTATGAAAATAGTTCCCAGTTAGCAGTCGAAAATATCTCTTTAAAAATTCAAAAAGGTCAATCGATCGCTTTGATTGGTAAATCTGGCTCGGGAAAAACAACATTAGTAGATATTATTTTAGGGCTTTTAGAACCGAAAGCTGGAGATATTCTGGTGGATGGTAAATCCATATACAGCAATCTCCGCTCTTGGCAGGATATGGTTGGCTATATACCCCAATCAATTTTTCTGATTGATGACACAGTAGAGAGAAATATTGCTTTTGGTGTACCCGATCAGTTAATCGATGCTGCAAGAATGGATAAAGCCATTAAAGCTGCCCAGCTTGAGGAACTAGTTACTCAATTACCCGAAGGAATTAAAACCCAGGTAGGAGAAAGAGGAATCCGCCTGTCTGGTGGACAAAGGCAGCGTATTGGTATTGCCCGCGCACTTTACCATGAACGGGAAATTTTGGTTCTCGATGAAGCGACTTCTGCCCTAGATAACGAAACAGAGCGTTTGGTGAGTGACGCAATTAAATCCCTAGCAGGAACGAAAACTTTAATCATTATTGCTCATCGTCTTACTACAGTAGAGCATTGCGATCGCCTGTACTTACTAGAAAAAGGGCGTGTAGTTGAGTCAGGTGGTTACCAAGAAGTAGTTGGTAGCAAAATGAGTGTTTAGCAACCTGACCAACTTGGCATTTAGTAGAAAATTAACATTAGGAGAAAATATGACATGGGAGGTATTAAGCAATGTATTAATTAATGTATAGACAGAAGAAAAAGAAGCAAAAAGTCTCTTAATTGTGTTCTATTAAACTGAGAAATCGCCGATAAAGACCTACTATATTAAGAGTTGTAAATAATTTGTTTAAATAGTTAAGATGACTGATTTTGCCACGGAAATGCTGAACTCTTGCCCTAATTGTCAAAGTAAAAGTAATCGTTTTTGGTGTCAAGGACATGATAGATTGTATGAATTAAGTCAGCAAGAATTCATCTATTCTCGATGTCAGAATTGCAATTTAATATTTCTCGCTTTAAGACCCGTGGAAACAGAAATTCATAATTTTTACCCGAAAAACTATCAACCATATCAAAGCAAAAAGGAGCAAAAGAATTCCGCAAATCTAAATTTATCCAAAGATAAATTGCAGGAAGTAAGTCAATTTTCCCCAACAATTCTGCGAAAAATAGTGACCAAGAGTAAGGAATTGTCCCAATCTGCTCTAACTAAGCTCTTTCCCGAAACTTATAAGTGGCAACTTCAGGAATTTTATCAACCACCTGAAGCGGGATCAACACTCCTAGATTTTGGTTGTGGTTCAGAATTATTTCTGAATAATGCGCGAGAGCGAGGCTGGAATACAATCGGAATCGACTTTTCCCCCCAGTCTATCGAGCAAGTACGGGCTAATGGTCATCAAGCACTCCTCATGTCATCTCAAGTTTGGGATGAGATCGAAGACGAATCTCTAGATTGCGTCAGGATGAATCATGTACTAGAGCATCTATATCATCCAAAAAAAGATTTACAAGCTATTTATGCCAAAATGAAACCAGGAGGTAGACTACATATTGGAGTTCCTAACCCTTACAGCATTACATCTCGAATCTTTCGTTCTAGTTGGTTCTCATTAGATTGTCCGAGACACATAATGCTCTATTCTCCTAAAGTTCTGAAAAAAATACTTGCTGCTATGGGATTCTCAGAAATTAAGTTGCTTCAGCCAACTATCACCAAAGACTTTTTAAGAAGCTGTGGTTATGTTCTATACGATCTAGGTCTCATCAGCCGTGATGAGATAGCAACAATGGCACAAAGGAGGTATTTAGCTGCTTTAGTTTACCCACTTGCCAGGTTAGCATCTGCTTTTGGAGTATCTGATAGACATGATGTTATCTGTACAAAATAGATACGTTTGATTCGGCAAGGAGTGAGGAGGGGAATTACTATAGCTGAGAAAAAAGATTTTACAGTCGGAGAGGAAGATTAAGTAGGTAGGGTTGATTAAATATAAAGCTTAGTCCAGCAGGGGAGGCGGGGAAAGAAATAAGATGTTTTTATCTTTTAATTAATTTTACCCGCCTACTTACTCCCATCCCGCCATAAGAATACCGAAAATAAATGACGGTAAATCAACAAAACTTCGTTTTTCGACTAGGTAATTATCGAGTGGGATGGGAGTAGATTAACTAATTTAATAGTTCACAACGTTTTTGTATTTTCCAAAAAATAATTATCATGCTTAATACAATTCAGCCAAAAATCAGAAAAATAATCAGAAAACTCAATAAAATAAACGACAATAACTTTATTGGATTTGACAAGTATGTGATCAAGGGAGCGTTTCACTGGGAAGAGTTAGAAAATAACGAGTATTATAAAGCAAAAGTAGAAGTAGTTGAATCCTATTTATCAGGGGAATATACTTGCCTTGATATTGGCTGTGGAGATGGGGCATACGCTGCTTATTTGGCGAATAGATGTAAGTATGTCTTGGGTGTGGATGCAGACTACGAGGCAATTCGTTTAGCAAAATCCAAGGTCTTTCAGGAGAAAGTGATCGACTGCGAGTTTATTCAGGCTCCAATTAGTAAAATAAATCCTAACAGCCTCGGTATTGAGGAGAGATTTGACCTAATTTACTCGATGGACGTAATCGAACATTTACCCCAGCCAGAGGAATTACTTCAAGCTGCGCTAAATGTAGTAAAACCTACTGGGTTAGTGTTGATCGGGACTCCTTTATTTATCACTCCCGAACTGGTATCCAGATACCATGTCAAGGAATTTACCATTGAGGAACTGAGAGATGTAATCTCACCCTATCTATCGATTCAGAAGGAAATTTTACTGCCGATACCCAGGAAAGACGGCAAAGTTCATGATAATAACTTTTACATATCGGTGGGAACTCCCAAAATTTAAGCCTAGAGGTAGGGAACGATGAAACCAACAGTTTTTATTCAAACCAATGCCCAACAATATGTGGGGGCAAAAGTTGCAGAATACGCCATCAAAAAAATGTCCCCTAATCGTGACAAATTCGATGTCCAAATCCTGCATCTGGAAGACTATCCTGACCTGTACAAGAGAGAAGGTCAGCCTCACCTTCGGGGGGGAAACAAGCCAATTTGGCGTAATTGGGATCTACAGTCCTTCACTCCCCTGCGCTTTCTTCCTCCTCAACTGATGAATTATCAAGGAAGAGCAGTGGTGATCGATCCCGATATTTTTGCCTTAGCTGATATCTACGAATTGTTGACTCGCGATATGGAAGGGAAAGCAATCTTTTGTCGTAAATTATACCCAGAAGATATGCGCCAATTATACCCAGAATATAAATATAAAAGTATACCGACAATTCCCTTTTATGCCACTAGCGTGATGTTGTTGGACTGTAGCAAATTGACCCATTGGCAATGGTCACAGCAAATTGCCGAAATGTTCGCTTTTGAGCGGGACTACCAACCTTGGACACGTCTGTTGATGGAACCAGAAGATACTATTGGACTTCTAGAGGAGGAATGGAATCACTTAGATACTCTGACCAAGAAAACCAAACTACTACATAACACCAAACGTGAAACCCAGCCCTGGAAAACTGGATTACCCATTGACTTTAACCGCCCCGACCGTAGTAAATCCGGCGAGGTTCCCAAGAAATGGGGCTTGATACCAGTGCCCTGGATTAGAAGAACGAAAGCTTTCGTTCTAGGTAAAGAATATTATCCCACTCATATCTACCGCCAGCATCCAGATTCCAATCAGGAAAAACTTTTTTTCTCGCTGTTAAGAGAGTGTTTAGCTGAAGGTATCTTCACAGAGGAATTACTGGTTTCGGAGATGGCAAATAACCATATACGAAAAGATACTCTACAACTGCTGCAATATTCTTGAGTATCAGGCTAGAAAAAGCTTGAACTAAATAATTATTATTTAATTGACTATGAATTATGAAATTTGTTTCTGAACTTTACAATAAGCATCCAGGTAAGGATATTTATGTTGTCGGCACCGGAGCTAGCCTACGGGTTTTTCCTCACTCTTTTCTAGAAGGAAAGATCGTTATTGGCTTGAATATGGCATGGAAAGTTGTTCCCGTGCAGTATAGTATAACTACTCATCCTGACTTAAATATTCCTGAATTGATGCCTGAGGAGCAAGCGCATCCAGAGATAACTTGGGTTTCTGGATATTTTAAAACTCCAGAGGGAATTCGTTTAAAAGGAGTGAAATCTCCCGAACTAATTGAATATGCTAAAAATAACTTCTACTTTTTTGATTACCTTCAACCTGGGAAGGTTAATACCCAGGCTCCTAATTTACCATGTGATCGCGGTAGAGTAATAGACTGGGTCAAAAAACCGACGGAAAACTATTTATACTTTTGGGGTTCAGTATCTGGTGCGGGAGTATGTTTAGCTGCCAATATGGGGGCTAAAAATATTATCTTGATCGGGTGTGATAACTGTTCATTGCTGGCTAATCATCATGCCCATAATCAACATGTCCGCTGGAAAGGAGTTGACCCTAATCAGAGATATCGTCAATACTACGACGCTTTAGCAGAAGTACGGACTGCTTTGAGGGAGCGGGACGTTAATCTGCTGAGTTTGACTCCTTTTATGAGTTTAGCTAATCCTGAATTAGATTTTGAACATCTCTGTGAAGAACTTAACCAACCTAAACTAATTGAAAATAAGGTCGATGTTTCTCGTCAGATAGGGCGTAAAAATTACTACCAATATTATCTGGGTAAATTCAAAAATACTATTAAGGAAAGAGTTGAAAAATTGGCTCATCATTAGTTTAGTAGTTTAGTAATTTCTACTTTTAATTTATAGGTCGAAGTGGCAAGTAATAGCTATATCAATAAGTTATAAAGACTTGATCGGGTCTTAACAAAATAAGGTTTTTAGACAATGAAAAAATACAATATTGCTTGGAAATCACTAGGAGGGATTAAGTCAGCTAGCTTTAGATATCGTGCTTTATTGCCATGTAATTATCTAAAACAGGAAGGATGGTCATGCGAGATATTTCGAGATAGAAATATAGAAAAATATCAGGTGGTTATTTTTCAAAAGCTATATGACGAGAAAACTATAGAACTGGTAAAATCACTTAAAAACAAGGGTGTAATAACTATATTTGATTTATGTGATAATCATTTTTACTATCGGCTTGATGAGCCATCTGCTCTTGCAGAAAGACAAGAAAAATTACAAAAGATGCTTGATATTGTCGATGTAATTACTGTATCTACACCAGAATTAAAAAAGTTGATTGGTTCTAAAACAGATAAGATACCAGTAGTAATTGATGACGCAATTGAACCTCCCAAAATTAATGTTCTATTCAGAGAATATTTAGCCTTAAAGAAAAGATTGGCTAAAACACGTAAAAACTATTTCAAAGTAATTTGGTATGGAAATGCTGGAACCGAAAATCCTCCCTATGGAATGATAGATTTGGGCAAAGTATTACCTGCTTTAGAACAGCTTAATCAAGAGATACCTGTAAAATTATCAGTAATTAGTAATTCGGTAGATAGTTTCCAAAAGTATACTTCTTCTGCTAAAATCCCCCTTGAATATTATAATTGGCAACTCTCAACTTTTCCCTATATATTTAGCCAGCATGATGTATGTATCATCCCAGTCAGTTTAAATGATTTGACCCGATGTAAAACCAACAATCGTTTAGTCTTGTCTCTTCTTTTAGGTGTTCCAGTGATTGCCGACAAAATTCCTAGCTATGAAGAGTTTAGTAATTTTGTTTTGTTTTCTGATTGGGAAGAAAATTTGCGTCAATATTGGCAGAATCCAATGCTGAGGCAGCAACATACTAAGCAAGGGAAAGAATATATTCTTGCCAAATACAATCGAAATAGAGTCGTATCTCAATGGTCTGATTTATTTCAAAAGTTGCTTGCTTAATTAGATACATTAAGTATAGATATTTTTTATTTTAAAATGAAAAGTTTACTGACTAAAATGCTTACCCAAAAACAATATAAAAATTTAGCCAGCACCAAAAAAAAGGGAGTAGAGTTGACTAAAAATATCTTGTTGGCGCCAGTTAAGGCATTACCTTCTAGATTAAAATTGGGCTTAAATTCCTCAATTAATGTAGTCAAAAAAATGGATTATGAGCGCCACGATATTTGGCTCAATATTAATTCCAAAACTGAGAATACAGCTAGACTTAATGCCTGCAAAAAAGAGCCAGATACAGTAGAGTGGGTAGAAAATTTTTTGCAAGAGGGAGATGTATTATATGATATTGGTGCCAATGTAGGAGTATAC
>JAAUYH010112864.1_pt1 | contig 11255 bp, 8 predicted proteins | sample 7278061 | NCBI WGS metagenome assembly JAAUYH01 (sample SAMN14350203, study PRJNA611818) | marine sediment metagenome | isolation source: surface marine sediment (0.6m) | place: French Polynesia: Moorea | collected 2018-08 | reverse complement strand
TCCAGAAAAAAGCCTAATTTAGATGGATAAAGAAATAAAGACATAAAAAGACAGTAAACCTGCCTGAGCAGGGTAGAAAGATTGACAACTAAAAAGGTAATTGCTATGGAAGTTTCTGCTGTTTCAGAAAGTTTTGCCATGATACGGTTAAGACTATAACGTCTCTTTGCTTGTCCAAATTTTCCTTCGATAGCATTCCGAAAACTCTCATCATCTTGAGCTTGTTTTTTTTGCTGTTGAGTGATATTTTTTGGGGGTCTTCCTAATGGCGGACCACTAATTCTTATTCCTCTTTCTTTACACCAAGCCCGATTAGCTCTAGTTCTGTAACTTTTTTTAGCTCAACGTTTGACACTTTTTGGGCAAACCTTAGCTAGATACATGAGCCAATTATTTATTAATAAAATTAATTGCTGAAAGCATTGATATTTATTTACACGACTTGGCAATTTTGATTCTTGGATAACGAGAAATGGTCGTTTTAGCCGCAATCGCAATTCCTGAAAGTCTTATTCTTCCTTTATTAGTCACTGAATTTTGCCAAGTCGTGTATTTACTTCTGTACAGACACGATATATCGCGTCTCTACCTGACTTCTGATTTCTGACTTCTGACTTCTAACTTCTGACTTCTAATATCAATTACGGGACTGAAACTTCGCTTGTGCTATTGAGCGGACATTCCCAGATGAAAACCCAAAGCTTTTTTCTTCATCATCTGGAAAATATTATAAAAACCGTTGGCACGAGAGGGGGTTAAACTAACTTTTAAGCCAGTCTCTTCGATAAAATCTGGTTCTACCTTAATTATTTCTTCTGGAGGTAAACCATTTAAGCCTTCAATCAAAAAAGCAACTAAACCTTTGACTAGCTGGGCATCTGAATCTCCTTGATAGCAAACCTTACCATCTTCTAAATTAGCAGTAATAAAAACCTGTGAAACACAGCCATGGACTCTATTTTCAGGAGTTTTACTCTCTGCTGGCATCTCTGGTAATTTTTTCGCATACCAAAGTAATTGTTCGTAACGCTGTTTGGGATTTGAGCGACGTTTAAAGCGAGCGACAATTTTAGCAAGATTGGTAGGAAGATTAGTTTCCAAAGATGACATAATTTTATCTAGAAGTTTGTGTATTTAAGGTTTAGATTTCTAATTTAGCAAATAGCAAATCAGCATTGACAACTTAAAATAACTAGCAACTTAAGTTAATTACTGATGAATGCCGCTCAACCCCATTGAAAAATCGCTGCTCCCCAAGTCAAACCTGCGCCAAAGCCAGAAGAGGCGATAATATCACCAGGTTTTACTTTGCCATTTCTAACGGCTTCGTCTAAAGCAAGGGGAATGGAAGCCGCAGAAGTATTACCGTATTCAGCTACATTGGTTAATATTTTATGCTGAGGAATTTTTAGACGTTTAGCTACTGCATCCATAATTCTTTGATTGGCTTGATGTAACAGCAACCAATCAATATCCTCGGCGGTAAGGTTAGCGTGAAACATGGCTTTACCGATCGCTTCTGGAACTTTGGCTACGGCAAAACGATAAACTTCTCGTCCGTTCATGGTAATCGGTTGATATGTACCCTGTTGGGTAGTAACATCAGCAACTAAATTTGGGGACTTGCTTTGATAGTTGAGGTTGAGGTTATTATTTTGACTGCCATCACTATACATTTGGCAAGCCAGCAGGCGATCGCCTGAATCGATTCCCTGACAAACTACTGCCCCTGCTCCATCGCCGAACAGTACGCAGGTAGTACGGTCTGACCAATCTACCCAGCGAGACAGTACATCAGCACCAATAATTAGAACATTTTGGTAGACTCCTGTGCGAATAAACTGAGCGGCAGTAATTAAAGCAAACAGAAACCCCGAACAAGCGGCAGTTAAATCGAAAGCTACGGCTTTAGTTGCACCAATTAGCCCTTGAACTTGACAAGCACTACCAAATAAGTCATCTGGAGTCGAAGTAGCGAGAATAATCAGATCTATATCAGTGGCTGCAATTCCTGCCATAGCGATCGCTCTTTGAGCTGCGATCGCCGATAATTGACTCAGAGATTCGCGCTCCGAGGTAATATGACGGTGTTTCATCCCTGTTCTGCTTTCGATCCACTCATCTGAAGTTTCGACTATTGCCGCCAGCTGATCGTTAGTTAAAACTGTTTGAGGTGCAGCCGAACCAGACCCCGTAATCGCGATACCCGCCCCCATATTGTTCAATGTTTTCCTCCTTTGCTAAATTGGGACTAAGAGATTATTTGCCGCTTTTAATTAGCAGAAGCGGTTTCAGTATGACTAGTAGCATTTTTCAGCCTCTTGTTGTTATTGGCAGTAATTCTTTCTAAAACTTTATTGTTTACCGCTTCTTTAGCCTGACGAATTGCATTAAACATCGAAGCAGCACGGGAACTACCATGACTAATGATACATACTCCAGCTACACCAAAGAGTAAAGCTCCCCCATGCTCGGCGCGGTCAATTCTCTGTTTAATATTGTTTAAATTGGGTTTTAATAAAGCTGTTCCTAGTTTACCGCGCCAGCCTCTGGGCAACTCTTCTTTCATTATTTGCAGCATAACCTCACCCACTGCTTCGGCAAACTTCAGCAGCACATTACCGACAAAACCATCGCAAATAATAATATCAAACTGACCCGATAAAACATCTTTTCCTTCGGCGTTACCGATAAATGGTAGTTCGGAGTTAGCTGCCAACAACTGATGAGTTTGCAGGGCTAACTCGTTGCCTTTAGAAGATTCTTCACCGATATTGAGTAAACCTAGTTTTGGCTCTGGATTTCCTAATACATATTTACTATAAATTGTCCCCATTAAAGCAAACTGTTCCAGATATTTAGGGCGACTATCCATATTTGCCCCCACATCCAAAACAATTACCGATTTATTGGGAATCATAGTGGGCAATACTGCGCCGATGGCTGGACGTTCAATGCCTTTAAGGCGACCTAAACGCAACAAAGCTGATGCCATAGCTGCCCCAGAATGTCCTGCTGACACTACCGCATCAGCATTTCCTTGTTTAACCAAATTCATTGCCACATTAATCGAAGCTTTGGGCTTACGACGAATCCCCGTAATCGGTTCTTCTTTCATGGTGATCACACCTTCTGCGGGTACAATTTCAATTGGGGCTGTACCTATCCCTCCACATTTGACGATGGAGGATTCAATTTCCTGTCGATCCCCTACCAACAAAATTTCTATGTCCAATTCTTTGGAAGCTTTGATTGCTCCTGCTACGATTTCATAGGGAGCATAGTCTCCCCCCATAGCATCCACTGCAATTTTCGCGCGCGTTAGTCCCATTTAGCAAATTTTATAGAAGCCTTACAAATTTTAACAGTCTTGGGGTATATATCCCTATTATCTCAGCTAGATGTCAATAGAATTTAACTGAATTTTACGGGTTGCAGTTAAGAAGAATCTAAGTATTACTAGTTATTATTGTTAATTAAGAAAATTTACCTTCAATGTTAGATGCGATCGCGAAGCTTACTCTTGGTGCAATTGCCTTGGGTTTGGTTTCAGGCTGGCTGAGTATGGAGCAATTTAGTTTTTGGCAGCAACCCGCCAAGCTTAAGCCTTTACAAGCTTCTGGGTGGGAAAATTCAGACCTATTTACTATTCCTGCTTCAGAATCTAACTTAGCAGTGGAACAAAAGGTAAAAAACTATCTGCAAACTCTAGCCAAACAAGGAATAGAGCCTGCTCAACAAGGTATTTGGATTCAGTCGGGTTGGTCGATTTGGGGGAATAGTCAGGGTAAAACTCCTCTACCAGCGGCATCCTTAACCAAAATTGCCACTACTTTAGCAGCTTTAGCTAAATGGGGAGCAGATTATCAGTTTGAGACTAGAGTTTATGCTCACGGTAAGCTAAACCAAGGAATTTTAGTAGGAGATTTAATTATTGAAGGCAGTGGCGATCCTTTGTTTGTGTGGGAAGAAGCGATCGCTTTGGGTAATGCTCTCAATCAACTGGGCATTCGTCAGGTACAGGGCAATTTAGTCGTTACAGACAATTTTTACATGAACTACGAAGCCGATGCCCTAACCGCAGCCAGATTACTGAAACAAGCTTTAGATCGACAACTTTGGCAAGCAGAAATTAAACAACAACATACCCAACTACCACCCCATACACCCCGTCCTCAAATTACGATTACAGGTAAAGTTAAAGTAGCTAATTCTGTTCCTGTTGGTGCTTTAAGCTTAATTCGCCATCAATCCCTACCCTTGGCTGAAATATTGAGGCAAATGAATATCTATAGCAACAATTACATGGCACAAATGTTGGCAGATTTACTAGGAGGAGCTAAAGAAGTAGCCCGTCAAGCTACAGAAATTGCCACTATTCCTGCCAGTGAAATTCAATTAGTCAATGGTTCGGGTTTAGGAGAAGATAATCGTCTCTCCCCCCGTGCCGTAATTTTAATGTTAATAACTAGCGATCGCCTGTTGCAAGACCATGGTTATCAAATTAGCGATTTATTTCCCGTTTCAGGCAGGGATAAAGTAGGCACGATTCAAGAGCGAGCCATTCCCCCAGGTACAACCATTAAAACAGGCACTTTAGAGCGAGTTAGTTCATTAGCTGGGGCAATTCCCACAGGCGATCGCTCAAACGTCTGGTTTGCCATTATCAATTACGGCAATCAGGTGGAATATTTGCGCCAACAGCAAGATTTACTGCTGCAAGAATTAAGTCAAGATTGGCAGCTATCAGGCGATCGCAATGTTGCTAATTATCAAGCCGATTGGTATCTTGGCGATCCTCGGCGTAATGTTATAACAGTAGAGAACATAGGACAAGCAACTAACTAAAAGAGTCTAAACTAGGCAATGTTTTCATAAGCAATTTCGATTAAAAAAGGCTTCAAACAGGGTTGACAAAAGTAAAATCATTTCACCTTGCACCTGGTTGTACCAACCTTCTATTTAGACCTATTCGTAAGCTGTTAATCATTTAAATTGGGTATGTTTAAATTAGTAGAAAAACCGTCAAATCATCTCCCAGTCTCCCCGTCCCCTCGTCTCCTCGTCAACCTTAACAGACAAATTAAATACCTGACAGCTTACCGACCAGCTTTTCTTAAGGCTTCATCCCGACGACGCAAAGCTGTTTCATGGTTGGGTTTCGCCGCTAGAGCTTGCTCAAAACTTGCGATCGCCTTATCGTACTGCTCAAGCTCATATAATTCAATGTCACCCCGACTAATCAATGCCCAGTAGTTTTGGGGTTTCGAGTTTTTCGGTTTCGCCGCTAAAGCTTGGTTAAAACTTTCAATTGCCTGGCGGTAGTACTCTCGTGCCTCTTGAGAATCGCCCTGACGCTTTTGCTCGTGCCCCAGTTCCTCCAAGGATCTGCCCCGATAGTACAAGGAGTCATAGTCTTGGGGCAAGATATTCAGAGCTTGGTCGTAGCAATTGATTGCTTCCTTGTAATCCTTTTTTTTCTCTAGATATTTAGCTCTTTCATACCAATACTCGAATTTGTTTTTTCTCCAGTAATTATTCAGCCACTCTAAAATTGGTTGGGTGAGCGCATCATAATAGATCTCATAGCGTGGTTTATTTGCTTCTAAAGATGACTTGACAGTGCGGAGGATACGATGATCTCTGTCAGCGAGTTTTTCGAGTAGTGGGTAAAGATCCTTCGCCTTGAGATCTGTATAGAATGCTAAATCGCCTACAGAATAAGCAATCCTCTGACAAGATGGTGTAACCAAGTAGGAAAAAATACGAGCGACACGAGCGACAGCTTCTTTATCAACTAATTGCAGCTCGTGGATTTTGTTGTTGATGTGATTGTTAATTATCCCTAACACACTGCCCAAATTCCTGAGAGTATCGAGTCGCAGACAATATGAGTCATCCTCTCTCTTGTTCTCTGGCAGGCGTTTCATGAGTACCTCTTCCTCCCACAGCCGCTTCATTACCAGTTGTAGATAAGGAGTTTGGATATACTTCTCTGATGAAGAGATATACTCCTCTGAAGAAATTTGCTTCAAAATTTCCTCAACTAACTCTGGCTCATATTTAACTTTTTTAACTTTTTCCTCTGACGATCGCTGCTCATTATATTTCTTAATAGGTTTGATAATTGCCTCTTTAGCCGACTTTTTGTTGAGTGGTTTGAGCTCTAGACGGTTTTTTAGTAGATCTTCTTCAATAAGCTCTTTAAAGTAATCGAGTTTAGCGATCGACTCTGTACGAATTGAGATGAGAAAATTAACAGGTAAGAAAGGGTCATTGATGGCATTAACGAACTCAGAAGCGAATTCATCATCATCTTTCGGCGAGTATTTTCGCAAATACTGCTCAAACTGGTCGAGAATGACGAACAACTTTCCTTTTCTTGTCCTACCACCCAGCTGTTGTGCCCAATCTTTCAAAGTTTCGACCAACGACATTTGCCGTTCGGGCAAGTTAATATGTGATTGAACTTCCTTAATTTCTGTTTCTATCTGTTCTAATAACCTCCTCAGTAAATTTTCTTGCCAACCGCTCTCGTCTTCCAAAGATGGAAAAACCACGACCGCCAATTTGGGAATTCCATAATCCTTCAGATTTTGTTCGATTTCCTGACGTAATTTGTAGACCACACCAGCACGCAGAACAGAACTTTTGCCTACACCACTTTCTCCATAAAGTACGGTCAAACGCCAAGCACGCAAATTTTTAGTAATAATGTCGATATCTTGTTGCCTTCCGAAGAAAAAATCTGCGTCTGCTTCTGAGTAGGGCTTCAAACCGATGTAGGGTGTGTCAGAAAGTTGTCTGTTTGCCAAATTGGAGTTTTGTCGGAGAGAACCAACCTCAATGGATTCTCCTACAGCATTATTTTTATGTCGCGTATCAGATTCATCAACCATATCATCCAGCCTTCCTTTTCCTTGTCTCAATTTTTTGGTCAATTGCTGTTTTTAGGTTGGAGACAAAATCTATCCATGTACTTTGGATTTCAATAAGTTTTATTGTTTGTCTTTTCTCCCAAATGGCTGTTTTTATATCCCCTGGTTGACACTGATGAAGAAGCCAAGATGTAAATCCAGATCTAGATACGTCGCTCTTAGTAAGTATCTTTTCTTTCAAAAGTCGATCGACTAAAAGCTGTAGCTCATAATCATTCGAGCTGTACCCTAAGAATAAAATACTACTATTTTCTGCCAGGATTTTTCTTAAATCTGTAGGTAGCTTTTGGAGATCTTGGAGCAGATCGTTAAAGTGATCTTGAGTAATTACGAAGTTATCGTCCCACCTACCGTAGAGTTGGAGAATTATCGGGTGATCGCCAACGGGAAGCTTATAATCTCGATCTTTAATTGGAAGTGATTTTTTTAGACTTTCTTTGTCTAAGTCGTAAGACTGATGCATAAACATTCCTTCCTTTCTGCCATCCTCGCTTTCGATTGCATCAACTTTGTAGAATACGACATCGAAAGGCTGTCCAGATAAAGAGAAGGCTTGTTCCAAATAATTATCATAAGTAGTTGTCACGATCAATTTAGGGCGCGCTCGCTGAGGAAGCTCAGTAAAAAACTCATATAATTTCTTTGTCTCTCCGTCTAGAGGTATAACCATAGTGTTAGTGAGCTTTCTTAGTCTCTTGTAGAAAACAGGCGTGTTTTTCCCAAGGTGAAAGTATTGCGATAAAAAGCGTAAATCCATCTTTGCAAGAATTAAAGCTTGCTCGATTTCGAGAGGGTCATTTGGTTCTTCGATGATTGGACTTAGTGTTGAGTCGTCTTGTGTCAAATAGTGACAGCCAGAAGAAGGAAGACCTATCAAATTTTCGATCAGCATCCTTCTCATGTTATCTCTATCTGAAGAATCCCACTCTTCCTCAAGTAATTCTTTTCCCACCTCTTCAGTCAACTGCGAGGCTAGATTGATATAAATTGAAGGCGTAATCCCCGTACCTAGGAAAGGAATAACATATCCATAAGCAAAGTTATCAAAAATTAGCTGGTAGCGCTTGTCACCACTTAGTGGTTCACGAACAGGTGGATTTCGCGGTTTAAGAGGGCGATCGCGCAGGAAATGCTTGGCATAAGCTGCTGCTACTTCAACGGCATACTGTCTCCAACTGTCATTCTTGCTAGCATCGGCAGAATCTTGAATAGCTTTGATGACCAAGTGAGGCACTTGAGAAAAGCTCTGCCATGCAGCTAGACTAAAGCCATAACTTTCCATTTCTACTGCCTTGATTTGGCGATGTTGAGAGGCTAGATTGTTACGTATCGCAGCATCAGCAATTACTTTCTCGCCGACAGCAATGACTCCAGAATGGATATTCGGGCTGACTGTTGTTCCGTCGGGTCTCCGCCTGCGTGTCTTCCATTTAGGAAGAGATTTGATTCGGTCTGAGAGTATAAAATTAGCTGGAATTGTATATGGCTCTGGCTTGGTGCCAAGGGGGGTAATTTTTCCCCGCTCATAGTAGTAACTATGTTCACCAATAACTAGGTCGCCTGGTTTCTGCTCTTCACTAGCTGCCCCTGCGATACCCACTAACAACATAGCCCCTGGGTTCCATTCATGTATGGTATCGTTTGTCAAGAGGGCAGCAGCGACGTTTGCCTGGTCAAATGATTGCGCCACTAAGATTTGGTAGAATTCACCATCCTTAAGCTTGAGGCGACCGCACCAATACGTACGTTTGTTCTCTTTCCTAATTCGATGTTTAGTTGTTAGTCTAAAGGCATTAAGAACAGCGTCCCGTTCATCTTTAAGCGCTGTAATAATTGCGAAGTCAATTTTGGGTTCTGACATATTGTCTCACCTCAATGTGTCCTCTGTCACATCTCGATCTCACTACCTCCACCTAGAGTGAGTTATTTCAAAGGCAAAAACCTTGACGATTTAAGGTTTTGAGGTGCTTGTCCTTGGGAGCAGAAACGAACTTCCCTTTGCTAGGTCAGCGTAAACGAAAATTTCCTTCCCCAAGAGCACTAAAAGGATCAACTCTATCCCGCAGAGAATTTGAATAGCCCAGTGAGGTTGTGACACCAGCAACCAGAATGCTAGTAATGCTGCTACACCTGACAATACAAAAGTGATTTCATCAACGATCAACTGCTCTATTTTACGTTGATGTCTTCGCTTATCACTTCTGTGTTCAATTTCCCAACCAAAGATAGATTCGATGTCTGCCTTGTCTATATGCTCACTAATTTTGTCAACGAGCTTCAGGCGGATATATTTGCCAATTGCCGAGATTTTTTCGTCATTGACAAGATAAGTCCAGCCAAGGATAAGGCAAACCCAAGGCAGAACAAGCAGAGAATAAATTGCATAAGGAGATTTACTCTGATTGGTAAGTGCGAAAGAGAGAACTGCTCCAAAAACAACTAGGATTACATAAAGTAGGTTATCGCGGAAGCCAATACGCTGCGTTTGCTCCTCCTTTAGCTTGCTGTATTCCTGAAGGTAAACCTCGAACATTTTTTGTTGCTCATCACTCATGGCGATCTCCTCAAGAAATAACGCCAAGATTAGAGAGATATGTCACATTTATTTATTGATAAAAAATGTAAACTTTAATTACTCTCTACATAAAATAATATACATTTTTGTTTCAAAATAATTAAGATGAGCGTAATGGTTAACAATAATTTACCATTTCTTCGTCGAGTGGTTTAAGCTCTAGACGGTTTTTTAGTGGATCTTCTTCAATAAGCTCTTTAAAGTAATCGAGTTTGGCGATCGACTCTGTACGAATTGAGATGAGGAAATTGACAGGTAGGAAAGGGTCATTGATGGCATTAACAAACTCAGAAGCGAATTCATCATCATCTTTCGGCGGGTATTTTAGCAAATACTGCTCAAACTGGTCGAGAATGACGAAAAACTTTCCTTTTCTTGTCCTTCCACCTAGCTGTTTTGCCCAATCTTTCAAAGTTTCGACCAACGACATTTGCCGCTCGGGCAAGTTAATATCTGGTTGAAATTTCTTAATTCCTATTTCGATCTGTTCTAATAAACTTCCTAGTAAATTTTCTTGCCAATGGCTCTCGTCTTCCAAAGATGGAAAAACCACAACCGCCAATTTGGGAATTCCATAATCCTCCAGATTTTGCTTGATTTCCTGACGTAATTTGTCGATCACACCAGCACGCAGAACAGAACTTTTGCCTACACCACTATCTCCATAAAGTACGGTCAAACGCCAAGCACGCAAATTCTTAGTAATAATGTCGATATCTGTTTGCCTTCCGAAGAAAAAATCTGCGTCTGCTTCTGAGTAGGGATTCAAACCGATGTAGGGTGTGTCAGAAAGTTGTCTGTTTGCCAAATCAGAGTTTTGTCGGACAGAACCAACCTCAATAGATGCCCCTACAGCATTATTTTTATGTCGCGTATCAAATTTATCAATCATAAGCCGATCAACATCGAGTTTAACAGAACGTTTCAAGCTATATCTATGAATGAGCGTCGGCATTATATGCAAGTTTGATATTATACCAATTCTCGAAACTAGCTAGATACATGAGTAAATTATTTATTAATAAAATTATTTGCTGAAAGCCTTTCGTGTCAGTGACTGCGGGCGTTAAATTTTCTGGCTTTTTTGCTAAAATCTAACAATCTCTGTCATCTATCCTGTTTAAGAAATTCTTGTTATATAAGACAATCTACAAAGGTTCTATTCATCTGCCTAAAAAGCGCGATCGCCGAAAAACAAGTGCGATTGCGCTCCGCGACGGGGCATACAAGCTTTTGAGGAAATACGTCGCGGGCGACATAAAGGCATCCCTAAACGGGAAGCCACGCGCCCTCATCCTACCGACGGCTCCCCTACAAAAGACAGCCCCTCCACTGGCTCACGCCAATCGCCACTCCAGTAGTGGCGTGTCAAGCTTTAATTGAGGCATTAGCAAATCTCTAAAATGTATGTAAATTAATCACTTTCCTAAAAATCTATTGCACTATTTTAAGCTTGACACAGCAGTAGGGTGCATTACACTTCGTTAATGCACCTTTTGAAATTGAAACCCGTCATTTCCTAGAGCCAGTTAAAATAAAGCTATAGACAAACTCAAAATTGTAACGATGACAGTACGACACCCTTGCTACAGGAAAGGGGAATTTGCTATGGCGGGGTGATTATCTCTATGAAACCCAGATAAAATCTCAAATTGAGGCGGGGATGGAACAATTTATTAAATACAATTGCGCTTAAGAGGATAGAAACAATTACCATGATCACTCAAACAATGGTACAACCT
>JAAUYH010054067.1_pt1 | contig 11257 bp, 12 predicted proteins | sample 7278061 | NCBI WGS metagenome assembly JAAUYH01 (sample SAMN14350203, study PRJNA611818) | marine sediment metagenome | isolation source: surface marine sediment (0.6m) | place: French Polynesia: Moorea | collected 2018-08 | reverse complement strand
TTGTCCTTCATGCCGTAATTGGATTAAGGACAGAGATTGAAAATTATTAATTTTTGTTTACTATTTGTCACGCGATAATCCTTCTTTGTCAACGACGAAGAGTATAATAAATAAGTAATTATTTTCCGGAGATAGCTCGGACTAAATTACTCCTCTGGAAAAAATCATTCGGAAGCCAAGTCCTGTTGACTCTATTCGTTATAGGCGCCTCCCAAATTTCAGAATAAGAATGACTGAAGCATGTATTATTAATGTATCATGCTGTATAGTTTGACATATTCTACGGTTGCGGGATATTGACTATCAAAGTATTATTGTCTGTTGCTTGTTCTTTACTGTCGGGAAATTTTATTGACACATTATTGTGTGCTGATGAAGTTGAGAATGAATTAACAACTCTAACATCGGACTCAGAATAACTAATCCTGAGAACTATTATTATAAATGGAACACGCATATGTTTTTTCGAATCTCTGGTCCAGGAACATGTGAAGGTTATAAATTCTATTAATTATGATTCTGGTGGTCGATTTTCTAAATGTCGTGGAATAATTGCTGAGATCTGGACTGTCACAAATTGGAGCATGACGCTGTCGAGTTCTTTATGGTAAAACACGAACAGCAGCGAGCATGATGTAATGGCAGGCCTCATCGCGACAGTAGCCGAACTACATTGAAGCGAACCGAATTCAGTGTTACGCTGTCTAAATTCTCTAGGTAACGACTCAGGGCCTACTGCCAGCCAGACTCGTAGGATTCATCATAAATGGGTGAATAAAGCCGATCTGCCATGCGTATTTCTTTGCCAAGCTTGCTGTAAGTTATGAGTGATTATTAATTTTCCTTATCCAGAAGATCGTCTTCGCATTTATTCCCTATTACAAGCTATAATTGAAGCTTGATCTATTGCGTGAGACAATGTGAGTAGTCTAGATACCGTCTTGTGTGTGTCGCTTTGTATTGAGGTCGCTTCTATCTATATACGGTAGGCTTTTTTAAGTATTAGTCGAGTTGAAACATCAATGTTTACTAGCTTCGGTTACACAGTCAAATAAATATTCATCGAAGCACATGTGTTGTTTTCCCATCATCAATGTCTCAAAACATATGATCAGTTCCTGTTTTATTCGCCGATATCAGCCGTGACAGAATAGAATCATTAATTCCAGGCATTTTTTTGAAGCCAATTAACTATTGTTTTACGAATATATTGATCGAATGAAATAAGAATACACTATTCGCCTACTGTTTATGTGCGCCTCCCCTGAAATTTGCTTCAAAGACGCATTGATTGAACGTTCACGAACTTCTGCATCAGGCAATTCAGTGGCACGTCCTACATGAGAGAAGTGTGTCACGACTGGACACGAAAGTACTTGAGCCGATGTCAGTTTCCCTTTCAATTCTTCAAGCGCAGTTTGCATCTCTTCGGACAATGCAAACTTAATTTTGTCCGAAGTCTCCTCATTCAATGGCGTAACTATGTTACCAACGCCTGGTATGAGTCTTCAATAATATGATGCGAAGCCGAGTAAATATCTAAGTCCCTTACGCGTACTTGGGAGTATAGCATCGCTCACCTTCTCCTGCTTTGGAAAGATAATGTGCACTCCATTTTTGTCGATAATATGGCCCAATAGTTCCACACTCGGTTGGATGAAAGATCTGTTGTACTTCAGGATACGACATACAATCTCTGGGTGCATCGCATGCTCTTCTATGTTCTTGAATAACATCTTCACGTCATCGACGTAACATCGTATATTGCCGACTTCCAAGAAGACCCGTTCCATTATCTCGTGGAATGTAGCCTGCGAATTCATGAGCCCAAACGGCATCTTTTCAAACTGGAATGTTTTGCATCTACATTTGGACGCGGCATTCTCTTTGCACGTTTCATCCATCTTAATTGGCCAATATCCTTGGAAAAGACCTATCGTCTTGAATACCGAGCTTCATCGCATGTCATCAAGGATTTCATAAATTATAGGTAACGGCCGGGGGTCTGAATGCATAACGGAATTCAACTTTCGATAATCAATACAGAATCCTATTGGTCCGTCCTTTTTCGTTCCGAAAACGACCGATGATGTCCATAACGACTCCACTGAAGTAAAAATACGAGCCAAGAGCCTGCGGTCAATCTCTTAGCAAAAAATTTCATTATGAAACGACAACACCGTTTCAGCCTTTTGGTATATAGGATTCTCCGACGTCAATTCGAAAGATTGAATGACTGATAGTATTGATGTACGCAAATCTTCAGACTAATTGCCAATTAGTTCTGGATTTTCTCTGATGATCTTGTTGACCGCGTCAGCATCCTTCGAATTCAGGCGCGAGAGTTTCTCATCCACCACTGATCTCCATCAATTCTTTCTGTCTTCTTTTCAGGTTCTTTCAGCAATAGGAAAACTCTTCTATCGCGTTATTTTACCTCTAGTTCTTCTTCATCAGTGCTATCTGATGTGAATTCATCTTCAGAAGTACTACGATTGTCTCGTTCGTATTCATATTTTAATATTTCGGAGTCTTCTCCGTCGCGGATCTTGAGTGCCATGCGGTAATAATCCAGGCCATAACACAGCAGAATCATAACCGTCAAGCCGATAAGTATATCGTACGGGATCTCGTATAGTACCAGGTAGTCAAGAGGTACTACAAGCGCTCTTAGGCTTATCGGAACTGCGTTCAATGTACCTACTCGCATCTTTGATACGCCGGTTTCTTGGTTGCATACGGAGGTGTAAAAGCTTCACCCGCTTATTTAGCATAACGTTTGCTATAGCATTTGATTCAAGCAAGGCCATCGTGGATTCATAATACACTTCTACCCAGACTAGAAAGTCTTGAGAAATCGATACCTATGAATCTCAATCTCACCAGCGAAGTTTTCTACAACCCTGCCCATGTGATCGGATAGAATCTTCTGCAATTTATTATAGGTGAAATCAATTCCTCCGGGCAATATGGCCGAAGGTAATGCCCGCTTCGACTTGCACTAAATTTTTGACCGAGTCATACTTCTCAACTCTCTTTCTCGGCGTATTCGAAGAGCGACTTCTTTATTCCTCAATAGCTCTTGAATTGTCTGAACAGCAAAAACTAGGAAAACAATTGATCGAATTTCAGGGCAGCTCTGGGTAGCTCGAATTTGATGTTCCCGCTGACTTTAGCTTAGTTACAGACCTAACAGTCCTTGATAAGAAGGTATGAATGCCTTTTCTCGCATATCAAAGGATAAGAGCTTCTCTCATTATCTTCGGCTCAGTATTCTGGGTCGATAGCTTCTCCAGTATCACCTTCTTCACTACACCATAGTCTTCTGCTTCTTCAGTACGAGCATTGCCGAGAGTAAATCTGTCAAAGTATAAATCAAACGCCGGTCCAAGTAGGTAGAGCACAATCTTTTCAGCTCTCACACTGTCTGGTCGATTCGTAGTCACAACATTCACATAGAAAAGAAGAATTTGAGAGCGACTTGGTCAAACTTGGAAGTAGTCAGCTCACCGATAGCACTCATTGCAGCTTCCGTTGGAATCATCAATGTATGATATGTGTTTGACACAAAGCGACAAACGAACTTTCGCGAACGACAAGTCGAAAGTTTACTCGGAATGTCCTTAGCTAACCACTTTTTTCTTTCGTTACCTTATACAGTCTGCGTTCCAAAGAATTTTTTAAACGCCACTCTGTAATGATCCCAGAGAAAATCTTATAACTTATCGCATTAGGTGAATGATACTAGAGCTCGAAATACAGGCACCAACATTTTTTGGATTTGAAGAACGATACAGCTCATCCTAGATCAAGAAAAATCACGGTCAACACACACCCAATGAGCATCAGGGTTCAGAACGAAACCTATTGTGACTGCGCTGATGAAGAACGATGGAATTGATCAAGGTTCTACAACAAACTCTATTAAATTGCGAGTGATAGCGTTCCCCGAAAGCGAACTGCATATTGACGGTTCGATCTTCGAAAAACTCCGGCTTCAGTAACTCGCTCGGCCGTTTAATTTCTATTTATTCCAATAATATGCCGTTTCAAAGGCACTGATGTATCGGCGAAATTGTATTTACCCAAGCTAAGAAGGCATCTGCAATATTTTAAGGTTAATACTCTATCCAACTAAAAAGGCAGTATTGGGATATCTGCGACTAACTGTCCTGAAAAAATTACTAATTTTTTCCTCTAATCACCGTTTCCGCGTTGTATCCTACAATGTCGCAAAATCGTTGGCCCAAAGTTGATAACTAGTGTTATTTTAAAACTTGTTGAACTCCTAATTCATGAAATATAATAAACTAATGGTGCTCTTTTCCACTTTGGTTAATCCACTAATGCGAGGAATTAAGCTGCCACCATCACTTCTCACTTTGTATCAATCAAAGGAATATGATGGCATGCTGAGTCAATTTTTCTACATAGCGACTTTAATTACTTGGTCCTTCTCCTGTAAGATTTCATACTGCATTATGTAGGTAAAGATGCTCACCCTAGTTAAGCTGCTTGATTGAAATGTGAGGCTTATTCTTTTTCTGACGAAGCACCAGAAATTTAAGACGGCAGCTCCGAAGACTGGTGTGCCGTATTTTTCGTAGGGAGTGGAAGAAGGGACCATCGAATCGCTGATATCACTTTGAAACTTCATGTTTGCTGCAATTCACAAATCTGTAAACTAAAATCAAGCATTTGTTTGAGAACTACGATGAACTTAAAAAACAGGTTTCATCTGGAAGCTGAAATGTAAATTGAAAAGTGCTGCAGTTTCCTGTAATCTAACAAAAGTAAGAACGATCCTTGAGAGTTTCAAAAATTTTGAAGCATTTTTAGAGTAAAACTGAACAGATTGATAACTACAGAAATGGCAGAAAATTAAAGGAAATGAAAGAAGAGTAGGAAAAAATATTAGACATGTCGGTTCTGATTCTCCCATGAATCCTATTGCGACATTCTTAAACAAAAGAAGCGAAATTGCAAGATTCTATCTGGGACTAACGTCGTTAGCCTGTTACTTAAGAATCGGACAGCTTGTTAGCGGACTGTAGAGCTGATGATGAAATATTTTTGGATAATGCTCGTGACTGACATGATAACTACTATGACGCCTGCAATTCAAGAAAAGCAGGTGATAATTTTTCATCCATTGATGCATATATTGTGCAGTCGAAAAAAAATCCAAGCGAATTTTACAGATTTCCAGGGGGTCAGTCTACAATCTGGACATCTGGTCCTAATTGGCATCAGAACTTGGATCGAAATATACTTCCGTGTTGCTGATTCGGTCACGTCTGTCAGAATCAGTTTACTCGTGCCGAATTAAAATAGACGCACCTCTCACGGAAGTCATGACACCCTCTCGTCAGATTCCCCTAACCGTTTTATTACGAAGAAACCCACCGATTTTACCGCACCAAAAGCTACCTCCGAAAAAGGATAGTTGTGAATTGCGTGAACTCACTCGTCAGCTCGCTCGAGACGACCTTATTCGGTGCGGGTAGAACGGGGGCCGCGGAAGCTGTAGAAGCCAAGAAATATAGTTTGACGACGTTAAATTCTTGTTGTGGTGACATCGATGGGTACCATCGAAGGAAAGAAGTGGGTGAAATCTTACGGAAAGGTGTTATGGCTTGCGTGAGAGTAGCTCCAATTTTAATTGTGCACGAGTACACTGATTCAGACAGACGCGACCGAATCAATAACGTGGAAGTATATTCCAATGCAAATTCCGATGCCAATTAGAACACAGTCATGTAATCCTGATCGATTATAGAACCACTGTAGCATTCTGTAACCACCAATTTGTCAAAGACAAACTTAATTGATAGGCAACTACTTTAACTCTCGTCGGATACTTAGCCATCGCCCGTTAAAATTAAAAGATGAGTCGAGTATTGTCGGAAGCTCAATTAGGTACACAATCCTGACGACGAGAGTCGAAGGTGGTAGCAATAGCAAGGGATTTTTGCAAAACCACAGGCGATCTGTCGCATAACTATCGAATCATCTAGCCGAGCTGCTGATTGATGCGCAATAATAATCAAAACCAAATTCGCTCCTGGGACCGTATGCTGAGTGGAATAGTAGTAGAACGAAAGCCGCGACAGTTTGTGTAAAATTCTAATCTCTGTGAAACGTTGAGCAAAATAAAGGCAAGTGAGGAGTATCATTCTGTCGCGGGCTGAACGGAGGTGTTTCGTGAGTGAACCTTTATGGCCAAATTTAGAGAGGCACTGATCGCATTTTTGCGGTCTGTAGTTCAATTGGACGGCATTGATATGCTTCTCGAGGTGAAAATTAAATCCCATGTTTCTCGATTCTTACGTACAGCAACAATGAACGCTTTTCTCACCTATATTTTGTTCGTAGAACTACGTTCTTTGCAAGCCAAAAGGTTTTACTCCCTGTCCAAAAAATACATAGTTTATGTATTTTTTGTGTTGGGAATAGAACAAATCTGTACCCGCGTATTTCGTAGGGGGCGAAATTTGCCTAATGTTGCAGTCGACAACCCTGCAAGCAAAAAGTATACGGTTGCTCATGTCCTCTTGATAGGAGCCTATTTCGCACATTTAAATTGCATGCTTGCAGCGTTTTGTGGTCTATCGGATTGAGCTGTCCTTATACATCTACGGTGGGCGAGAACGTTGTAACAACTATGCGTCAGAAACACTATTTTTCCCTCTTCCACCCTTTTATTCGATTACCTTCTTTTCCCTTATCAACCCTTCTATTTACCATCTTTTTATGTTTTCCTATCAATTTCCCCTTCCTTATTTTCTACGTTTATTGATAGAAACAAACTGTTTCCTACAGATGCACTTTAATCTGAATTTCCCATGGTTCATCTTCATTCTTGGACATTTCACGATCTACTCATCGACACGATTTCCACGCGCACCATCTGTATTTTTACAGTTGTGTAAGCGGAGCTTACATTGTAAGCCCCTTTATCTTCCACTTCCGATTTTTTTGTCAGCAAAGTGAATTTTGTTCTTTCCGAACATAAGCCTATGTGCGTGGTAAGAATCGTTGGACGAGGCGCCATCGACAGGGCTCGGCATTCAGATACACCTGTGAGTAGATACTCGCGTATCATACGAACGCGGTATCTTTCGTACAGGCCTTCGCTAGTTCGGGATAGCCTGGGCCATGGGACTTTCGGTTCACGACCGAGAAACTGAAAATTCCGTCGGTACCTGCTCGTATATTCCATTTAAATCTGGAAGCAGCATTCTTGCGAATATGCGTTCTGGCATTCCAGAGCCATTTTCCTAGTACATACACGCGTCCGAGCAGGTTACCTGTGCGCGGACCAAGACCAAGAATGTTTTCGAGTACCGCATTTTGCAGTTGCCATGGTGTATCGCGACTTTGCGGCGTGTTAAAAAATTCCCACACCACCCGATCCGGGCAGCACTCATTTCTCGATATATTGTGGAACAACTAAACCGTACCGACTTGGCCCGCGATTTTCGTGCCTGCTTCACTCGGCCTCGCGATATCTCGCGGCTACGACCGGTGCAGTCGCATGTGGATATGCTCTGGTTGGGGAAAGCGCGGAGCCTATATTTCTATAACGGGAGATGGAAGAGTGCATGGAGCTCAACGCGCTCTACATTCACAGCAATTGTGGTAAGTAGACCCTTTCTCAATTCTTGTCTCGCTGAAGTAGAATCGCGAGCTACGAGTCTGCGCTCATCACTGATGACATCCCTTGGATTGCAGCGGGGCGTATTGACTTTATAAAAACTCGCACTCGGGACAAATCGAAAAGGTTTGATTAGGAATGATGCGCAGTTCCAATTTATATGGAAGTTGTTGAAGAAAAGAGGTAGTAAGAACCCTAACGACAACGCAGATATCCGTTGCTTCGCAGTAAATCATGGTGTTCATAATCTATACTGTGCAGTATCTCACTTATTTGGGAAGAGGACAATTCTTCCTAGAGATTTTTTTCTCGTTATTAGATTGAAGGGCTCCTCGAGCTGCTCGTCCTTGGCATCGTCATGATCGTTCTTCGTTTCGTTATCGTTGCGTAAATTCATATCTGTTCTTCTAGCTGTACTCTTCCCCATCTTAATTTCGATTGCAGAGTTATTTTTTGCTCTATTACATGTGCAGGAGTAATGTTACATTGATTTTCGCTCATTCCGTCATGCCCAGATACCTTTCTCTTCTTTCTTACGGATGCTGCTCCTGAGTTTCTAGAATGCGCGTTTCGATTTGGCCGCACTAGCGTTCTGATCGGATTGGTTCACACCGGATCTATTGCTAGATCCAGATTGCGTTGTTGTCAGAGGCATGTGTTCCCCGCCTTTAAGCTTGTTTAGATTTCTAGACTCCAAGAAACGTGGACTGCAATAAAGACAAGTAAGATGTATCATTTTGTGATGCATTGCACGACTAAGTTTCGTGAGTGAGCCTTTATGGCCCAATTCAGAGAAGCACCGATCGCACTTGTGAGTTCTATCGTTCAATTGGATGACTTCCATATAACTCTCGAGGTTATACGTTCTCGTGAAGCTTGTGTTAAATTTCTTGTCAGCACAGTAAAAGCGAACGGCTTCACCCGTGCGCTTCTCTCCTCTTTCAGTCACTTTCCCCTTATTCACTTTTCTTTGAGACGGATTTTTGATCTAACGCCACTGATTTGAGAACTTTGTCTATCCGCAAATCGAGCAGAGTCTATTGGAAGAAGGTCCAGATCTTCCAAATTTTCACGGATCCCGCCAGTCTTGAAACGGTACTGTGTTCTGTGCCGGCCCGAAAACAGTTTTCGGTACGGCAGTGACGGCACTGTTTCTTGGCTTGATAGATCCAAAACATTCGAAAGGTGGTTGGAAGAAAGAGCAGAAATGTTTCCTCGAGTGATTTGTTGAAGATTGACCCCAGGACAAATATTATGGTGCAGGTGAGACTGATCGCCAACAACAAGGTTAGGATGCGTCAACACTCCTGACGACAGAGTTAGAACAGCAGCCAGAGAAAATGGCCCAGCAGGAGAGAGAAGAGCCTCACTGGCCGCTACAGTACTGTTCTAGTTCCTATTTTTCGACGCAGTATTCTTTGGAGGGTAGAATCGATTATTTGAATAGGAAATTGGCCTCGCAGAGTTCGGGAATCCGGGGCGTCGTGCAAGAGTATGTTGATGTGATTGGACATCAAGAACAGGTGCAGTGTAAACCCAACCTAAAGGCACATGTTCTCCCCTATTCGCCTCCGGCGCAGTGCTGCTGCCACCATGGAGCGGAACACTTTGACCAGCCGCAACATTAGAAGATGAGAACAAAGGACCACCATCATTCCTTTCCCTCCTCCACGGATTGTACTCACGATGTTTTGCGGGCGGCCCACTGCCTGGACTATGTGGAAGATTGTTCTGCTGAGCTCTTGGTCTTCGAAGAAGACTAGTTTGAGGAAGCTCAGGAAAAGGCATGGCTCGTAGCGATTCCGCTCTTTGATTCGCATGGATATGATTTAAAGTTTCTGCTTGCAGGGACGAAAGCAAATCTCGACCTGTCATACTATTTTCCTGAGTTTGAGCAGAATAGGCGCGGTCGATGCACTCGGCCGGAGAATGATTGGCCCTATTCATCAGAGGCGCACTACTGCTGCCGATTCGATTTGTAACACTTTGAACGGGGACAGAGTTACGTTCTGAGAACAACGGTACTGCGTGGCTTGCTTGGTGGCTTGAGTTGTTCCAGTCGTGTGCCGACGAGTGGAACTCACAGCGTATTCCTAGGAGAGCACTGTGAGAACTTTGTTGAAACTGACGCTGTTCAGCTCTCGAAATCCGAGGAGGGAAAGCACGAAGAAATTCTGGAATGGGTACGGTGTTAGGATATTGAACAGCCCTGTTCGCGTGTGCATGATGTGAATCGTCACATGGCAGAGACCGAACCTGATCTTGAACCACGGCATTGTTTCCCGGTAAATGAGCTGACTGAACAGTTTCTATGTGCTCAGAGGGAGATGCAATCGAGCTTTCGCTGGCCGAGCTTTCCATAGTGTTGTAGATAATCGAGGTTGCTGAATTGTCAAGAGTTATTCAAGTATTGAATTGTTCGAGGTACGGATGGTAGTGAAGGGCGAGGAAACATCGTGAACGAAAGTTAACCCAAGAGTAATCCGACACCAGAGCGATTGTCGCAGCTCGACGGTCGAAATAGTGTCGTGTGTGGTCGAATTCAATGGTGAATAAGTTATAGGAAGATGGGGTAGGCGCGAAACTCTCCGGAACCCTTGGGTGGTCGGTCAGAATTGATGGCGCCAATATTGGGCCGCGGAAACGGACCAAAGTGTTTGACAGTTTTTGTTTCCGCCAATCGAATGAACGCTTTGCTGCTGACACCTCCGAAAAATATCCAAAAAAACTGATAAGCGCACGGAAGATGTTGCGTTAGCTGAAAAATAATTGGTCAGCACAGTTAGAAGTAAGCCACGAAATATTATCGATATGCAAGGTATTCTGCCGCAAAGCGTGAGGTGAGAATCGCGTCGACGAACGTACTGTGTGCCCTTGCACTTCCTAAACGTCGCCTAGAAATAACCGGCTCCTCAGATGCTTCAGAGAAAACTACAATCGCGTCTTTCCTAATTCTTATATACTGAAACAAAAATTCAACTTTTTCTGCAATACGGTTGTTGTAGAACTACGTTTTTTGTAGGCCCGAAAGGATCTCCCGCCTGTCCGGAAACAAAGTTGAGAATAGAACCAATATTTGGTTGCACATTTTGCACTGACGCTAAAGCACACAATGTTGAAGTCAAAAAGCCTCCATGCAAAAGAATATGGTTGTTCACGTCTTCTTCCCAGAAACCGTGTTTAAAGTAGCCTAGCTCACACATATAAATGGCATACGTGGATAAGTTCGTGGTTCACTGTAGTGAGTTGTCCTCAGTTATCCACCGTACGCGAGGGTTTGTGATATACATCCATTGCCACCGCACTCTTATTGTCATGCATTCAGCTGTAGTGCTGTCCTACCTCGAGTACACCAGCAATCCAATATGGCGCAACGTCGGCCAGTAATATTCGATACGAATCCGGAAACACGCCTAAGCTATGCGACTACCTAGATGGAGATGCACGCAGTACCAGCGGCGTCGAGCACAGCAATAGCTACTCATCGGAGATATTTCGAGCAGATTCAACACCACCATCGTCACCAACCTTCTTCCTCATGGTAAAAAATCACGTAATGTTTCAACTGGGTATCTTGACGCCACCCTGCGAGGTACTGTC
>JAAUYH010048381.1_pt1 | contig 11257 bp, 11 predicted proteins | sample 7278061 | NCBI WGS metagenome assembly JAAUYH01 (sample SAMN14350203, study PRJNA611818) | marine sediment metagenome | isolation source: surface marine sediment (0.6m) | place: French Polynesia: Moorea | collected 2018-08 | reverse complement strand
TTGCTCTTCCAAATTCCCTCCTTATTTCTGATTAAATTTCGTACTGGGAACAGGACATATGGAATAGAGGGGAGGGGACAGGACGCATGTAACTACGGTAGTTAAATCTGAAGGAGTAGTGTCTTGTAATAAATCGCTGCACAATTGTGGAAGTACACGTAAAAAGAAGGTCCACTCACTCGCTGATAACTTGTGCCACGGTGTAAAGCATAGAGGTACTGAATGCTTCCTCTCCGTCCATTTCGAATTGTGGGAATTTCATGTAGATAAATCAGCACAGAAAAGAAAATGTAAATTCCGTAAATCGATTAACTGTCTACATTTTCCAAAGTATGAATCCCACTGACTTGTATTGTGTAACAAGAATTCTCCCCATAACTGCAGTACGGCAATATAGGAATTTAGTCGGTCGCGTTCATCTCACTCTTTGGGAGGGGTTCGAGAGCTGTAATACTAATAAATTCCGTTATTTCTAATCTAAGCAAGAAGTGATATGGAATTTGGCTTAACAAGCGAATGACGAATACGTACGCTGAACTCGTTAAGATATCTGACTCAGTGATGAAGTCGGCGGCGCATGTAATCTTGATGTGTTCGCAAAATTGTTTAAACTATAAACGAAACTCATTGACCATTGTCTTGTTTGATCATTAGACCCTTTGGGAAACACGGAGTGGAAGTTTCTCTCTGCTTATGCATCAATATCCATTGCACTGCTTTGATTTCTGTAGTGGACATCTAAGGTGCTCAGTCTGAACTTAGATATCCTGAACCTGGGTTGAAGTTGTGTACGGCTTGCCTTCAGCCATTTACTGCAACTACCACATCAACATGTGATAACTAATTGTTAGCTTCCCTCTCAACAAACTAGTACTCCATCTTACTGTAGGGGTAGATCTGTAAACGCGACCGACTAAATTCCTATCTGGATGTGGTCAGCAGTCAGAGGCCGCTAGTTCACTTGCGATTTCACCGATCAAGCGAGGACGGCAACTATCGCCTTCAGGCCTTCCTCGTGTCCCAGGCGGCTGCCCGCCCTCCGATGGCGAATACTTTGGCAGCTACAGGCAGACATATGCTTCACACAGAGCCGAGAGGGTATCGGTACTGTACGCTGCGGAATTTTCAGCGCACCCGCGTTCGGTTAGGCAAAACGCGTAGCAAATTGGGGTTCGTAGGTACGCGGGATTACCTCTCTGTCCCGACCATTCAGCGACAAGTAGACTAGATTAATCTCGCATGTATCGCACTACGACTCGCACAGTGGAATGGTGGCACAGTGTACTGTACAGCACACTGTGCAAGCCCTAACCCTCGCATGCGAAACAACAACCCATTCCGACAATGCATCCAAATGACGCAGTGTCCCATCTGCGAAGAACACTCTTCCCTGACAACTTGTCACTGAAACGGAGTCTGAGCTCTATTCAATAGACTCAATATACTGGCTGCACCATCTGCTCGAGTCTAAATGAGCGACAGATCCAGGACAGAAACTACCAGAAACCGCAGAAGAGCTGCTCTCTTCAACGTGGCACCTCGTTGTATTACCGGGAAATGGTGTTCCAATAGTCATGTCACTCAAAATCCGCAAGTGGACGGAATGAGTATCACCACATAGCAGTTGTAGTTATGTTTATCGGATGGAAGTCTAATTCAAACAATTCACCTCGCAGGGAGATGTGCAAGCAGCACACCGCTCTGAGACACCCTACTCGCCATCGTCCCACGCCTCGTCGCGCTTGCTTGGTACAGTATGCTGTACTGTACAGTACAGTACCACAACAAAACAACGATTCCGAAGTTGTTGCTGTAACCTACAATGGTGCGAAACAGCGCCTAATATATGCTTATCTACCGCGTTGATTCGTTAAACCGAACTGCTATCCTGGCTACAACTTGAATGGCTCTGCACCTACCTCCCTACGTGTGCGTGTGTGCCCTGGTTAGTACGAGGCAGAGCGTGAGGTATCTGCAACGTGACAAAACCAGATGGCAGCAGGCGAGCATGTGAACTTGAGGTGCATCTCGGCATCAACGCATTGCTCGCCTGTGTGATGAGGTGCGTCAGAGAGTAGTGAGTAGCTCATCTCGGGCTGGTTTGCGACACAGTTGAAACATGCTCACGTGAGATTCGCGCAACCTCAAATTGTTGGTAGCCACTTCCTCTCCGCCTCAATCTGCCGTAGGAAGTAGGGCATTATTGAACTGGTAACGATGGCGAAGAGCCTTTCAGTCCCAAATCTCGCAACTCATTAAACCTACCACACTACCGTACAGAAGGGATTTCAAGTACAGTATGAGCAGAAGCGGATCATACTCGCAAGCTGCAGTTTACCCTGGTCTTGTTCTCTCAGATGTCACGACACAATCCGCTCGTCGAAGAAAATTGGGAGCATCTGCTGCACCTCACGAGTTAGAATACAGGTGCTGGAACCTTCCGCGGAGTTGTTCGACTTAATTCACATCAGAAGAAAGGAGTGTTCTCTGAAAGATGCGAGTCCTTTTCTGAAGAAAGCAGAAGCTTCATGATACGCTGTGGCTAGAACTGAGACAAAAACTGCACGCTGTCCTACTACAACCTCGGGTTTCACAAAGATGAAAGTGTAAATTGTTCATTTCCCGGGTCTGATCCACATTTGCGCTGTATTTCGGGACCGTTATGGACATTGCGAGTGAAATAAGGGCGAGGCAACATTGTTCCACCACGCAGGCTCTAATTCAGAGAGGGCGATGGAACTGATGCCGCGTAGGGGTTGAACTTCGCTGTTCCGCCGCTGGTGAACGCCAACCAAGTTGCGCCACGCGGGTATTAGAAAGGGCAAGCACCCGGTAAAACAGAGTCTGCGTGACTAGAATTTATTGCGAGGGTTGGATTGAGGATGCGGTGTCCACAAGCAGCCGATATCGATGTGTTTTTGAAGTAAGGTGGAGGTTTCGCGTGCCCGTTTTATGCGAGAAGACGGTGCTGCACAACGGGCGATAGCCATGGCTGCTAATTCAGGACGCGCAACGCATACAGGCAATTTGTTCGAAACCCTTCTGAGCAATGTGCTGTCTCAGAAAAGGAAAGTTCACTATTCTCATCTAGCCGAACGATCTAGATCAGACCTTTCTGTTCAGAGCTTTATAAAAGCAGAGTTTAGACTGTGGAGCTTGTTCGATCTCCCAATGACGATACCGTAACAGAATCTCAATTGCTCGTGATGAGCAGCGATGGCTGTTCGGAAAATCCAGCCCGAATTGGGACATAGGTGATCCGTGATTGCATTGCATACAGTCCAGCGTTTAAGCTCTTTCGAACTAGGGCCATGAAGACAAACCTAACGAGGTAGAACGGAGGCCAACGAGTATCAGAAGTGGGGAAAAAGCGTGACACCGAATTCTACGAAGGAAACAAGCCGATGGTGTGGTGAGTGCACTGTACGGAGAGTTGAATGTAGGGCTAAACGAGAAAGAAGAAGCACAATACAGTTAATGAATTCGAGTATGGGTAACGGAGCCAGCCCAAGGCACAGTAGTAGGTAGCATAACCACATCAGAGCATAGCGCAACGACACAGTCGAGCATCGTGCGCAGACGAAACGATAAATGAGAGATGGAGAGGGCGGGATAGATGGAGTGAGTGTGGTTGAATACACGGTGAAGAGTACGACGAAGAGGATGAGGAGACGGAGTGGCAAATATAAAAAGGTGTGGTGTTGTGGCGAGGTAGGTGGAAATCGGGGCGTGACAAATTCGGAGCACCACCTCGAGGTAAAGCACAAACAACGTGGGTAACACAAGTGAGAGGGAGTCGGTCGAAGTGCAGGCTGGCAATAATCGCGCCAATGACAGCTGCATCTGAAGGGCGATGCAGTGGTCCATTATTCGGAGTGCAGCACAATAGTCACGCAGAACAAATCGGAAAGTGAGTAATTAAGGTTGAGTGCATATTAGAATGCACGTATACGAAGAGTGCTTGTATATGCATACGCAAGAGTAGTATACGAGAACAACGCGGACAAGTTGGCAAGGCGAAGACGCGTGCAAGAGATTTGAAAATGAAAGGAACGATCGGCATGGAAACGGCAATGGCGCATCGAAACGCAAGCGGAGCGACACGAGTAGAATCAAATTTGAAAGGTGGGTTCAGTGGAGTAGCCCAAATTTTAGTTAGATAATACCAGAATACCTTCTCCTTCCCTTGCTACGCACTACTAATACTACTAGTCCCTCTAATACTTGCAGGCTATGCTAGCCACGAAACAATAGTGTGCTCTACATCGATATTACATTGTTGATGAATTATGGATTTCAATCTGAATCTGATTTAGATGCAGAGTAACGTCGATAGAATCATCAAGGTAATCAGTTGTTTTTTACGATCGATGTCGAAAGTGAGTGAGTGAGTGATGAAGAATCATGAGTGAATTAGTGTGTGAGTGACAAAGGAGCAGACACGAAAAATCATAGACAATGCCAACTCTTACGAGTTGTGTGTTCTACAAAGTGTAGTGAGAAGGGGCATGGTGGTGATAGTGGTGGCGGTGGTAGTAGTGCTGCTCAAAGAACCAAGTCACAAGAGGAAGAGATCAAAAGAGCAAGTTGGGTACAGTATACACTCACCATGTTACACAGTGGGAATTGTATGCAAGTCAGAGTATCAGACACGGACGAAAACGAGGGATCGTATGAACATGCACTAATGAAAAAGTATGAGAAAGCCACTCATGTCTGTCTGCGAAACACGAGTTAGTGCAAGGACTCGTTGAATGCGTGACTAAATTTAGAGAACGCGTGACAGGACCCAACCCACACTGCACACTAACAAACGCACACACGGAGACACACGCACACACACACACACACACTAGTACTTGTGCAAAAAGGACTTGGCTGTTTTCTGCCATCTACACCGCCATCGCCACACTCCAAAAATCCGGATTCGACAACCAAACCGCCACACTCCCACCCATGGCGACGCCCGACGATTCGTTCTCCCTCACCTCCGCTCCCGACCATCACTCGCACACCGCCGCGCTGGACGCCGCCTTGTTCGCCGATTCCTCGACCACGACCTCGACGTACCATCACCATTTTCATCAGTCGAATTGTGCGCCGCCTGCCACTGCCGAACATCAACTGTCTTGGATGACCACCTCTTCGACGGGCACCGTGCCGGCCACACTCCGAAATCATCCACATCACCACAATTCTACAACAACCACCACCACCACAACGACCGCGAACAACACAAACACTGCCAACACCAACAGCACATCGGCTCCGAAAGAAGACACCACGCAAATATTCCGTTGCACTTACCACGACTGTTTGCGTGAATTCCATCGCAAAACCAGCCTCACGAATCATCTGAAGGCGCATAAGAACAAAAACTCGCGTTCCATTCTTCGCTCGAAACGAATGAAACGCAATGCGCAACGTGCCGAAGAAGATCGTCGCCGCAAATTGAGTATTAGTGTCGATACCTTCCATGAATTAGGTAATGTTATATCGCCTCTTCATGCAAATCCCTCACCCTCTCATCATCAACCACCCTCATGCCGTCGCACAACACTTGGTGCTGGCACGTCGGGGATGGATTTGATGCCTTGCACCTCGCCAGTAAGTGGAAATGGCCAAAACGTTATCGACGCTGGACCTAGTAACGGACAAGTTAGTATCTCATCACCAAGCTCGATTTGTAATACTCCACCTGCACCATCATCAGGGGGACGAGTACGATCGCCACCCATGTTCCCACCACCTATGCCAAGTGTACCTGCGTATACACCACAACCACCACCCGCATTGCCAAGTTTAATGCCCAACGAATGGGCAGCACCTCGAGTGGTTCATTCGATATCCGACTACATTGGACGCGACGACGGGTTAGGTCCACCGTTTCCCATGCCATTGCCATTCACCGCACAACACGAACTTGGAATGCCATCGTTAGTCGATGAATTGCCACCTCTACAAACTACGGCCACGAGCACCAATTCTGCAATTGAAGGCTACGATCTTGCCCCTTTTCTACTTGAACCATCACCTACGAATGATGGAAGTCGTCGTGCTGGTGCAGGCGGTGCTGGCAGTAGTGGCGGTGGTGCGGGCAGTGGCGTGTTTGAATAAGACCAAGTCCTGTATCTATAGTGTTTATTCTGTTTGTTTCTCTCAACTTTGTTCACGCTTTGCAATACACAACCCTGTTTGTTTGTTGTTATTGTTGTCCAATTTTTTTGGTGTTGTAGTGGTAGCTTAGATTTCAGAATTGCTAAAGCAGATTTTGTGCGGGGAGGCTGAAGTGGGACAAGAAACGGAGGGATCCACAAACAACAATGCGAAGAGGATGAATAGCGGAGAATGGAAAGGAACAGGGAGTGGCCAATTTTGAACAAATAAGGGAATGGATAATGTGAACGAAGAGAAAGGCAAAAAGGAACGACAGGGACTCGAAACTAAAGTACTGAACAGTGCAATTGATAGAGGAAGTGGAGAACAAAAAGACACACAAGTCGAAAGAAAAAAGGATTCTCAGTCCTCACCACCTTTACCTCTACCACATGGCCATACTCGTTTCATCTAATGATGCTGGTCACAATAGTATTTGTAGTAGTAGCAAGGGGAGTAATAGTGGTGGGTGAACTAGTTTGTGAGAGCACAAAACGGGAGCGTTTCAATAGGAAGCAAGAGGTCAGGAAGTAGGACAAAAGACGTGGGTTGATTCTAGCGTAACGTGGGTTATGCAGGGAGATTGCGGGGCAAGGTGGTCAGAGTGTTCGAGGAAACCAAGGCGAGCCGTGGCAGGAGAATCTAGCCAGCTGTATGCGTGTGCTTTGCCTCTGTTTCGCGCAGTCGCAGTTTTCTCGATTTGGTAGGCGGTCACTGTCGATGCGCTCACCGCCTGAGCTCTCACTCACCGCCTTCTAATCAGTTTCCATGACGTACTGGGTCCTTTGCTTTCTCGCTCGCTCACACGCATCATCGCCCACCCACTCGCCCACCCACCCACAACTTCCTATCTCTGTCCCGTCTCTCGTTCCGACCTTCACGCCACCTACTGTCCTGAGTCAGCTCCTATGTCAGGCGTCTCGTTTGTTGCAATGAGACGTGACTATGAGTACTGTGCGAACTGCACTTCGTCTTTTTCGCTCACGTTGCCTACAAGTTTTCCGTGGTGCATGTTACACATTGTGTGTCTCTGGAATAGAGCATGATTACGCAAAACGTGGGATTGCTGCATCTCGCCTCATTCGACCGCGAGTTTTCGCTGTGACTTGTCACCATTCCGGTGTTTGGCAATGGTTGACACTTCCCAAAACAATGCCACCTATCTGCGTAGCACCCAAGGCCATCCCAGAAATTAGTTTGCGTCATTCGTTGCATGTTTCTCAACCAATTTACATGAGACACCAAGATGAACGAACATTATCTGCGAGTTTCGTCACTCTTGCATTTAGTTCAGGCACCAACCGCGATGGTTCTCATGAATTCCGTGCAAAACCAAAAAATGTCGTTACGGCCGCCCTGTGAAACGTGCACCAAGAAGTGACATTTGCAATCGAAGAGGATATGTCGCCGCCATAGAAGCACGCAATCTCGTATTGAATGGGTCGTAGCCCGCATCCGCCAGTCGAGCCAAGTAGATATCTGCGATGCGCACGCCCCATAACGCCGGTCGAGCCACACTCGGCAATTCGCTCGCCGACCCACGCACCTTGTCCACTAGGCCGCGCGCCACTTCCGCAATTTCTTGGTACACTGGCGCTGAGGTGGGCCCACCTTTGAGCAGTTCATTCCCCAAAACTCCGTGTTTTCCGAGCAGTTCCCGAGGAACATATGAAAGTCGCGCCGCAGCGTGCGCTGGCGCACCTCGTAAAAGTACCACCAATCCGACGGCGGTGCCAGCATCCCGCGCAACCGTGGCATCCGCAGAGCCATCAAGTAGTAATGAATGTAACTCTGCGAGTAGTCCGTGCGTATTTGACGCGACACGCAGCAGCGATTTCATGACTGGCACGTTCGGATAGCCCAGGTCCTCTGTGCGCGCGTCAACTAACGATGTCAGTCGACCACATAGATGAGGACAGGTTTCTGCTAATGCATCCATTACAGGTGCGCGCGGATGAGGTTCGCCGTCTTGAATTGAATCGAGTGATGCGCGATACCACGCCATTCGCGTCTTGCCCATGTCTTCATTGCTCACTTTGTCGCGAACTTGCACTAGTTCCACGTTCAAGGCGCGTATCGCCGCATGTGCGCGTCGGATAAGAGACGCCGTGCCCCGTGGGTGCAGTACATTGATAAGCAGATTCTCATTGTCATAGCGTCTAGTTCTCGTCAGCGTGTGTAGGAATGAGTGCGCAGTTGTGTGTCGGCGTACCTTATGAGGTCAACGCAGTGTGCGTGTGCACTTGGTGAGGCGATGAAGGGCGTGCGCGGCATTGGTTGGTTGTGTGGATGGCGCCGTCGATGTTGGGTTTTTGTTCAGATCAAGTTTATGATGAAAGTCTTGTGGCTTGTATCGCCAATCATCGCATCGAAAATGGTACAGATGCCGAATACGAATCAGAGAACATTCAGTGGATAAGTAGAACATTTCTGGGTCTTTAATTCTGTTTTTAAGGTCTCGTTGTACAAGCCTAGATCCGTTTTGCCGGGTCTCATTCCCTAGTTGATGATAAATTAGGTAAATATTTTCTTGAAGTAGTTCTGAAGTTCTCGTCCCATATTCTTGTAACTCGTAATTCAACAACAGAACCCATTCGAGCTTAGTATCACAGGGTTGGAAGTGCTCCAAAACCTGTGATTTAGGTGGCACAGGTCGACTATTGGGTCAGCCTTCAAAAATATCAGGTTTTTAATCATTATTCACATGCCTCTTTTCTTTTGCCTTTCTATAAAACCCAAGAGATCTTGCAACAAAATTTATGATGTTGTTCTTTAAAGAACCACAATACTCTTCTCCTCGAGAAAAATGATGCAAGGTTTCGATGGACCATGGGGTGATCGAAACCCCGACCTTCCGCATGCAAAGCGGACGCGCTACCACTGCGCCAATGGCCCCAAATTTTAATCGAATTCAAATTCGACAGAATTATATAAGGGCGCACAATATTTTATAAATTGCTAACTCGATTTTCGATCGCAAAATACCTTGTAAAATGCAAATTGTATCTGTAAAACATAAATTTAGAAATGAGAGGGCTCGATATACGTACAAGAACGATTCCGTGTAAAAACATGTAATCATGGCGAATGGTTTCTGTAGCGGATTGGTTCACAAAGCAAATATTTGAAACAATTCAGTCATATGACTGCTCGATTTCAGGTTCCTTCCAGTAACCGTGTACATGTATTACATGTGCCATTGTATCATAAAGCATTCTGATTTTACACAAATCATGTTAAAAATTCCTAGAAATATGTACAATTATATCTGAAATGCTCCTGAGTTGATCCGAATTATTGGCAAGAGAATCCTCTATTGCATAGACTTCGATAGGGAATTAATTCAAAAATCGCTTAAAAGACTCAAAAAGAATTCAACAAAGTTGCAATTGCTTCCTAACAAGGAATATCATTCCGAAGAATTGCCTTGTGATTTTTTTTCAGATAGGCACTTGAAAGCGAATGATTCCAGTACTATGTATCAGACTGGAAAGAAAAAATATCTGAGAAAATTTTTTCTGGAATACTGAAGACACTGTCACTAGATACAATATATCTAAAAAGTTTTCAAAGCCAACATTAACAGAAATTAGTACGGTATATCATGATCAAATTTCAGTGGACCGTAAATCTAGTAAAACAAACAGTATTTAATGGGGCATAATAACGACATGGGAGACGAGCGGAGCACGGAAATCAAGAGCATTGCTTCTAGAATCGGGCACTGTTCACTCATATTGGAACCTATCAGGGCAACACAACTACCTTCGATGCTAAAGTAAGCGAATACAAAGTGGGAACATATTTAGCAGTCCATTATATGTATGGCTTCACGGGAGAGTAAATCATAAACCCAACACGAGAACACAGAAACCGGAGATCGAACCAATTTTCGAAACCAAAATTTTGGAGAAAATTCCATACCGTTGTTGTAAAAACAACTCCGAACGTTCTCAAAAAGTCAATGAGTAAGTGAAAGGGGAGATTCACAGAACAACGGAAATTTCGTTCTTAAATAGGTGAACGTTTCATTGTTCATCAATGAAGGAAGAATGAAAATGTGAGTGATTCAAATTAAACATATCTCATCTATGAAAGAACCAAATGTAACGGAATCATACTCCAACAGCAATAAGCTCATTCGTAGGAATCATGCTGAGAATGAGTGCAAGAAAAACTACTTATCTATACTAGAGACATTATGCAAAAATGTCTCTTCGAATGATCAAATCGGACACACCCATGGTGTCACCGGCCCACTTTCGCCAGATCTTCACATTCAGCGGCATCCGTGCACCCTTCACCGTCCTACCTACAATCTGCGACTCAACCGTCCTCGTCTGCGCCGCAGATACGGTCTTAACTGACTTGAAGAAACGTTATGACTTTTTTTCGACCGGCAGCCGCACAAGCGCGCGCAAACCGCCCAAACTCACATTCCGCAATATTGAGGGTGTGTCTACTGAATGCGACAACGCGAACAGGACAAAACGAATCGTCACAGCATTACGTAAGGAGGTATGCCGGCTCGAGGACATCGGCTGCACAGAGAGGCCGCGTCGTCACTTCTCCAAACGATTCCGTGAATGGGAGACCGCTGTGTACAACAAGCTCAAGGAGGTCGCTGATACTCACGCTCCCGAACCTCCACCACCACCACGCGCCCCAGACTACACAACTAGCAAGCGACAGCGTGGACCGGAGGCGGCCGACAACGGTGGGGTCGATGATGACGGCGTCATGAGCGATGCACCAGAGTTCAACGAACCGCCCTCCAATTAAGGATGACCGACCGACCCCTGCCAACTAACAGACACCTCCCGAGGCGCCTACCCCGCCAAGTCCCCCGACCTGCTCGCTTTCGCACCGAACAACCCCCACAGCGCGCATCTCCGACACGATCACCACCTGCGGCTTCAAGCCTAACCGACTTAACACACCCCCGAGCACCCCGACAACCGCACAGCATGCTGGACGAACGACAGACGCCCCATATCTACGAATTGGCCCCACCCGAATCCTTGTTTACGCACCACATCCCCATGCTCAGGCATGTACCGGCCCGTACACGGCAACAACTATCGGACCAGTTCGCGCGGCT
>JAAUYH010128931.1_pt1 | contig 11258 bp, 13 predicted proteins | sample 7278061 | NCBI WGS metagenome assembly JAAUYH01 (sample SAMN14350203, study PRJNA611818) | marine sediment metagenome | isolation source: surface marine sediment (0.6m) | place: French Polynesia: Moorea | collected 2018-08 | reverse complement strand
TGGAAAGAGGAGAAACACCTTCATTCACAACTGCTCGGGAATTCTTCGACAGGAACTGGCCCATAGTTCGAGACAAAATGACAGAGGTTATCTGGGACCTTTGGGCAGACTTGGATAAAAAGAAACTTGAAGCCATGGACAGAAATGTCGCGTTACAAACGACGCTGCAAGAAACCTTGACGGACATCAAGAAATTTTCTTCCGCAATCCGAATGATTGCGATCAATTCCGCCGTTCTTGCAACTCGCCCACAAGACGCGGGCGCAGGTTTTCAAGCCATCTCAAAAGAAGTGAAGTTGCTGTCAGAAGAAATCGACGCCAGCACAAACCGGGCGAAAACAACCATCGGCGGGTTGGTATGAATGCGCCAGATGTCGAAAAGAGTCATTGATTTCATTGTGATGAAAGTCGGCTTTGTCCGCGTAGCGGTCATTGCGCCATTTTCGGCGAATGTCCGATGACGGAGAAAGCGGTCATTGATGGCGTTCGGTCAGAATTATCGGGCTCCAACGGCCGCTTCTGCCGACAGCAGACGTTCTCAAAGATCAGCCGAATGCCCGGAGTGCGGGACAAAGCTGCCGTGTTTAACAACCGCGCTAATGTCCGCTTTGCGATTGAGAGAACATCCAAATACTGGCCAGAGCGAACCCCATCCCAGCCAGTTGAGGCAGTCCAAGGCGCTCTCCAAAGAGTACTGCTCCAAGGAAAGACAGCGCGATGACCTGGCTCATGCTGGACATCACGGCACCTTGTCCAAGCCCGTGCACCAGCAGGCGAACATAGGCTAGATTGCCAAGCGCAAGGACAAGTATAGCAAGAAGCAAGACATAGCCTATGCCGGTGTCAGCAAAATGCTTGAGCAGCACGCTACCCAGAGTGAAGCTGATACCGGCAACGGAAAGTATGAACCAATAGGATGACATCGTCTGATCTTACGAAATGTTCTCGTAGATCAAACTGCGTCGTCTGAGAGAGATTTCATCAGAAGCAGAACGTCGCCGGTGTAATGGGGCGGGCTTGGGTGTAACCGTACAGGTTCACTTGCCACGCGCCCGAACCCATGCCGTTCGTAAAGGCGAACCGCACCGATGTTCTGCGCGTAGACTTGGATGCTCATCTTGTCGAAACCGTTGGCATGCGCTTGGTGCTCTGCCGCAAGTAGAAGCTGCGATCCGACACCCTGGTTTTGACCTTCGTCGAAGACGGCCAACGCATTGATGAACCAAGTGTTCACTGATAGCTTTTCGAGCGCGACAAAGGGGGCAATAGGCGCGGGCAAGTCATCCGGGTTCTCGGTTGGCGCTGCAGTGATCGCGTAACTCAGCACCATTCCAATCGGAGTTCCACGCAGCTCTGCGACCAGCGCATTCGTGTAGGAAAACCCTCCAGTTTTGCGTTTGGCGCGTTCGATCCCGATTTCGAGCGGCGTTTGCCCCTCGACACAGGCGCGGGTCCAGAGCCAATTGGGGATGCCTTCGCCAGCGAGGTTGATCAGTTTGGCGAGGCTTTCGGCATCCGATGACTCGGCATGCCGGATAACGTTTGTGATCCGCGTGTTCATTGCTTTGTCCTCATCGATATGCGAATTTGGGGGTTGGGCGATTTCGCCGCCCAACCGTTTACGTGTGGCGTCACGTTGACGGGATCATGCGCTCATCAGAGATCGGCCCAACAGGAGCTCCGGAATCCCATTCCAAATGGTCATCTTCATCGACCGCGATCGACTGATAACCGTCGGCACGTAATGCTGCATCCTGTGGCTTGACCGCATCCGACTCCGGCGCTTCAAACGCGTATGTCGCGCTCAGCCCCCAGAAGTCGTTGAACCCGAGGGTTGTCTGGATCAAGCCACCATCGATGTCCGCAAAATCGCCGGTTGCCCCAGTCACCGGACGCAGGTTTGGCTGACCGATGTCGGCAATCTCGGTACCTTGCGTGACCACGGTCGTCCCGTCGTTGAACGCAAAGGTCTGGCGGCTGATAATCCAGACGCCGGTGGTTGCATTGCCACCCTCTCCGACGAAGTATCCGTCGCAGGTCCAGGTGCCCAGTACGAGATCGGGGAACGCGGGGCTGCCGTCTTCCAGAACGCCTACGATGCCATCGGCCAGCGTGCCTTCAGGATAGATGTAGCCCTGGCTGACGAAAGCGTTGCCGTGCGCGGGCATGCCGTTTTCATGCACAGGTGCAGCCGCCATGTGGATGCGCGTGTGGTCTTCGGCCACGTCAAAGGCCATGGGGGCCTCGGCGTGCGAGAAGGTAGCCAACGACAGCGCGATGGCGGTTGAGGTGATGAGTGTTTTGAACATGAGAAGTCCTTTCGAGGGGCTTTGGTTTGATTGAGAAGGGTTCAGGCTGCGGTCAGGGGATGGTCGTGACCCGCTATGCAGCCCACATGCCGGTGGTCGGTGCCGCAGCACCCGCCCAATACCCGGATGTTCGGAAGGCGCGACAAAAGCTCCGCGCTCAGCTTGCCAAGCTCGATCGGATCGCCGTCGTCGAGAGCCTCGGCTTCGTCCAGTTCGGCATGGCTTTGACGGGACGCATTTGACCGGATGCCGCCGATGCGGAGAGTCCAGGCTGCGGAAGTATCCAGGACCTCGCGGAAGTGATCCGGATGGGCACAATTGATCATGTAGTAAAGCGTGCCGCCGTTGGTCGCAGCATCGACCTCTGCAATCGCATCGCCAAGGGGCTGGCCTGAAGGGAGATGTCCGTCGGTTTCCAGCGTAAATGCAATCACCACTGGTACGTCGATTTCCTTTGCCGCCTGCACGATGCCGATGGCTTCACCTGCGTGGGTGAGCGTCATGGCGCTGATCATGTCGACCCCGGCCTTGCCGAGCGCATGAATCTGCGGCGCATGAACAAGCAGCGCTTCCTGCTGCGAAATCTCGGTGTCCGGCGCGTAAGCGTCGCCCGCCGGTCCAACAAGCCCGTCAATCAGGATCGGGCAGATATCCGTCTCATGCTCCGCACGCAACTTGGACACGAAGGAAACTGCCCTTTGATTGGTCTCCATCGCCTCTTTGAGGGTCAGACCAAGCGGGCCCGCCCAAGCCGTGCCAGCGCGCCATGTTGGTGCATCCAGGATAAAGCCACGACCCGATGCCTTCGCGATATCGATAAATCGTTCGTAGTACGCCCGCAAATCAGCGCGGCCCTGTTCGGTGTCCAGCAAGACCGCCGCTGAAAAACAGGGAAGGTCATAGCCCTTGTCGAAGATCAGGAATGTCTCCAATCCTCCGTCAGAGAGGAAGAAACGGCGGGTCTCTTTCAGTTTCTGAATACGCATCGAAGCTGTCCTTGTTCGTTGATGCCAAGGAGATACTTCAAACTTCAGCGCGCCAGATAGTTGCCGCGTGGTCCGGTTGTTTCGTTTGCCTTTTTGCCGTAATTTCAGGGGGTAACCCGAAACACGCTGACCCCACCTTTCGCCCAGGCAAGGTCAACTGGACTCGTGGTACAGTGGGAGACCGAACTTGGAGCAAAAAGTCGATACACGTAGTCGAATCCTCGATATTGCCGAAGCGGCCGTTCTGGACAAAGGGTTTGAGGCCACCTCGATCGAAGAGATTGTAGCGGGCGCCGAGATTTCGCGTGGCGGCTTCTTCTATCACTTCAAGGACAAGAACGCTTTGGCCCGCGCAATGCTCGAGCGCTATATCAAAACCGAGGACGCGCTATATGATGATCTCTTTGCGCGCGCCCGTGAACTGAACGATGATCCGCTGCATTGCATGCTGATCGGCTTGAAGCTTCTGGCCGAAATGCTTGAGGATATGCCCCAGGGTCACCCGGGCTGCGTGATTGCGTCAACCGCGTATCAAGACAGGTTGTTTGACGAGGGCGTGCGAGAATTGAACCGGCAGGCCATTCTCGGGTGGCGAAAACGATTCAGAGGAATGTTCGAAGAAATCGCCGCCGTTTATGAGCCCCGTGAGCACGTCAATATGGATGCCTTGGGGGATATGGTGTCTGGTGTCGTGGAAGGCGGATTAGTTCTTCAGCGTGCCTTGCGCGAGCACAACAATGCTTCTGAGCAAATCATGCTGTTCAGGACATATCTGAAGCTTCTGTTCGCACCGAAGCCCGCATAAGCCCCTTTCGATTGTTCACCGAAATCGGCCGTTGGGCCAACGTGCAGCATTCGGTAGTTTGGGCTCGAAGCAGTCATCTGATTGTTTTCGTCAGATGTCCGCTTTGCGGGAAAATCCAGTCTTTAGGCACAAAACGGCACAAGGTTACTGCTTGGAAGACTGTTATGCTGACGCAGCTGCCAACCAACATTTCCAGATAACGGAATTGGCGGCCAGGCGAAGCTATGGCCCTCATGGCCAAATAGGACCGTGCCTTTTTCGTCCTCGTGGAACGCCATCTTGAGATTGGGTGGCCGCGCGCACGACCGCTTTCTTGCACGAACTTCCGCGGCCGCGGTGCGCAAAACTCGTTGACCAACCTATGTCACGCATTTCCCGCGATCCGTCACAAGTCGCGACTCGAGGTCATTCAATAACAGTAACTTAGCGCCAACGAGCGTCACGGCTTTCTGGCGCGTGACCACATACTTGTGCCCTGTCGAACCTCACATTGGTTTCCAGAAGCGCGGCGAACCAACTCGCCCCGCAGCGAACATGCGAGGCCGACATGGCAAAGATCACGCAAGAGCAGTTGGCGGCACGGTGGCATATATCACCCAGAACGCTGGAGCAGTGGCGCTGGCTCGGGAAAGGCCCCCGGTTCCTGAAGATCGGGGCGCGGGTCCTCTATGACGAGGGCGACGTCGACGATTACGAGACCCAGCGACGCTACCAGAACACGGTTGGTCCGCTGCCGGTGGGAGACGCGTGATGCCCCGGCGGCCATCACCGTCCCGCATCAAGACCCACCGTGTCTACACGCCCTGGGAGGCGGCCAACGCACTGGGCGTTCACCGCCAGACCGTTCGGCGTTGGATCAAGGACAAGGGACTGCCCGCTGACACGTCCTCCAAGCCCTGGCTGATCGAGGGCGCAGACCTCAAGGCATTCCTGGGGCAGCGGCAGACGAAGTACCGGTGCAAGCTGGATCTGCATCACTGCTACTGCCTCGGATGTAAGGGGCCGAGAGAGCCGGACGGCCGCATGGCCGACTACATCCAGCAAACGCCCACAACCGGCATGTTGACGGCCCTCTGCCCGATCTGCGGTGCGCTCATGAACAAGGTGGTCCGTCGTGCCGACCTAGAAGCCATTCGCGCCAAAATCGACGTCACAATACAGCGAGCGTCCCCAAGACTAGTGTCCCGTAAGGATGCCCCCTTGACTGTCACCTTTGAATTGGAGGCTGAATCCGGTGTCAAAACGCAACGCACATAACCTGCGCATCAAGCGCAAGTACCTGGTCTGGCTCAAGGACGCGAAGGGGTTTTCGGAAGCCTCCATCGACAAGGCCGCGGCGGCCATCACGACCTACGAGAGGTTCCTCGCGGGCAAAGACTTTCGGGCCTTTCATCCGGAACGCGCCAGGGCCTTCAAACGTCATCTTGCGGGCCAGAAGAACGCTCGGACCGGCGCGCCTCTCTCGGCATCGACAATCGGCGGCACCCTGCGCGAAGTGAAGGCATTCCTTCTGTGGCTGGCAGATCAGCCTGGATACAAATCAAAGATCACGTATTCCGATGCCGACTATCTCACCCCGGACCGGAAGACAGAGGCCGCGCGCCGATCCAACCTGTGGAAGCCGCATCCGTCTCCCGGGCAGGTCCGCCAGCTTCTTGGCAATATGCCCATCGATAGTGTCCTGCAGCGACGGGATCGCGCGCTCGTCGCCTTTCTGTTTCTGACGGGATCGCGGGAAGGGGCCGCCATCACCCTGTGCTTGGGACATGTCGATCTACAGAATGCCTGCGTCCAGTTTGATGGCCGCTCGGTAAACACGAAATTTGGCAAATCCTTCACGACCGCGTTCTTCCCGATTGGCGACGAGGTGGAGCGGATCGTTCACGACTGGATCTACGAGCTGCGAAGGGTTCATCTCTTCTCAGACACCGATCCCTTGTTCCCCAAGACGAAGGTCGGAGTCGGCGAGTCCCGTCAGTTCGAGGCGCTCGGCATTGCGCGAGAGCCTTGGGCTAACCCGTCTAGCGCGGCGCGCATCTTCAAGAAGGCGTTCACTTCTGCCGGCCTGCCACCGTTCTCGCCGCACCGTGTCCGAGACACGCTGGCAGAACTGGCCCGCGATCACTGCCGGACGCCCGAGGACTACAAATGCTGGTCGCAGAACATGGGGCACGAGGACGTCCTGACCACCTTCAGCTCCTATGGCTCTGTTGCGCCTGGCCGTCAGGTCGAGCTGATGGATCGGTTCCGCAGACGCGAACCGCTCAAGGACATCGGCGATGACGATGACGTCATTGAGTAGAGCCTGTATTGCGGACAGTTACGCGATCGGGTGCGAGGCGGTACCCGTACCCTGGCACATTCTCAATGACTGCCTCGGCAAATTCCGGGTCCAGCCCAGCGGAGGCAAACCTCGTCTTCAGCACGCCTCTCGATCGGTTCACCCTTTGACGCACGCCGACGTCGGATTCGAGGCCCAACGTCTTGGCAAGGGCATTTGCCCGGATGGTCGGATACTCGAACAGATCGCGCCCCTCACCAGCGGCCTTGAGGTGGGCCTTTGCCAGTACCGACAGCAGGTCAAACGTGGCGTTTCGCGTCACGTGCACGACCTCGTTGATGACAGCCGTTTGGCGTCCCTCGTCGATCACGATTGTCACAGACGCAGGGTCTGTGTCAGCCGGCAGCTCCACGACGGGTGTCGGCGCCGCCAACAACTGCTGACGTTTCTCGTCGCCATACATTCGCGGCAGGCTGTTGATCGGGTAACTCTCGGACGATCGGGTCGCAAATGCATCGCGCATCACGCCGGCAACCGAAGACCCGTGCCGTTTCAGGAGGTCAGTGATCATGGCAAGAGCCGCCGGAGGGGATTCCCCCAAGTGGCCAACGGCATCCAGCACATCCGGAAAGTGCTGTTGAATTAACTCTGGCGTCACCTGCTCGTAGAGATCGGCATTGCGAACATAGGACAGGGCAATTTCCCGATCTTCCACGCGGGTGCGGGCTCCATTCATCAAGCTCACTTTGTAAGCCTCTGCCGGATCGTCGTTTGCAAGAACGGCTGCGAGAACCGCGAAGCGGCGGTCGATACACTGGGAGCAACGCCCACAATGTGCGTGCTGCCTGGTCTGATTGTGGACATCAGCGCAGCTCCGCGTATGCCGGATTTGATCCGCCATGCCGAGCCGTGAGATCGTCTGAATCACCTCGGTCTTTGTGCGCCAGAAAAATGGATTGTCGACGCGCATCCCGCCCTCGAACACTTTTCTCAACAATCGAGACATGAGCACCAGCGACTTTGGGTGCGTCGTCCGCGTCGCCCGCGTTCCGATAACGTTCTTAACGGGGGGCAGGTTGAGACTGACGACGCCATTCTCGTGGAACGACACCCTGTCTTGTCCGAAGGCGCTCGCAAAGACCGCGCCGAGGGCGGCGAACAGAAACGATCGACTGCGGTGCGTTCCTTCAGCTTTCTTGCGCCCGATCAAGTTCATGCGTACCGGGAAGTGCCGCGAGGTTTGTACGCCAAACTGTGCTGCCATCGCCTTCTGAAGATTCCGCGCGATGGGAGCCATCTTGGGCGCGGACGTATGGCTGATCAGCGCAACACGATGCCCATGCTCAGCGATCTCGGCCAGAGCGCCTGCAAAGGAATCCAGTCCGCCGGAGAACATTAAGACACGATCAGGGGTCCACGCAGTCTCCTCTCCAAAGCGGAAGAACCTGGATCGTTCCACGTCCGGGTGCTCATATGGAGTAAACTCGAAGGTAAACCGGTCCCCACTCAGGAACATGAGCAACTCTTCCAGCGATTGCGTTACATCCACTTGCTGCCAGAAATCGCACTCCCGGACGGGCATCTCGACGGCAAATCGTCTGTGCCACTTCTGGCCCATCTGTTGCAGGGTCGGCCCACCCCGGCTCACAGAAGCATCCACTGCGTAGACCAACGCCGCGATCTCCAAAAGGTCCAGCGCGCGATCCGAAAGGCCGGCCACCAACTGCTGGTTCAGTCGCTCAATTCTGAGATCGATCCAGCATTCTTTGCCGTCGAGGTCGAAGCAAAGGACTTCGTCCCCGCCACTTGAGGTCAGGGGGGCGAGACACCGGACACGGTGCTCAGGCGGCGGCGCGACGCCGGCCAAGTTCTTTTCTCAATTTCGTGAAGGCATAACGGGTGAAGCCGTTCACCGCTTCCTGGTCGAGTTTCTGCGCCTGCCAGACGGTCTTGCCATACCAGCCGCCCGCAAATTCCTGCACGATCCGGGATGCTTCGAATGTGTGCTGTCTGAGCGCCTCCTGAAACCCCACGCGCTCGGCGTCTGAGGCGAACCGCTTGCCGGTGCCGGTGTGGTTGGCCAGTTCCCGGCTGAGGTAGTAGTCGAGCGACCGATAGGTGAGACGCGCGAAGAAATCCCGTGCGAGGACAGCGAAGCCCTGGCCACTCGAAAACGCAGCAAGAGCGGTCCGAATTTCGGTTGGTGTCGGTTCGAAGAGCGAAGGCAACCGATCGCGGAGTTGGAACGACAAGGTTTCAAGAAGAGCGGACTTCGCAAGCTCACCAGCGTCGGACGAGTGCCCAAGGTTGTGGGCATTGGCATCAATTGACCTGCTGAGCGCGGACAAAAGATCGGTCGTCGAAGCCAGATCGTCCATGCTGAGATGGAGCGTTTCCAGGTAGTCGGCAAATCCAGGCGAACGCGCTTGCAGCGGCAACGTCACCATCAAGTTTGCGACGAACTGAAACCGAGGATCGTTTGAGGCACGAGAGAGGTCGTACTCAGATGCCTGCACCGCCGCCTCCGCTATTCGCTCAAGAGGTGCGTCGGTCTTCAGCAATGCGATGACGTCCCGCCACTTCTTCGACTGCGGCAATGTCCCCAGTCTGATGTGACCCATCAGTTCCTCCCTGCTCCGGACAAGCTGAAGCAGGTTACGACAAAAGGCAACGGAAAGCCGCAATTGCCGGCGCATAGGCTTACCCTGCGCTTACCTGAAAACTAAAGGCAATCGCTGATCTATGTTTAAGATAATGATTTTATTGGCGATCCCGCGAGGACTCGAACCCCGAACCTGCTGATTAGAAGTCAGCTGCTCTATCCAGTTGAGCTACGGGACCGCTTGCGCGTGTTATGATCCGAGCGTGCGCGGCTTGGCAAGCCTGATGCGTGCTGCTATGGATTGAACGACGTTCAAGAACTGAGATCATCATTGGCACGAGACACGGAAAGACGCCGCGCAGAGCTTCGCGAGCGGCTCATAGACATCGCCGAGGCACAAACCCGAAAAGACGGGAGCGCATCGCTTCGCGCCCGCGCGCTTGCCGAACAGGCAGGGTGCGCGGTCGGCGCGATCTACAACGTTTTCACCGACATGCCGGGGCTGCAGCTTGCCGTGAACGGGCGCACCTTCGCGCGTCTCGGGGAGCGCGTCACGAAAGCCGTATCCGAAGTGCGCGAGGCGCCCCCGGTCGAGCGCCTGGTCGTAATGGCAAAAGCGTATCTCCACTTCGCGGTCGACGATCCAAAACTCTGGCGCGCGCTTTTCGAAGTTGAGATGACACAGGACAGCGAAGTCCCCGAATGGTACATGCGCGACCTTGGCCAACTCTTCGCAATCATCGCGGAACCGCTTGCCGAACTGGACCCGAACGCGTCGCAGGACGAAATCGATCTCCGCACGCGCGCGCTCTTTTCCTCGGTGCACGGCATTGTCATGCTGGGCCTCGAACGCCGCATCTCCGGGGTTCCGATAGCGCGCATGGAGGAGATGATCGAGTTCCTGCTCCGCCGGTTCGCGTCCGGAGACTGACCGGAACATCGCGCAGGCCACTCGCGACAAATGATGGGCACAAGCGAGACGCGCTGCGAAACCTGCTGCACGGTATCGCTCTGGACATTTCCGCCCTGCATCGCCACCACGTGAGCCCATGCGCCAGGGATTTCCCCCCGCTAAGCCGGGCATGTGCATCGGTCTTCTGGGCGGGTCGTTCGATCCGGCCCATGAAGGGCATGCGCATATCACGCGGGAGGCCCTGAAACGCTTCGGGCTGGATCAGGTCTGGTGGTTGGTCTCGCCGGGAAATCCGTTGAAGGCTCGCGGCCCTGCGCCGCTGGACGAGCGGCTCGCACGAGCGCGACAGGTCATGCAGCATCCCCGCGTGCGGGTCACCGATCTGGAAGCGCGTCTGGGCACCCGCTACACCTTTGCCACTCTGGCCGAGATCATGTCGCACTACCCGGGTGTGCGGTTCATCTGGCTGATGGGCGCCGACAACCTTGCGACCTTCCATAGATGGGAAAACTGGCGCGAAATCATGACGCTCGTACCCGTCGGCGTGATCGCGCGGCCGGTACAGCGTATTTCCGCGCGGCTCAGCCCGGCGGCGCGGCGGTTTCGGCGCCACAAACTGAAGGCTCGCGAGGCCGTGCGCATTGCGCAGTCGGTGCCGCCTGCCTGGGTGTTCGTGAACGTGCCAATGAACGACATCTCGTCGACTTCGATCCGCGCCCGTGGCGATTGGCGATAACGGTGACCCGACGGTCACAATTTCGCGTGCACCGTCACTTCTGTTCTTGTTTGGGTAACCGACCTGCCGGATAACAACACGATGACGAGTGGTCTGACACGACGCGTGGTTTTGGGGGGACTGGTCGCATCCATCGGAGGCGCTGGCATTGCCGGGGCGCCGCAGACAAGCGTGCGGCCCTTGCCCCGTGGGACCGGGAGTGTTTCTGCCGCACCGAAAAAGCTCTTCTCCCGGGCAGAAGACCTTATTCGCAGGGCTCAACTCGGCGGCGATGTGGGCTTTGCGGTTGCCGATGTGCAGTCGGGTGAGATGTTGGAGGCTCGGCTCGGATCAACCTATTTGTCGCCCGCTTCTACGCTGAAAACCGTCACCGCCCTTTATGCGCTGGATCGCCTGGGTCCAACACACCGCTTCCGCACATCGGTGATGGTGACTGGCCCGATCCGGGCCGGGCGCGTCGAAGGCGATCTCGTGCTCGTGGGTGGCGGGGATCCGACCCTCGACACCGACCAGCTCGCAGACCTTGCCGTCATGCTGCGCGAAGCCGGAATTCGGGAGGTCAGCGGCGCCTTTCAGGTCTTTGCCGAAGCCTTGCCGCGCGGGGACCGGATCGACACCGACCAGCC